>MDTC01190031.1_pt1 | contig 99352 bp, 75 predicted proteins | sample 811181 | NCBI WGS metagenome assembly MDTC01 (sample SAMN05326644, study PRJNA326480) | marine metagenome | isolation source: seawater | place: Pacific Ocean: North | collected 2011
AGTAGGGGCAAGCGGAGCGCGGCAGTAGGGGCAAGCGGAGCGCGGCAGTAGGGGCAAGCGGAGCGCGGCAGTAGGGGCAAGTGGCAACTTGCCCGAGATAGTGCCCCGAAGAGTGCCCCAGAGAGTGGCAACTTGCCCCCAAGGATGCTCTCTCACAAGCATGGTATCAGTGGTATGCTTTTTGCTCTTGTGTGCTCTGTATCTCAATATGTACTGTCACATCAAAAAAGCCCAAAGGAAAACCCATGTTTGTTCGTCTGATTGGACCACTGCTAGGTCTCTTTTTGCTCTTGAGCCTCACACAGGCTTGTAGTCAGCAGCCTCCTTGTGTTGGTGATGTTGGTTCTCAAAGCATCGACCCAAACCAAAGCCCCTGTACCCAAGATTGCGAATGCAACAACCAGCGTTTTAGTGGTACATGTGCGGACGGCGTCTGTTCCTCGATCGCCCGTGAAGAGTGTCAGGTTCCTGGACAGACGAGGACATGTAAGCTCGAAGCCAGCCCAAATGGCTGCGCAGATGGTGTGCAGACATGCAAACCTCAAGAACTCAACGAAACGTATTGGGGCAATTGTCGTCCACGTGCCCCCGAAAAAGAAGACAGCAAAGAGACCTGTTCTGATGGCCTTGATAACGACTGTGACGGCAAAGTTGATAAGTTTGATTCCGACTGTGAGGGGAAAGTCTGTATCCCTGGTAACGTCCGTCCCTGTTATGACTTCGAAGGCCAGAAGGTCGATGAAAAAACCAAGAGTCAGGGCATCTGTCGTGAAGGTCAACAATCCTGTACCCTGGAGAGTAAGTGGGGACCATGTATAGGTGCCGTCTATCCGGAAGAGACAGAGGCTTGTGATAAAAAAGATAACAACTGTGATGGTAGCGTCGATGAAGGTTGTGAGTGCGACACACCTGGACAAGAACGTAATTGTTATGAAGGACCGAGTGGAACGGCAAACAAGGGCTTGTGCAAAGAAGGTACACAGACCTGTATCCAAGGCAAATGGAGCAAATGTGTCGGCGCCGTCACACCACAAACAGAAGAATGCAACAAAAAAGACGACAATTGCGACGGTAGCGTTGATGAAGGCTGCGAATGTATTCCTGGTGAGCAAGAGAGCTGTTACACTGGCACACCCGAAACAACGAAGAGTAATGAACCTTGTAAGACAGGATTCCATACTTGTCTGCCCACTGGAAAGTGGGGGACATGTCAAGGCCAAGTCATCCCGCAAACGGAGACGTGTAATGGTGTGGATGACGATTGCAATGGAAAGGTCGATGACTCAGCCGATTGTGAGTGCTGGCCTCCTGGCTCCACCACCGAATGCTACACAGGTCCTCTCAGCTCCAAAGGAAAAGGTGTTTGTGCCCTTGGTTCCCGCCGTTGCCTTTCATCCGGTAAGTGGGCCAGCGTCTGTGAAGGTGAAGTCGTCCCCAAAACGGAGACCTGTAACGGTCTCGATGACGATTGTAACGGATCTGTCGACGACGCGAGCAAGTGTGAGTGTTGGCCTCCCGGACAAACACAAGAGTGCTACACAGGCCCTCTCGCGACCAAAGGGAAGGGGCTCTGTAGTGTGGGAATTCAGCGTTGTCAGGCTGATGGAACGTGGTCCAAATCATGTGAAGGACAGATCTTACCTGCTACTGAAGAGTGCAACGGCAAAGATGACGACTGTGACGGAGCCGTCGATGGCGCCTCTGTTTGTCAGTGTTGGCCTCCTGGGAGTACACAGCAGTGCTTTGATGGTATCCCCACAGCTTCAAGGGGGAAAGGGATTTGTTCGGCAGGGACGCAAGAGTGTAGCACCCAAGGCAAGTGGGGAACATGTTTTAACGTGATCAAACCACAAAAAGAAGAGTGCAATCTCAAAGATGACGATTGTGACGGTAGCATCGACAATAATCCTGGAAACATTCTCAACACATTGACACGACCCTGTTATTCAGGACGGACTGGTTGTGTGTACCAGGCTGATGGGACCTTCAAATGTAACGCAAACTCATCTTGTAAAGCCGGTCGCCAAGTGTGTATCAACGGAAACTGGCAGGCCTGTCAGGGAGAGAGCTTACCCGAAGTCGAAGTCTGTAACGGAAAAGATGACGATTGTGACGGTCAAATCGACAATAACGTTACGGATCCGCCGCTGTGTGAAAAACAACGTGGTCCTTGTCGGGGCGCGAAAGTCACGACGGGATGTGTCAACGGGAGATGGGCCGCGTGTGCAGACGCCGATTACAAGAAACACTTTGCCCAATACAGTACGACAGAGACATGTGACAACTACGACAACGATTGTGACGGTCGTATCAACGAGGATGTCCTCAATTGTGTCGGTACACTCGCAGGAGGTGGCAGTCGTGGGCAAAAGGATGGTTTTGCATCCGATGCGACATTCTATACGCTCAGAGGTGTCACCACAAATAAAGATGGAAACGCCTATGTGACCGATGGAAATACCATTCGAAAGATCGATCCATGTGGAAATGTCAGCCTCTTCGCGGGGACAGGAGCTGCTGGCTTCACCGATGGTAGTGGAAAGAGCGCTCGTTTTGACAATCCTTTTGGGATCACGATCGCCTCCAATGGTCATCTCTTTGTCGCAGATCGCACCAATCATCGTATTCGTGAGATTACCAAAGATGGGATCGTCTCGACCTTCGCAGGGACAGGGAGTCCTGGTTCAACGAATGGCTCTGCACAGACCGCGAGGTTGAGCCAGCCGCTCGGCGTCGCGTTTGGTCCGCTCGGAGCTCTCTTCTTCACGCAGTATAGCTCCGGCCTACGTAAGATCAGTGGTGGGAATGTGAGTAATGTCACAAGTGTCGGACGCCAGGGCTTTGCCGATGGTCCTGCGAACATCGCGAAGCTCGATCGACCCACTGGTATCTTTGTCGCGGGCAAAGACCTCATCTATATCGCAGACACATGGAACAATAAGATCCGCAAAGTCACAGGTGGGATGGTGAGTACGTATGTCTCCAACTTGACACTTCCGCAGGATCTGACAGGTGACACTGCTGGCAATCTCTACGTCGTGGGGACAGGAAGTTCGAAATCCTATCTCTACAAGATCGACCCGACTGGGACGCTGACGACACTCGGTGGTGGGAACAATGGATATATGGATGGTCCGCTCTCATCCGTTCGATTTTCTGGTATCTCCGGTGTCACAATGACACCACAAGGGGATCTCTTGATCGTCGGTAACGGAGGCCGAAGAATCCGCACATTAAAGCTCAATCCAAACAGCATCACACATGATTTTTGTGTGCTGCCTTACCTCGGCGCTATGGGCTCTGGAGATCAAGATGGACCTCTTGAGACCGCGAAATTCAACGACAGTTATGGCATCTACGCAGACAAACAGGGGAACATCTACATCGCGGATACAGATAATAATAAGATTCGTAAGGTCGATGCATTCGGGAATGTCACCACTGTGGCCGGAAGCACACGTCCAGGAAGTACAGATGGTCCAAGTCATGTCGCGCAATTCGATAAACCACAAGACCTCGTGAAGGACTCGAAGGGAAATCTATATGTGGCCGACACCAACAACGATTCGATTCGTAAGATCGATCCACAAGGAAACGTGACGACGTTGGTTGGAGGGACGAAAGGATACAGAGATGGTCCCGCAAGTATCGCTCAATTTGACCGTCCCTTAGGAATCGCGATCGATCGTGATGACAACCTTTACGTGACCTATTCGTACTCTGGAGCGGTTCGTAAAGTCAGCTATGTGGACAGTGGGGCATGTGGTGGACAAAAGAATTACACAGGATACTGTGTGACGACCTACGCTGGAAAGAATAAGAGGGGGTTTGCTGATGGACCTGCAGCTTCGGCGCTGTTCAATGAAGCTCGTGGTATGGTCGTCGACAGTCAAGGCAATCTCTTTGTCGCAGACCACCGCAACCATCGTATCCGCAAGATCAGTGTTGTGACGAACGCGACATGTGGTAGCCAGAGCAATTACACGGGGCGCTGTGTGACGACCTTCGCAGGAAGCGGAGCCATTGGAGGTAAAGATGGTACAGGTGCACAGGCACAATTCAATCGCCCCTACGGTATGACCATCGATAATCACGACAATCTCTACGTTGTCGATCGAGGGGGCCGGAAGGTTCGCAAAATCGATCCACAAGGTCATGTCACCACACTCGCAGGGAGTGGGGCCAACTCAGATACTGTTGGACCTGGACCCACCGCGACATTTAGCGACCCCCGCGCCATCACTTACGGTCCCAACCGTGTCCTCTATATCCTCTCCACCAGCGCCCTCATGCGCAAACTCCCCCTTCCGTAACATGCTCTATTTCTTGTTTTTGCGTCCCATGCCATAGAGTCGGAGGCGACTGTACAGCCATGATTCGGAGAGGCCAAGGAGCCTGGCTGCCTCTGGGGCATGTCCGTCGGTCTCTTCCATGGCTTTCATGATCAGGAACCGTTCGGTCTCCTTGAGGACTTCTTTGAGTTGAAGGGGAGGTTCATGGTCTTTGAGGGGGAGCAAACTCTTGGCGTGCTCGATGGAGGGTGCGTGGAAGGTGTTGTCTGTTGGTTGGGTTTTTGGGGGGGAGGGGGATGTTCTACGGATGGGAGGAGCAGTGTCAGTGTCACCGGTGCTTCCGTTTTCTGGGAGATTGAGATCTTCGACGTCGATGGTCTTTCCGTCGAGGAGGGCGACTGCGCCCTCTAGAGTGTTACGGAGCTGTCGTACATTTCCGGGCCAGATGAAGGATTGTAAGCGATCCATCGCGCCTTTGGTGAGTGTGTATGTGTTCTCCTGGGCCGTCTCTTTGAGCAGCCCTTCTGTGAGCAGAGGGATGTCTTCTCTTCGATCCCGTAGAGGGGGAATCTCCAACTCGACGACGGAGATACGAAAGAACAGATCCTCTCGAAAAGAGCCTTCTTTGGAGAGCTTTCGCAGGTCTCTATGTGTCGCTGTGATCAGACGAAAATCCACGGGGATCTCTTTGTCATCACCTAACCTTCTGATCACGCGACGCTCCAGGACATCGAGCAGTTTGGGTTGCAGTGAGAGGGGCAACTCGGCGACCTCATCAAAGAACAACGTGCCGCCATTGGCCTGTTGAAAGAATCCGAGATGTCGGCGATCTGCGCCAGTAAAGGCGCCTTTCTCGTGACCAAAGAGCGCCGCCTCGATCAGGTTGGCAGGCAGTGCCCCACAGTTGACGACGACAAAGGGGCCGTCCTTTCGCTCTGACTGGAGGTGAAGGGCGCGGGCGACGCTGGTCTTTCCTGTTCCGGTTTCGCCTTGGAGAGAGACGGAGATGTCGCTCTTTTTGAGCCGGGACAACATCGAAAAGATCTTGCGCATCCCTTGACTTCGACCGATAAGAGTACCGCTCTCATCGGCGTAGTGGACCTCAATTTCGCGTTTTTGGTTGTGGGAGCGAAGCTCAATGGTCGACTGCCCAATCTCCAACTTGGCGCCCGGAGGGAGAAAGGCATCAAAGACCTGAAGCCCGTTGACGCGGATACCATTGCGACTGACGAGATCGCGGATACGTAACCCCTCCTCTTCTAACCAGATCTCACAATGGACGTTGCTCACCCACGGATCCGCCGTCAAGATAAGATCACACCACTCTGCCCGACCGATCCGAATTAACTCCTTGTCGAGATGGAGGCGTTTACCTTCTTCTGGACCGTCCACGACGATCAAAGAGGTATCTTCCGTCGAGCGACGGGTTGACGTTAAGCCTCCTAGTGCATCGATTGTGTTCTTTTGCAAACCGCTTTCTCTCCTGTATCGAAAATCCGTATAGATGCCTTCCTGGCTCAAGAACTCGCTGTGGGCGCAAAGATACGATCAAGTGTTGGATATCGCTCGGGTTGATCGAGTGGATCTTCGATAAATTGACAGGCCATCTCGAATTCATCCCACAACACAGTCGCCGAAGGGTGACGTTGTGTCTGCTCTTTGCTCGCAAGTTGCTCCAACAAGAGCTCCAGCTCTGTGCCTGCAAACTCGTGACGCAGAGCACCTAAGAGGGTCGGCTTTTCTTGCAAGATCCGTACGAACATTTCAATATGCGAACCATGACCGAGGGGATGTTGTCCTGTGAGCAGCTCAAACCATATCACGCCGAGCGCGTAAAGATCGGTCGCAGGAGATAGATGTTTGTGCTCACCGAGCTGTTCGGGGGCGAGATAACCTGGTGTACCAATAATTGCGCCTGTTGTGGTGAGCTGTGTGTCTTCGTTTTGGAGGTCGGCGACGCCAAAGTCCAACAATTTGACGATAGGCATACCTTCATCGTCAACACACAAGAAGATATTGGAAGGTTTGAGGTCTCTGTGGATGATGCCTGTGTTGTGGACGGTTTGCAAGGCATCACATAGAGGTCCTGAGATGCTGAGAATCCAACCCAATGGGAGCGGGGCGCATTGTTTGATGAGGGCGCGAAGGTCCTGTCCTTCGAGGTATTCGAGCGCCATAAAGTAGCCGTGTTGAGGGTGACGGTCAAAATCATAGATCTCTACGATGTTGGGATGGGCGAGGGACGCGAGTGTTTGTGCTTCTCGTTCGAAGCGCTTGACGCGACCGCGTGTGGTGTTGTGGGCCGGAGACAAGATCTTGAGTGCGGCAGGGCGTCCGGTCGAACGGTGAGCGGCGCGGTAGACTGTGGACATACCACCTTGTCCGATGGGGTATAAGATTTGCCATTCGCCGATGTGGGCGTCGATGAGTTGGCTGGGGGCTTCGGAGGGAGGTGTGAGTTGTTTCGATGATTCGATGGCGAGCGTGTTGGGATGTTGAGGTGTGATAGAAGGCGTCAGGTGCGCGACTGCTGCGGGTGTATGCCTTTGTTGATGCATCGAAGCTGTTTGTTTTGGGGTTGTGCGCAGATGGTGGATACAGATGGCCGCTTGCGTGGTGAGCAGCTCGACAAACCTTTGTCGTTCAGGTGTAAAGACATGTGATGTCTCTCGGTTTTCCAGGTAGAGGATGCCTTGCGTTTGTCCCTGAATGAGCAGTGGGAGGCAAAAGATCGAAGCAGGCGTGTGTTGGAGGAGGTAGGGAGAGTCTTCGAAGAAGCTGGATTGTTGGGGGGTGTTGGAGACAAAGGGGGCCTGTGTTTCTATCACATGAGAGAGAATTGTACCGGGCATATCGACTGTATCATGTGAAAGTTGGACGCTCTGTGCGATGGGACTTGAGTCATCTTCTGTCTGAGCAAAGCGTGCAGTGAGGACCCAATGTTCGGCTTCGTGGATGAGGAGCAATCCTGATTGTAGTTGCTTGTCTTGGTTGAGAAAGCGCATCCACTGTGCGTAAAGAGCGTCGAGTTGGGCTTCTTGGGCGAACAAGTTGGAGGCGTCGAGGAGGACGTCGAGATCCAGATCGTCCTGACTGACAGAGCGTTGGAAGAGGTGAATACCAGAGCCTGGGGTGTGTTGTGCTGTGTCCTCGTGTGGAGAAGTGTCGAGAGCGGGATGCTTATGTTTGAGTTGTTGGAGTTTGGCGGTCGCTCCCCAGACTTTGTACATGGAGAAGGCTTCCTTCAGGTACATGTGGGAGAGTTTTGTGTTCCCAACGGCTGCGTAGACTGAAGAGAGATCCTCTGCGATAAGAGCGGCATCTTGGAGGAATCCCGCCTGTTTGGCTTGTTCGACGGCTTGTGCATAAGGGCCAATCGCTCGCAGAGGTTGCCCTGAGGCTGCATGGGCTGCGCCATCGACCCAGTGCTTTCTGTACATCCGTTTATTTGGGGCGAGCTTGACCATACGTGTGAGGTGTTTGTGAAAGGGTTTGCGCAGACGTTTGGCTTCTTTTTTGCGAGAATCATCTTGTTGGATGATACGGTACAAGGCGATGAGTGCGTACGTTGAGAAAGGACTTCGGAAGAGCGCTGCGACAGGAGCCTGGAGTTCTTTTTGTGCGGCCTTGATGTGGGAGAGTCCATCCCCTCCAAAGAGCAGGCAAAGTTGTAAGCGGAAGAGCGGGAGGTACAATTCGCTTTGTATACCTTTGATAGCATCGTTGTCTTCGAGAGGTTGATGAGGAAGTGAAGGAGGTGTAGGGGCGATCAGGGCAGAGAGACATGCTGCGACAGCGTTGCTGTGTTGCATCGTCAATGAGATGCGGTGTTGTCGCTGGAATTGGCGACTCTCTGCGATTTGTTTGTCGAGGATGTGAAGAGGGACACCGCTCATATAGTCGATGATATCCTTCCAGCCTGTCGCGACCGCCGCGTAGAAGTTATCACCGAGTGTTGGACCGAGCTGATGGATACGGAGCATCTCCTGACTCAGCGCAGGCAGTGGCTGTGTGTAGGGGAGTAAGCCGATGCAGGAGGTGACCAAGACCCCTGGTTTTTGTTCTTGTGTTCCTGTCTTTTCGAGCGATTGAAGCGCGGCAATACCGTACTCCTCTGCTTGCGCAAAGCAACGTTTACTCATGACCATAAACATGCCAAGCCCGACCATCGTTTGTGTGTTAAAGGGGGTGATGCCACGTCTGGAGAGCAAGTGAATATCGCGCATACTTTCGATGAGCGTCGTGCGGATTCCTTTCTTGATAAAGACTGGGGTCAAAATTGTTTTTAGCTCGGTGTATGCGTGAAAAAGCGGGTCTTGAGACAGAGGGATCGTGGTCAAGTCTGCAGGCTCTTTGCGCCACCATGAAAAGAATGTTCGCAGGAGCAGCATGATAAATGCGAACGTTCCGGTTTGTTTGAACGCGGACTCGCCTGCTTTGCGAAAGAAGTCGTTGGCGATTGTGAGCGCTTCATCGAGTTTAGAGGCCAGTATCTTCTCCATGATACGGATCTTCCAGCCTGGATATTGCTCGATGAGTGTGCGTCCATGTTGAAGAATTGCCGCTGTGTGTGTGTCGAGAGCTTCCTTGCTTTGGAGAGTTTCGGCGACGTTGAGGAGCATCGTGGTCAACTTGATGCTCAGGTCGTAGTGATCTTGCCAGCGCTTTGGACCAAGCAGCCCGAGTCCCCACTCTAAGATCTCAACAGTGGACTGGTAGGCTCCTGCGCGACGGGTTTGCGCTCCGACTTCTCCGGCGAGTTGTGCTAACTGAAGGCGTTCTTGTGGCGCGTTAAGTTGTGCTCCTGCGGCCCGTAAGTGACGCACTGCGTCGAATAAGCTGATCTCGTGTTGGCCGGCTTGGTGCAAGGCCAGAAGCTGCCGTCCTATCTGTAAATGTGTGTGTTCTCTCTCTGAAACGGATTTGAGTGCGTAAGCGGCTTCTTGGATACGATCGTGTGTAAAGTGGAGCACGCGCTCTTCATGTTGCACCTTCGATGTTGTCGAGCTAAAGGCGATTAGGTGCTGTGTGAGAAGCGGATGGAGGGCCTGCTGGAGGTCATCCTGGGAGAGTCCCAAAAGCATCGCGAGGAGGGGTTGTGTCGATTGTCGTCCGAGACAGGCCAACAGATGGAGCGCGTCTTTGCTTGTTGTGGGGAGTTGGTTGAGAGAGGAGAGGAGCAGCTCGACGACGTTCTCCGTGATCTCAGCGCTGACAATGGCTGCTTCATCCCACTCCCAGCCTTCCTGTCCAATGCGCAGTAGACCTTCTTCACTCAACCTTCGCAACATCACCCCCAAAAAGAACGGGCTTCCGCCACTTTTTTGCTTGAGCAGTGTCGCGAGAGAGTGGATGTCTCGTGTGGAGCGAGGGACCTTACTTTGCAGAATCCCTACGATATCTTCTGCTACCAGTGGAGAGAGTGGGTGATGGGCGCATGTCGTCTCTTGTTGGCGGATGTATTCGAGAAAGCGGATGTGTCGATGTGAGAGCGCGAGGACAGGCTCCCGATAGCTCAACACAAGCATCAACCCCTTGTGCTGCTTTGAGGCGCTCAAAAACTCTATCAGGTCGAGTGTTTGTTCATCTGCCCATTGGATGTCATCGAGGCACAGTATCAGGGGATGACGTGTCCCCGAGAGGGTCTGCAAAAACAGGGAGAATGCAGTACGTAGTCGGATGCGTTCTTCTTCGGGCTGCAGGGATGGAAGGGGTGTGGTCTCGTCGAGGAGGTGTTGCAGCTCTGGGAGCAAGGAGAAGAGGCTCTGGTGTTTGCCTTCTAAGGCTTTTGTGAGTTTGGCGCGCCAGTAAAGTTGTCGCGGTAGACTCTCAGACATGATCTGTTCGACGAGGTCGCGTAGGGCGTTCTGCAACCCATGTGAAGGTGTGCCTGACTGCAGCTCAAATTTTCCTGTGACCATGCGGACAGAAGAGGACTGGAGTTTTTTTTGAAGGGCTTCGAGCAGCGCCGATTTGCCGATCCCTGGTGCACCACTGACCAACACGATCTGGTATCCACCGTCACATATGTCTTCGACACCTTTAAGGAGAGAACTCATCTCCTCTTCGCGACCCACGAGCAGTCCTGGCAACATGACGTCAAACGCGACGTCGTGAAGCCCGAGCACAAAAGGGCGTGAGATGCCTGCCTGGAGATCTTCGACACAGCGCTCCAGGTCAAACAGCAATCCCGTACCACTTTGGTAACGTTGCTCGGGCTGTTTGGCCATTAATTTGCGCACCCACTCCGACAACATCTGCGGGATGTTGGGGTTGACTTTGTGTGGAGGGAGAGGCGGTGTGACGAGATGGGCTTGTACCATCTGTGAAGGAGTCATTCGTTGAAAGGGGATATGACCGACGAGGATATGCCATGCGAGGGCACCGAGCATATAGTAATCACTACGTCGATCGACTTTGCGCTTGATGCGTTTGATCTGCTCTGGAGATGTGTACGCGAGTGTTTCAAGGGGGAGACTGATGTGTTCCGTCCACTCTCCAAGTTGGGCGGCGTGCTCAAAGCCCCACAATAAACAACGTGCCGACTCTGGATGCCACAAAATATGCTGTGGGGTGAGTTGTTGATGAACCCAGCCAGCCCGGTGAAGTTGGGAGAGTGTGTGTGCAAGAGCGGAGAGAAAGTGTGCCGCGTCTTCGAGCGTGAGAGGAGCACGTTGCTGTAAATTGTATAGAGTGCTGGCTCCGATGTCTTCGAGGACAATGAACACTCGGCCGTGGTACTCGATCACCTCACGTAGTTCACAGCTTCCTTGTCCTTTGAGCGCCTTGAGGGTGTCAGCTTCGACGCGAAGCGCCTGGTTTGCGGTCAGTGAGATCGATTCATCTACGTAGGTCTTAAAGAGCAGCGATTCCCCTGTGTGGTGATGGGCGCACCTGAACAGTATCGCGGTCTGTGTTTGGCACAGGTCTTCGCGGTGTGTCCATTCTTTGGGGATGTTTTTGGGACTCTTCATCACTTGCTCTTTTGGAAATCCAAATGTTTCAACAGTCTTCACTGTATAACACATCTTTCCGTGAGTCTCATCAGTTGTGTCGAAGAGGTACGTCAATCTAAGGGGAGTATACCACTCAGGGGTGATATGTGCGGAGGAGATGGTTGTTGGTGTCACTGATGAAGAGTGTACCACTGGGACTCCAGCGTATTCTGGAGGGGGCGTTGAAGCGCGCGGCACTCACTGTACCATCTGCATGGCCGGGCGTTCCGTTTCCGAGATATGTTGAGACTGTGCCCGCATCGCCATTCGCCTGGAGCGTGAGTTTGCGAATCGAGTGATTGCCTTTGTCTGCGATATAGATGGATTGTCGATTCGGACCCCAGGCCAACCCTGTCGGAGTTCTGAATTGCGCGCTAGACGCGGTCCCATCTTTGTATCCTTCTGTGCTCCCCGCGAAGGTCGAGACCTTTTGACTTTGTAAATCGTATACGCGGATTTTGTGGTTCTTTGTATCGGCGATAAAGAGTCGCTGTCTCGCTTCATCGATCAGCAGCCCCTCTGGTTCATTGAAGCGAGCTTGTTTGGCGTCACCGTTTGTAAAGCCTGCCTTACCTGTCCCTGCCATCGTCGTGACAGCCTTATTCTTTGCGTCGATCTTTCGGAGCTGATGGTTCTCTGTGTCTGCGATCCAGAGCGTTCCATCTTGTGCATAGGTTAGACCTCTTGGGTAGCGGAACCTCGCGACAGAGGGGCCACCATCGACCGCGGATGTACCTGTCAACGCTCCCCATAAAAAGTATGTTCCAGTCGATGAGATGAGCACAACGCGACTCTCGATGGTCGATACAATTGCGATGTCTCCCTGTTTGTTGATCGCGATGTCACTTGGAAACCACAGGTGTTTGGGTTTGGCCGCGAGGGGGCCGGCTTTTTTGTTGGGCGCGATACGCAAGAAGGTTTGCGCACCTGAACCCATCAAGATCTTTGTCTTCCCCTGTTTGTCGAATGTCAGGACACGTTGGTTCTCTGCGTCTGCGACAAACAATGTCCCTTTTGTGTCGAAGGCCAACCCCATCGGTTCATTCAGTTGTATTTTATGAAGCGCACTGTCCCGAAAAGAGCGGGCACCTGCGATGGTTGTGACATTGCCTTGGGGATCGAGCTTGCGAATGAGTTGATTGCCTGTGTCTGCGATATATGTGTTCCCCTGGGGATCTTGTACGATCCCTGTGGGCCAAAAGAATTGGGCTTGAAGCGCAGAGCCGTCACTGTATCCTGCCGATGAGCCTGCGAAGTTCGAGACTTGCCCGGATGAAGCGAGCTTGCGGATGAGATGGTTGCCTGCGTCTGCCACGTAAAGTTGGTCGCTCTTGTCAAACACGATCTGACGGGGTTCTGAGAAAGACGCCTGTGTACCAAAGCCATTCTGTGCGCCTTCAAAGCCTGAACCTGCGACAGTGGTAGTCGTATCATTGATAATGTTGCGGATCTTATGTGCAGATGTCTCGGCGATATGGACAATCCCCTTGCTGTCTTGGGCCAGACAACAAGGGTCATAAAAGCGGGCTTTCAATCTCTGTCCATCACCTGTTCCTGTCCCTGCGCCTGCGAAGTGGGTGAGTTTTTGTGTGCCCCAGTCGTAGGTGTATATTCGACCTCCAGCAAACGATATAAGGTAGGAGAAGGTCGGTGTTGAGAAGGTCACGTCAAGGACCGGCACACTGAGATGGAGACCAGACACAAATAACGCATTCCCCGTCCCTTGTAGGGGCACACGCCAGATGATCCCTTGAGGGTTTTGCAAAACGTACAAAGTGTCCTCTGCCGGGTTCAATCGCAACGTGGTTGGTCCAGGAAAAGACACTGAAAGAGGGGGTAAGGATTGGAATTTCCCGATCCCTGCGATCGAATACCTGCCTGATCCAGCGATCGTCGTCATCAACCCATCTGGAGAGAGTTTTCTCACACGAAAGCGATTGCGTTCGGCGATGTACACGTTGCCCTTTTTGTCGACCGTCAACCCCATTGGTCCACTCAAAGGTGTCCACAGCGCCGGTCCATTTACAGAGAGGTCTGTACCTGCGTAAGTCGACACGCAGTTCGTGAGACCTTCGTCGATGGTGCCGTCGCAATCGTCATCTTTTCCGTTGCAGACCTCCGCAGAACCTTTCGCACACAGACCACCACAGCAACGCTCGCCTTGTGCACATTGATTTCCGCAGCTCCCGCAATGATTGGGGTCTCGAAGAGAGTATACCCACTCTCCACCACACTTGAGAAAGGATTGCCAGCGTATCTCCTCTTTGGGTGTCTGCTCGACGAGCGCTTCTTCTGTGGTGTGCTCTGGAGAGGGTTCTTCAGGACGAAGACCTCCATCGTTTGGGTTCTCATCGGTTTCAACAGGGGATTCATGGTGAGGCTCTGGCTGGTTCTCTACGAGGGGGTCTGGTGTTGAGGCGTCGATGGGCTCTGTGTCTTGTGTGGGCTCTGTGTCTTGTGTGGGCTCTGTGTCTTGTGTGGGCTCTGGTTGTGTGGGTTCAATGGAATCGGGGAGGGGTTCTTTTGCGCTCTCTGAAGGAGCGAGGCACCGCTGTTGGATACAGATATAGGGTGTACAATCAGCGTCTTCAAGACAGGCCGGTAATGGCTTGCAGTTGAGCCACGTGATGGCACCAAGACACACACAAAAGAAGAGCAACAAAAGTCGAAACATCTCGTATCCAATGGTCTGAATCATTATTTTACGAAGCAAACGTACAAACACGTTGTTATTTCCAGTAGGGTCGGGCCTTGTGTCCGACCTCTTTGTCGTTGTTGTTGTCGGTCGGGGCGGGCCTTGTGTCTAACCGTTCTGCCGTTGTCGTTTTTACAGGTCCCATGCGATGCCTATTCCTGCGTGTCCCTGAAATGAGAGTCCACTGCCTTGTGTGAGTGGAAGCCAGTGTATCCCGCCACGTCCGAGGATGAGCAGGCGCAAAGATGTATGGAGGCGGAAGGAGGCTGATACTTGTAAGCCACCTCCTAGTGAGGGAGAGCTGGCGTCTCCTGCCTGAGCATGTTGTAAAAAGATCCCCCCCATTGCGTAGAGACCGATGCCATAGCGAAACACAGCGCCAATCTCTTGTGAAAATTGCAGGCCAAGACGCAAATGAAGTTGTGTGATATCAAACCACGAACCTTCCGAGGCGACGATGTTGTGTGCGCCACCTCGTGAGAACAACACGCCAAGTGAGAGGATATGGTTCCAGGAGGCGCTGAGATCGACAAAGGCCGCGTGGTTCTCTCGTGTGTCTGAGAGCCACCCTGTGTAGCCTGAGAGTAACGAAAGGCTCCACTGTGGTGCCCGATCCATGAGCGTCTCATAGCGAGGTTGGAGGAACAATCCTTTCTTGCGTAACCATCGGGTGTCACAGGGGGAGGTTGTCCACTTGTTGCGGAGGGTGATCTCGCGCTCTTTGGGGAAGTGGATGTCTTGCATGTAACAGCGGTTACCTCTTTTGAGCCGGATCTTGCCACGGCCTGAGACGACTCGTAATCGGTAGGAACGTCCCTTTGGCTTGAATTGGCTCCAGATAAAATTCCCGACAGAGATCGATAATGTCCCAGTTGTGCGGGCGTTGACGTAGAGTGAACTGTTGTATGCAGGGACGAGACCGTAGGGGGTGACGCTTTTGATCGTGTAATCAAAGAAGGAGGGTTCTTCACCAGTCTCTTGTTGGAAGCGTTTGCCTGCGTAACGAAAGATCTCGGCGACTGTAATGGAGCCATCTTGATCCGCGTCTGCCGCGCGTTTTCCGCGGATGCCTTCGAGCATATAGTGGGTGAAGATGGAGGAGCGGCGTTTTTGATCTTCGAAGGCGTGGATTTGGCTGGAGACGATGAGCTGGACACCACGTGTTTTCCCGATGGTCGGCTGAAGCACCTTAATCAGGTTACGACGGACACGACGACGTGGACCTTTGAGGATGATGCGGTTTTTTTTGAACATGCGCAACAGTCGTGAACCAAAACATGCGTCGATCACTGCGATGCGACGAGAGGCTCGGATCGTTTGGACAAACAAGCGCTGAAATTCCTGGTAGGTGAAGGGCTGACCTGCACGTCGTGGACCAATGTGGAAGGCTTTGGGACCTGCGTGTCCGGAGTAATAGAACAAGAACGTGTCGATCTTTTGTGTGGAGAGTTGGCGGAAGGTTTTTCTCACAGTCTCAGGTGAGCGATTGGCGAGCATGTAGACGCGAAATCCCACAGATACGAGCGCTTTTTTGAGTGGTGTGAGATCGCCTGTGACTGTGTGGCGCAGGTGCTCCTCTCCCTTCCAACCTTGTTGGTGTCCGACGAGCAACGCGATTCGTTTGTCTGCGGCTTCTGCGTGGGTACAGAACATCCACCCACACAAGCACCACACCATCCACCATCTCAATCCGCTCTCCTCATGGTCTTCTTTTGGGTTGTTTGGTGATCAAGACACTTTGAAAGACCCGCCAATCCCGGTGGGACAAAGCCAACCCTTTCAGTCGCTTGTTGTTCTTCTGGAAGGCTTGCAGGATCGTTTGTTTGACTTCTGCGAAGGTGAACATCTTTGGGCTGACAAGGACGAAGAAGCGCTCTTGTCCCTTGCTGTCATCAAGTTCGATGGCTTCACCTTGGGGGAGCGAACCTTTACCGGGCTGAAGCCATACGCTCTCTTTATGTTCGAGGGGGATGTAGCGAGAGCATCGGCCTTCTTCGTCGAGAGAGACGATCATCGCGTGCATACTCTCGGAGGTTGTGAAGGCAAACTGCACAAAGTCACCGGGATGGAGGACTGTACGGTTGGTGGTGTGTGTGCTGTGTGGTTGCCCTTTGTGTTGGTGGAGCATTTGGATCGAGAATCCTTTGATACGCCACTGTTTGGAGGGGGCAGTCCCTGCATCGATGAGCTGTGTTGTCGTGTTTGGGAGGACAAAGAACAACATTGCAGCAGCAAACGTCGCGACCAAGGTTCCACCTGTCCACCATTGCCAAGCTGTAGAGGTTTCGTGAATGCCACCTGTGAGGTGAGGTTGCAGCCGTGCAAATTGTGCATGGACATCAAATGACTGTGCATCTTCTTTGAGGGGGGAGAGGATGTCGTGGAGCTGTTGTTGTTCTGCTTGGAAATCCTCAAATGCCTGCTTTTTGTCTGGCATATCAACCCATTCTTGTTCGAGAGCGCGCCGCTGCTGTGGGGGGAGCTCATCGTCGAGATAGGCTTGCCATCGCTCAATTTCATTACTCATTTCCCATCTCCTTGGGAAGTGTGGAGAGGCTTGTGAGAGTGCTCTGGGGATTCTTGTTGGAGTGACTGGTAGATGTCCTGGAAAGCTCTCCTTGCGCGCCTGAGCAGTGTCCCGATGGAACCTCTCTCAAGTGACATTGTCTCTGCAAGTTCGTCATAACTAAGACCCTCCAATTCTCTCAACAAGAGCAGCTCTGCGTCACGTGGACTCAATTGTTCGAGCGCTTCTTGGAGAAGCTGTCGCTCGGCGAGTGAGCCGTGTCGTTTCGCGTGGCTATGCATCAGCTCTTTCACATGCTCTTGGTTCTCCTGTGCGGTGGACGTCTTCCTGTGTGCATCGATTGCCTTGTTACGGGCAACCCGGAGTATCCAGGAGTAGGGTTCCTCTGGTGACTGTGGTGGCGTTTCGCCTCGAACAATCGGGGCATGAAAGCGTTCCCAGTAGACGATGCAGGCTTCATGAAGCGCTTCTTCTGCCGTCGCTTGGGAGTGACCTTGGGTCAGCAGACGTCGGAACAGGCGCGGGGCAACATCTTCGTACAGTCGCCGGAAAACTTGTTGTTCTTGTCGCTCTCTACGCTTCGAGAGTGTTTGATGGAACCAACTCAAACCACTTCTCCTGGTTGGGCTCATACAGGACTCGTATGACTGTGGAAAAAAGTGACACCATTTGTGTTTTTTTTTCTATGTCCTTTAAAAACCGACTGTCTCATTCAAGAGCAAAAAGCCTTTGTGTCAAGAGAAAAGAATCGCGTGTTGTGGAAACATGAAGAGGGAGAGGAGCCTTGGAATACGTGGGGATTCGGACGAATCGAGACGTCAGGGGAAGAGAAGGAGAGGAGTGTGGTGGGGTTATCTACAGGTCTTGCCGGTTTTTTTCCATTGACCGGTGCTGCACTTGTACTGGACTTTCTTTTGACAAACCAGTTGGCCGTTCTTGAATGTCTTTGTCGTCCCCATGACTTTGGCGCTACAGGTCGTACATTTCCCAGCCTCAAACCAATGACTGTGTTTACATTGGTATTGCTTGCCTTTTTGGCAGACTTTGGAGCCATGTTTGAAGGTCTTTTTGCGACCATTTGCATCTTTTGCAGTGCATGCCTGTGGGGGACAGGTGTTACCGCGGACCCAGATACCGTAACGGCATTTGTAGGTGCGCAGGTCTTTCTTTTGGCAAAAGGAGTAGTTGTGTGGAAGGTTTTTGCCACTCGCCTTACATCTCTTGGGTGCACACTTTCCTTTTCTTTTGGCTTTTCCTCTGTAACAGACGACCTTGTCGCCATTTTTTGTGTCGCAGATGGCGCTGCCAGAGGGCAACCTCGCTGCACGTCCGCCAAATCGGATGATACATGGCTTGTCTGTACAGCTTGTTGAACCGGGTCGGGAGTGTGTTCCTTTGGGACATTTTTTACAGCCCAAGACGGTCAGGAGTTTTCGATTTGAGTAAGTATTGCTTGGGCACTTCTTACAAACAGTCAGTCCGTATTGACCGTTTGGGCATTTGAACGCCTGCGCTGTAGGGGAGAAAGAGATACTTGCGAACAACCCAAAGACCAGCGCGAACGTGAATTTTGCGAGAGGTGATGTTGTCATCGATATTGACTCCTGTGTGTTGAGCTGCTTCTTCCTTTCAGCAGCCTTATGACTGGAAAACTCGCCATGATAGGGAAAGTATGAACGAATCAGTTGTGTTGTATATTGAACCACCTGGGTCAGTTCGATCAAAAAGAGAAACCGCAGTCTTTCCTCTCGAACTGACCCCATGTGGTAGCTCACCATGTTTTCAAAGGGGACTCGTTTGGGCTGGAAGAAAAGTGACAGGAAAAGGAAGAAAAAACGCAGAAAGTGTTTATGTCTTTGAGCTGCGGGTACTTTTTGAGAGGATTATTTTGCAGGGGCTGCTTTTGTGGGGGCTGTTTTGGCAGGAACTTTTGTGGGAGTTGTTTTTGTTGGTGGCTTTGGAGCGAGCTGTTGGAGCATCTCGCCCATCTTTTTGAGACCGACTTTGAGAGACGCGACCTCGCTCTTGAGCGTTTTATTTTCTTCCAGCAATTTTGCGTATTTTTGTTTGAGCGCGCTGATTTTATCGTCGCAACTTGGTCCGTCTGACTTTGCTTTGGTGGGCTTGTCGGCCTTTGCTTTGGCTGTCTTGTCAGCTTTGGCTTTTGTGGATGTGTCTGTCTTGGCTTTTGTTTCAGCCTGGACGTAAGGGATCATCAGGCCAAAAGTCAGTAGAATCCACATTCCTTTTTTCATTATTCACTCCCATTGTCTTGTTGTGTCGTCGAAATCAAAAAGAACATGTGCACTATAGCGTATTTTGACTGAACGTACAAAGTCGGTTTTGAGTCACACATTCACGATGGGAGAGTTCACGACCCAAGCGGATGAATGATGTGCGGAAAGTTCTTGAGAGTGTGTGGAAAGTGTTCGGTGTAATCGGGGGTTTTGGAGACAGCGTTTGACGGAATCGATTGACGTCCTGTGTCGCCCAAATTTTTGGGCGTGGACTCTGTTGAATGTACGGATTCATCGCCTTTTGTTGCGGATTGTCTCTGAACGACGTTGGCGTCTGTACTTTTTCTGAGAAGACCAAGGCTCCGCAAAAAAATCAGAAAATGTGGAATATTTTTTCACCAAATTTGTATGAGCAAGGACTGGCCATGAACACAGCTCTCATGTATACGTTGAAAACTTGCGGAGCGTTTGTTGGTGGTTTGAAGTATATGATGTCGATTGCAACTGCCCGCAGCCGAATCGTAGGTCATTGGATGTTTGTGCCCTGTGATGGTCTTTCTTTTGCGAATGTGTCGCTCTGTTTGTACGGAGTCAATGCTTGTAGAGAGGATAGGTATGCGACGTATTATTTGGAGTTTGTTGTTGTGTTTTTGCTGTGCTGGGTTGCTCAGTAAGCAGGCTTGTAGTCCCCCCACTGTATGCGCTGAAGGTTCCATTGGTTCGCAAACTCTCGATCCATATAGTTCGCCTTGTGAGAAGCGTTGCGAGTGTAACAACCAGCGGTACACTGGGAATTGTATCAAGGAAGAAGGCGCTCAAAAAGGTGTGTGTTTTGCGGCAAAGAGAGAGGCCTGTGAGACAAAGGGGGCCAAAAGAAACTGTACGATCGACGCGAGGATGAGGCTTGGATGTCTGAATGGCGCACAGACATGTCAACCTGATGGTCTTGATGGAAAGTTTTGGGGGGACTGTGAGTGCAAAGCATGCATTCCAGGGACACGTGAGCCTTGTTATGATGGTCCAGACAACACCCTCAATAAGGGAGCTTGTAAAGGAGGAATCAGGGTCTGTTCGCAAGATGGGAAGTGGGGAGAGTGTGTGGGGCAGAGCCTTCCAAGGCAGGAGGAATGCAATCAGAAAGACGATGATTGTAATGGTCTGGTCGATGATGCGTGTGGACAAGAGCGTGTCCTTCCGGATGGTGGAGCTCCTGAAATGGTTCCCGAACCCACAAAAACACGTTGTCAATTCATGGGGACGAACAATGATGGATGTAGTTGTTTTTCCGGAGGAGAGCGTATTTGTGAGACGCTCCCTTGTCAGGCCAAACAGCGCTGTGAGGGTGGAACATGGGGAGGCTGTATTCCTGACAAGGGAAGCGTTGGTGATAGCTGTGATGGTGTGGACAACAATTGCGATGGTCGTATCGATGAAGGACAAACCGGTTGTGCGACTGTTTTTGCCGGACGTTTGTGGGGAGATGGAGAGAACGGTTATCTGACAAATGCGTTCTTGAAGCTTCCCACTAAGATCGCGATCTCCACGGCGGGGGTCATGTACATTGTCGACACCGGCCAGGCAAAAGTTCTTCGTGTTGGACCAAGCGGAAATGTTGTGCTCTTTGCTGGAGAGAAGCAAGGGGCAGGACCGGGGGTCTTTGTAAAGTTTGCGCGTCCTGTGGGGGTCGCTGTTGATAAGGATGAAAATGTCTACGTTGTCGATGAAGGAGAATTTTCACCTGTTCCAGACAGCAACGGACGCGTTGTGAAAATTGCTCCAAATGGTCAAGTCACAGAGCTCGTGAAGACAGGCACGCTCAAAGGACCAAGAGGGATCGCTGTGGATAGCAAGCGCAATGTGTACATCGTGGATACAGGCAATCATCGCATCCAAAAATGGACGCCAGATGGGAAGCTCACGACGTTCGCTGGAGGCACAAAAGGGAGCGCTGATGGCCAAGGTTCGTCCGCTACGTTTTTTCAACCTGTTGGCATCGCAATCGATCAAGACGACAATGTATATATCGCAGATACAGGGAACCATCGCATTCGAAAGATCGCTCCAAATGGACAGGTCACGACGATTGCGGGGCTCTTTTCGGGGTTGCGTGATGGGCACATCCAAGACGCCGCGAGCAATCAAAAAGGGCCGTTGTTTTCGAGTCCTTCTGGTTTGGCTGTGGATGGAGCTGGTAACGTGTATGTCTCTGACACCGGAAACCACGCGCTTCGAAAAATCGATAAAGAGGGCAACGTCACGACCATCGCGGGTGTTTCCAAAGGGACCACGTTCCGCACAGGCGTCGCAGGTTATCTGGACGGAGACTCGAAACAAGCGCTTCTTCGCTCGCCACAAGATGTTGCCATCGGTCCTGATAAGAACCTGTACATTGCAGATACCCAAAACCAGCTCATTCGCAAGCTGTCTTTTCTCAAAATGGACGTGACAACTGCTGTGGGTCGTATCCATGGAAAAGTGGGGGTTCGTGAGCGGACAGAGTTTTCGGTGCTGGGGATCTTTGCGAAGGACGGCGTTTTGTACGCAACAGATCGTTTGCGGCATCGAATCCTCAAAATCAATACAAAAGAAGAGGCGAACACACCTTCTTACGTGACGGTCATCGCAGGTGGAGAGAGAGGAAACAAAGACGGACACGGCACAAGCGCACGGTTCAATGAGCCCTACAACGTTGTACAAGGAGCTGATGGTGCTCTCTATGTCTCAGATACGCTCAACCACACCATTCGAAAGATCGACAAAAACGGGAATGTGGATATTATCGCTGGCGGGGAGTCGGGATACAAGGATGGTCATGGGCTCAACGCAAAGTTTAACTCGCCCAAGGGGTTGGCGATCGATAGCGCTGGAAATCTGTACGTTGCGGACACTGGTAATCATAGAATTCGCAAGATCGACAAAGGGAACAATGTAACGACTGTCGCAGGTGGTCTTCCTGGGTGCAAAGACGGGAAGGGACAGGCCGCTCATTTCTTGCGACCTGATGATCTCACTGTAGACAGCGCTGGAAATCTTTATGTGGCGGACACTGGCAATCATGTCGTTCGCAAAATCTCTCCACAGGGAGATGTGACAATGCTCGCAGGTTCGTGTAAGCAGAGCGGCTTTGCGCAGGGGGTTGGGGCCGCTGCTCGATTGGATCAACCTGGCGCGATTGCGGTCAACGCGAAAGGGGAGATTTTTGTTGCGGAGCATGGCAACTACAGTATCCGCAAGATCAGCCCACAGGGAAGAGTCACTCTTTATGCTGGAGGCGGGTTCAGTGGTACTGTGGGGCAGTCTGGTACGGAGGTGTCCACTTTGCTTGCGAGTTTCTTTGAGGGGCCAACCGATCTGGTCTTTGATCAAAATGGAGTGTTGTATATTGCTGATGGCCGTAGAGTCCGGATGATTCGTCCTACAAAGTGAGTTGTCTCTTCTGTCTCAAAGCTCGTATGCTTTGTTGTAGACGATGGTATAGAGCTTTTCTGAGCTGATATTGGTGGGGATACGCTACCAGCACTCAAAAAACCATTCTCCTTCATCTGCGTCTGTATTGTGTTGGATGTCCTCGTCTGTTTGGTCCTGTGGGCTTGCTCCACTTTGCTCTTGTGTCTCTGTCAATGAGATCGCTTGTTCATCCGTATCCTCAGAGAAGATAGAGCCCGTCGAACCATCTCCATCGCCAAACATCGCCGCAATGACCAAATGTCCCAGAGCTACAAAGGTAAGATCGAGCTTGCCAAATGACGCATACCCCGTGAGCTTTCGTCCGAAATCCATGAAGGGAGCAAGGTAAGACTCTATCCAAGCGATGTGAAATACGCTTGAGAGACCGATAAAGAAAAGAAGAGCCAGAGAAAAACCCAAGAGCATTTGCACGAACCATTGCCTCTTTGTCGTCGCGAGGTGGATGGAGAAGACAAGCGCGAACAAGCTAAAGGAGAAGAGCGAGTTGGCTTGTTCCCAACCAACACTCCACGTGTAAATCGAGATGCGAATCATCCATAACCCTGACAATAAGACCAGACCATCGTAAAGTCTCATCACTTTCTCCTTCTCTTCTTACTGACTTTTTTGCACTCTTTTTTTCTTGGAGTCGCTCGATGCTTTTGGCTATACGATACATGTCTCAAGGCCGCAATGCACGAGAACTTTCGTTCCATTTCAGGAACTTTAGTTCCGTTATGTCAGGCCTCCTTACAATCTGGACTCTCTTTTTCATCATCACTTCATTTTTCGTTCGTTTATAAGGGGTATATCTTGTGTGTACTACGATAAAAAGGAGATGTGATGAATACAGAAACACCATCCAAAAAGAGACACTTTTTACACGCGATGCTTGCGTTGTTCGTGGGCGTGATGTTGTGGTTGCCGTGTATACAATGTGTGTACACCCCTCGATTATCAGCATATGTACATGCAAAGAAGATCGCCCCACGCACACAGAAGCTCGCGTCGACGCTCCTCGCCGACTGGAAGAACCCTCACACACGTAAGAAACTCCTGACGCGTATGCGTAAGAGCAACGCAGAGTGGGACTTTATGGGCCGGTCTTTTTTGGTGTGGGCGTTGGCCAACATGTCTTTGCGCACGCCCAAACAAAAAGACCTGTATATCGAGCTCATCGACTCGATTATCGATGACACATTGACCCTCGAACGGACCAAAGGCATGGCTGTTTTCATGCTGCCGTATGTACACAATAAACCCTTCGTGATGCAGCCGGCGAGGAGTCAGTTTTTGGACGGAGAGATCGCCTTGATGATGGGGGTGAGGAGGCTCGTTCGTGAACATCTCCCTTACAAAAAGGAGATGAGAAAGCGCATCAACATCATGGTCTCACGGATGAAGAAAAGCCCGACAATGTCGCTCGAAAGCTATCCCGATGAGGTGTGGTTATTCTGTAATACGACGAGCCTCGCGGCGATCAAGGTCGGTGATGCGCTCGATAAAACAGACCATTCTGTATTTTTTCGTCGCTGGATACAGACGGCCAAGAAGAAGCTCATTCATCGTCCGAGTGGGATACTTATATCGGCCTTTACGCTCAAAGGGAGGACGCTGCAAGGGCCAGAGGGGTCGTCGATCTGGATGTCGATTCATCATTTGATGTTGATCGACAAAGCGTTCGCAAAAGCACAGTATACATTGGCCAAAAAGCAGCTGATTCGGGGACTCTACGGGTTCTCCTATGCGAAAGAGTGGCCTCCTACTTGGAAGGCGGCTTCGGATATCGACTCTGGAACGATCGTGCCGTTTCTTGGTGCGAGCGCCAGCTCCAGTGGATTTGCGCTCGTCGCGTCCGCGACCATGAAGGACCATGCTTTACTCAAAAGACTCCTCGCGAGTCTCCAGCTCGCAGGTTTTCCACGCGAGACAGACAAGACATTGCAGTTTTTGGCCAGCAATCAGGTTGGTTCTGCGGTCATGTTGTACGCGCTGGTACAGGGTCCAATTTGGGAGAAAGTCATCAAGAAAACCACGGAAAAAAGGAGCGCATCATGAATACACATCCACCCAAACGTCCTTTGTGGAAGCGCACACCATCCATCACAATATTGTGCTTTTTTGCGCTCCTCATCACGTTGGTCTTCGGTCTCTGTGAGCTGATAGGACTGCGTGTATATGCCTCTGTTCTTTCGCTGACGTGGGTGTCTGGTGGAGGGAGTCATGTGGAGCAGGGGGTCTCTCTGATGATCTACCTGCTCGCGTACTTTGCCTTCGTGATACTCGTCCCTGCTGCGTTGATAGGTGCTGTCTTGCTCGGGCTTTGGGGGCGTGTCAGGGCGCGTCGTGAGCGGAAAGCGGAGCTGTCTGAACCTACATGAAGACAGAGGGGGGCTCGTTCTCGATATTTACTCTTCTCGGAGAAAACATCATCCTTGTCCAGCGCTCTCCTGTTCCTGTACGTTCTCGGTCTCATCTTCCGCAGAGGGGGTTTCTTCCGAAGGAGCGCTTTCTTCTGAAGGAGTACTTTCTTCCGAAGGTGTGCTCTCTTCAGGAGAGGATGTTTGCGAACCAAAGGTCCCAGCACATGGGAGGACATACATCCCTGTGATGTGGACATCGTCGTCGAGTTCGAGGATGTGTTTGCCTTTTGCGCTACGTCCCATCGTGGGGAAGGTAATCGCTGGGAGTCTGTACACGTCGCCTGTTGAGGTCGTGATGGCGACGTCTGATTGTGCATCGACAGGGACGACGGCCACGACGAGATCGTCAGTATTGAGCCGTAGAACTTGCATCCCCGAACCGCCTCGACCTTGTTGTCTGAATTCATTCATGGGCAGGCGTTTTCCGTAGCCTTGTTTGGTGATGACGACAAACTCATGGATGTCATTCGTCAAAAAGGCTGACACGAGTGCGTCATGGCTGCCTGATAGCTTCATCAAATTGACGCCGACAGATTTGCGACCCATCGAGCGGATCTTCTCGGTCTGAAAGTGGATCCCCTGTCCTTGTGCTGAGGCACAGAACATTCCACCCCATTCGTCACCAATCATCACAGAGACAGGGATGTCATCACCTTTGAGCAGAAAGGCTTCGCGCCCTTTACGGTCTGAGAGATTGGAGAAGTCTTCGAGCAATGTGGCTTTGCCCTTGCCGCGTTGTGTGGCGTGGTACATGCGCTTTGTACCTTCGATGAATTGGTGTCTCGCGAAGACTGTGAAGATCTGGTCATCGTCTTCGAGTTCGAGCCAGGAAGCGGCAGTGCGTGCGCTCTCAAGGGATGACATGGAGGGGATGACACTCTCCATCATGCCGAAGTAATAGCCTCTTTGTGAGAGGATGGTGAGATTGGTGAGGGGGCCGAGATGTTTGAGCTGTGTGAGTGTTCCTTTGCCTTCTGGGAGCGTGAACGTTGTGGGGTCTGGGGAGAGTGGGAGCGCGGTACCTTTGAGCGTGAAGAGTGTGCCGTTGTCAGTGAGCGCGAAGATTGGTTCATCGGCTTGTGGGTCTTTTTCGCGTTCAAGGCTGGGAATGTCTTGCTTGCGTTCGGCGGCGAGACGGTCTAGTTCGGCTTGTACAGCGGCGTTGGCGGCGTGCTCTTGGAGTGAGATGACGGCAGCGGCGAGGAGCGCCTCCCATGAACCCATTTCTTCGATGGCGCGAGCGTGAAGGACGGGGTCTCTCTCCTGGACTGCGGTCGCGAGCAGTTGTTGGTGGTCTGTTGACTTACCAACAAGCGTCAAGAATTGTTCGAGCAGGTCGGACATGTGGGACTCCATTTGGTAGGTCCAGTCTATATCGCAGGCTGGAGCATATGTAACGCCTTCGGTCTGCACAGGATGCACGCCTGTTGGACAGCTTTGGCGCGAGGATGGCTTACGTTGACCAAGAAGAGAGTACCCTACGATAATAGGGTCGGTTTTGGAAAAAAGTATACAGGAAAAAGAAATCTATCTCCTGTATTCTCTTTCGCACTCAGCGGACCAACGGTCCCTTTCGTCTCGTGAATTCTCCCCCCTCGCCGGCTTTGCCTTTGGAAGGGGGCGGTGGTTCAAATAAAGATACCACGATGCTTGGATATGCTCCCCGAATATCAGGGGGGATGTCATGTCGTGCTTGTACTCTTGACTCGCAAGAGCACGACCTCTCTATCGGGTTTTTTGGGTGGTTGGTGTTTTTTGGGTGGTGGGTACTTTTTGAGTGGTAGGTGTGTTGAGGTGTTTGTTGAGAGCTTTTTTGATATCCCTGATTTGATTGGTAGAGAGGATGACTTTTCCTTTGGGGGAGACGAGGATGTAGGTGGGGACACCATTGAGATAAAGCTGTTTGGAAAGTGTCGATTGAAATGCGTTGGGTAGGATGGCCTGATGCCAGGGGGCGGGCCATTTTTTGAGGTGTCGGAGTGTGTTTGTGGTGGAGCGTTCGAGAGCGACGCTAAGAAAGACAATATCTTTGTGTTTTTTGAGGGAGCGATGATACGAGACGAGTCTGGGGAGCGAACCTGTGCACGCGCCGCACCAGATGGCCCAAAAGTAGAGCAAAGACCACTTGCCTTTGAGGAAGCGTTTTGTGTAATCGCGAGGGGTCGGTTGATTGTTGGGATGGGGGAGTGCTTTAAGTGAAAAGGAGGGGAGGTCTTGGCCGGGACGAAGGCGCGTTCTTCCATGAAGAATACGTTGTGTGCCTCGCAATTGCCTGTCGACTTTTTTGAGGAGCGCTGCAGGAGCGTGTTGTTTGTTGAGCTTGATATACTGTTGACGGAGCTGTTCGAGATAGAAGGATGCTGGGTGATAGCCTGCGTAGTATCGACGTATGATTTGTGCTTTTGTGCTGTGTAGAATCCTCGCAGTGGATGAGAGTAGGAGCACGCGGCCATACACGTCAGGTAGTTTTTTGGCGTATTCTTCGATGGCTGGGAGGCATGCCCATCGTCTCTTTGTGGAGCCGAAGGTGAAGGGGAGCAAGTAACTTTCGTATGAAGTGAGCGTCCACATGGAGGATGTTGGGCCCCACGCTTTGCAGAAGGCTTTGATCCAATTTGGTTTGGGACGATATCTCCAAAAGCGACTGAATGCGAGATGGAATACGTAGAGTTTCTTTGTCGTTGGGTCTTTGGCTTGCTTCCAGGCCTGTTCTATCTCTGCAAGGTGTTTTTGCACATCGAATCCAAATGATTTGAGAGAGTAGCGGGGCCGAGGCGTTCCTTTTTTGTGTTTGTGTCGATACCAAGCCATCTTCTTTTTTTGTATGGCGTCAAATGCCTTCCTGGCTTTTTTGATGTTGGTGGTCAGCTTGATGTATGCTGCGTAGTGGTTTTGTACTGTTTTGGGGGCTTGTAGCCACTCTATCTTCTCTTTGCCTGTTTTATCTGGGAGCGCTTTGGGAGAAAATATGATGTGTGCGATGCCTTCTTTTGTCTTGATCGATGAGAGATAGCTATATGCGTGCTTGTCGAGGTGAAAGGTTCCCTGTGTTCCTGCACTGTAGCCCCCGTAGTATCCTTTTTTCTCTTCGATGAGACCGAGGAGTTGGTAGCGCATGTGTGGCTTCTTCCAGGGCATCTTGAGTTGAAAGGTTCCATCTGCTCGTCTCGTGAGTGTACGTGCGCCTTTTCGGCGAAAGCGATTGAAGTCGCCGATGACATGTATTTCCTTGGGGTGGCTGTGATACCGATGAGCCTGCAGGTGTATTCGGAGCTTGAGTTTTATCGGGCTCTTTGGAATGAGTGGGAGTGAGAGCGATTGATGGTGGACTCCAAGGAAGGAAAGCATCGCGGGGTTGTGTAGACATACTTGTAACGAAAAGTGGCCTTTTTCGTTTGTCGTTGTTATCGCTATGAATTTGTTCGCCATTCCTTGTGAGAGCTTGACATGAGAGCGTGCAAGAGGTGTTCCCTTGTATCCGAGCACCGTGCCTTTTACAGAGATGGAGTGGCACGGTTTTTTTGTGGCATGTGCTTGTGAAGTGAATGGAAAAGAGAGCAGGGAAAAGAGCAACAATGGGAGAGTTCTCAGGTTGTACATGATGGGGGTTGTGTCCTTTGTCGTTTGTTTGCGTTCGTGCTTTTTGCGAGAGAGTATTGTACGACTTCGGAGTCGTCGTGGCAATAGGGGGGGGATAAGTGACAGAACCAAAATTCCAGTGATAGAACAAAAGTTCTCGTGTCATGATAGAGTTGCTTGGTATACTTTAAGGAATGGATGGTCCTCATACATCGAAAGGAGCTGCAGGTGAAGAAGAAGACAAAAGCCCTCGCCGAAGAACATGCCCGCGAGTGTGGTCATAAGCCGACGACACCGCGTGCGCTGCTCTCCACATTGATCGCGGACATCTCGTTTCAATTCGATGAGGTCAAGTCATTCGATTTGTCTGCGCCGACAGAGAAAGCCCTGCAAAAGTTTTTGAGTGGCCAGACGCGCGCACCAAACGCCGATAATTTCATCTTGTTGATGCGCTTCTTCTACTTTAAAGATCCTGTAGTGACGGAGCGGATCGTCAGCCAATTCATTCAATTTCATCGGGAGCATCTGCTCCAGTACAAAGCACCACCTGTGGCCAAAGAAGAACCCCACAATCCAGACGATTACAAAAAACTCGTGCCTATCTTGCAGGCGATCGAGGACAACTTCCCTGATGAGTTTGGGGAGTACACACAAAAACTGTCCACATCTTCGACACGTGGTGGTGTCCTTCCATTTCTCTTTGCGTTCGGAGGAGGAGCCGCTGCCAGTGCAGGTGTCGCGGTCTTTGTCTCGTTGTCGCTGCCATCATCACCTCGCAAGCAGCCTTCTTTGGAAGCAAGGTCACGGTCTCCTGTGCCGCCAGGGAAATGTTATACAAAGGCCGACAAAGTGTGGATCCCAAAGGGGACATACAGACTCGGTTCAAACCTGTCTCTCCACAAGGACGAGATGCTCGAACATCGTGTGGCGTTATCGATATCGTTTCAGGCGGGCTTTTTACGTTGGTGTGATCCTCGTTTGCGTACACTTTCTTCATCGCTTCCTGCGTCTCTTCGTGCGAAGCTGCGTTTTCTTCGCGCTGGACAACCGGAACGCGGGATCGTGACGGGGTTGAATTGGCAAGAATTAGCTGCGCTGCTTTCGTCTATGTCAAAGAAGCCATGTTTTTCGAGGCAGAAGTCTCGCTATACCATCTTGACGAAGCAACAAGCGACAAAGGAGAAGAGACACCAACATATCAAGGGGTATCTTCGTTGTGCGCCGCGGATGGTCAGTGAGGTTGAGTGGAACGCCATTTTGAGCCACACACCGAGGACCAATCCCATCGTCAAACGTCTGCGTTATCGTGGGACATGGCTCGCCGATGTCTACGACAAAACGATCTTCGCTCGCCGGTCTCTTGCTGATATGGTCACAGATATCGTTCGCTCTCTCAAGGAGGGGGAATTTTCGACACCGAATAAAGATTGCGACCAACGGCGTCAATATGCACGTGTTGTGGTTGGGCGGCTTCGTGAGACATGGCCCAAGCGTCGAACGAATCGAGGTTGCTTCCATGAGGAGACGAAGTATGCGCCGATGCAACTTGACACATTGATCGTGTTTAAGACCTCGTCGAAGAAAAAATAGAACACCACAAGAGGTTACATGCAAACACTCATCGCGTCCATTAAAGGAACACATTACACAACCAAAGATGCCTTCGATATCTTGATCCGGACTCTCTACAAGACCATTCGATTTCAAGGGGGTATATACGATAACGTCAAATACATGGAGCTTCCTAATCCTTGGGGTGGAGAGGGGCATGAAGCTGATGAGACGCTTTGTTGCACACACCTGTCTTTTGAGCGAGGTGAGTGTGCGCTCGCGCAGGTCGAACGCATCGAGGCGCCTTTGGAAGATATCGTGCTGCGTTGGGAGTGGGATGAAGATATCGCAATGTTGATCGAAGATCTCATCGATGAGCGCGAAGATGATCCAGCTGACGAAGACCTCCCACTGTACATCGTGGATGAGCTTCTGCAATTCTACCAACAAGGCACACTCGAAGACGAACTTCGCACAGCTCAACTGGCGTTGGCGGCTTCGCTCCTTGCGAATATCCATGATGAAGATGTCGAGAGGCTCAAAGCCCGTCTCGAAGACCTGTTTGTGGTACTTTGTGAAGGCGGAGAGGGGCGTCAAAAGCAGGCGATGGAGTGGTTTGGTCAAAAGTCATCGATGTTGTTTGAGGAGCAAGACGAACGAACGACACGGCTGGAAGGTCTCGCTTCACAGCTGGAGGAGCTACCTCATGAGGTCGACAGAGTCGTCTTTGAGGGGACATTAACACTTCAGAACCTGTCAGGAGAGAACACCGATCATAGAGGTGCTGACCATTGTTTGCTCATCTTACCTTTTCGCGAACGCATAACATTGCATCATCCGACGGTTCGGGAGCTCGTTGAGGCGTTGTTTGTGGTGAAGTCACACAAATTCGATACGTGGTATGAGCTGTATTGTGGTTGTACACTCGAAGAAGGAGACGATGGTGTCGTGATTTCGTTGGAGATGGATCATGGTTCTTAGTGGTCATCTCGCGAAGTAAACGCACGAGTCTGATGTTGTATTTTTTTCCGTAGGGTCGGGCCTTGTGTCCGACCTCGATGTTGTATGTCCTTTTCGCGAGAGGACCACTTAGACTGCTGCAAGAAAAAGCGCAGTCTTATGGTTTCTTGGGTTGGGTCGTTGGGGGACGTAAGTGTTTTTTGAGCGCTGCTTCGACTTGCTTGAGGAGGGCTCTATCCAAGACAATGTGTCCTTTGGGGTTGATGAGAGTGTATCTCGGTATACCTGTCAGCTCAAACGTCTTGGCGACCATCGACTTGAACAGATCTTCTGCGATACCATGATTCCATGGCATCGGCCATTTCTTCCAAAATGTACGTATATTGTTGGATGATTCATCGAGGGCTATGCTCAATATCTGAAAGGGCATCTTGGGAGCGTAAGTTCTGTAGAGAGTATGAAGTGTAGGCATCGCCGTCATGCACCCACCACACCAAAGGGACCAAAAGTGAAGCAGGGTCCACTTTCCACGCAAAAAGCTCTGGTTATACTCTGTGATACGTGTGTCATGTGTGTGTTTGTATCGGTGCAGAGCTTTTACCTTAAATGCAGGTGCCGGGTGGCCTCGACGGAGCTTGCTTCTTGAGTTGAGCATACTACGTGCGAGCTTCAGATAGAAGGAGATCATACGCTTCGATGTAGCAGGTGCGTTCGTTTTGTGTAAGGTGATATACATCTCTTGAAGAAGAGCTAGATATGACGTTGCAGGTGGATAGTGTTCATACCGCTTCTTTTTGGAGAAGCGACTGTCAAAGTAGCGACGTCTCATGAGGGAGCTTATCAATTTCATACGCGCGATTGGATCGGGGAGCGTTTTTGTGTATCTGGAGATGGGAGCGAGGCAATCGTACAAAGAGTCTTTTGTCCGAAAGAGCAGGCCGGACATGTAGTGTTGATATGGGAAGAATCGCCAGAGAGGTTCTTTGGGGCCCCATGAGCGACAGAAAGCTGTATCCCATGCTTTTTTGCGTTGGAAGTAGCCTTTGTATTGACTGAGCGCGAGCTGAAGGGTGTAGAGTTTTTTGGCTTCAGGCTCCTTTTCAGCTTTCCATCGGGCTTCGACGGCTGCAAATCTTTTTTTGACGTCAAAGCCGGCTTCTTTCAGAGAGCGGTGTAGTTCTTTTACGTAGTTGGGCTGACCATTTCTTGTGCGTTTTTTCCGAAAGGCTCGTTGAAAGTCAGCTTCATTTGTCATATAGAGTTGATGTGCTCTCCAAAATGCCAGGAACGAAGTTGGGGTTTGTTTCCATATGACTCGGGCTTTTCCTTTTGTAGAAGGGGTGGCTTGGGGGGAGACGACAATGTGTGCTTTTCCGCCTTTGGTCTTGACCCACGAGCGATAGACGATATACAGACTTCCTTTGGTGAGGAACTTTGTGGGATCTGTGCCAGGAGTCTTTCCTCGGTACAATCCTCGTCGATCCTTGATCAAGCCTGCGAGTTGGTATATCAGGCGAGGTTTCTTCCATGGGATAAAGGCTTCGTATTGGCCATCTGCACGCTTTGTCAGTTTGACACCTTTGTTGGCGCGAAATCCGTTGAACTCGCCAATCACAGAGACCTGCTGCCATTGTTGTGAGGTGTATCGAGGTTGTAAATAAGCGCGGAATCTAAGTGTCATCGGCTGTTTGATCACGATGGGGATGCGTTTAAATTTGTGGTGAGGAGCGTACAACGTGATCTGCACAAACCCTTTTGCGCAAAATGAGATGGAAAAAGCACCTGTTGAAGTCACCTTCTGTTTGAGAAATGGGACAAAGAAAGAACCTCTTGATACCCATATATCCGTGCGTAAAAGAGGTTTGTTGTCTTGTCCATGTATATGCCCTGTGAGATTGACCTGATGGCATGCTTTGGGGGGCTTGGCGTATGTGTGTGGTTGAGGAAGCGTGAGCCAGACAAAAGCCAACAAAAACGGGGTATGTCGGTTCATTGATAAAGACCTCTCCATTCTCGTGATAAGTTGTGTTCTTGATATGCAGGGGGACTTCTTTGTGCGCTTTTTTGCCTCTAATGCACTTCGTGAAAGGTGATTGTATAGCCTCGTTGTATTTGTGACAAGAGGGCGTTGATGAGCGATAGGGCTAAAATTCTTGATCTGCTTTCTTTTGAGGTGGGTCTCTGTTATTGTATCTTCTTTCCAAAAAACGATCTGAACGCTCACGCTTACTTTTAGAAGATGCTTTGGCTGAAAGGAACAATGGATGGGATTTAGAAGAAGTTTGATTGCGGTGGTTGGGGATGCTCTTTTGGTTGGAGAGCAGCGTCGTTTTTCTACCTCTACACTTGAACAAGATGTCTTTGAGTCGTTACTTAAGAGGAAGCAAAAAAAGCTCTGTGTTTTGTCGGTATCCTCTCTTGCTGAGATTCCTCTTCTTGTAGAAGGAAGATGGGTCACAGAGGCCTCTATCCTTTCGATGGATTCACAACACCTCGTCGTTTGTGGTGACAGGAGGGTACGACTCACAAAGGTGAAGGGGGAGAAAAATCCTTATTTCGGGATGTTTCAAGAAGTAGAGACGTCGGGGCCGGCGGCGGCTTCGCGGCTGGATGTTGTCGTAGATGCAGAAGAAAAACAAGCGCCCGTTACGCCACCAATACAAGCGGAGAAGTCGTCTCTGACGAACACCCCCACTCACGACATTGATCTGGAACAGGCGCTTGCCAATCGACCTCTGCTCAAGCGCTTGGGAGAGCTTCTTTACGTGACCGGAGAACATCCGCTTTCTCTCTCTGAAGATGAAGAACAGCAGCTTCATCAGATCGGATTCCAACTCCTTCGTCTCTTTGCCTCACCATCACAGATTCAATCTCTTCAGAATCTTCCCCTTGTCGATGCAATCGCTATCTTGATAAAGGAACTTCAGGCCGTACAGACGAGAGATTCAGTTGATTCTTCCATCGAGGAGCTCCACAATACATTTTCTCAAACAGCTGTCCTTTCGGAACAAGCACGCAATGAGTTGTGGAATCGCATGATCGAGCTTCAGAAAAAATACGGCCTCTACTCGTCGTTCCAGTCTTCCACCAAAGGAAGTCGGAGAGACCCCCTGGATAGGCTGGCACACCGACTCGAACAAGCGCGCTTGCCTCCAGCTGCGAAAGAAGTCGTTGAGCGAGAACTCGATATGCTTGCAGGTATGTCCACGACAAACAGCGATTACCAAAGCTACACAGAACATCTCGAACATATCGCACGTATTCCATGGCACACAACGCCACGCCCGAAGCCCTCTTTGTCCTCTCTTGAAGAGACTCTTCACTCTGAGCACATGGGGCTGCATGAAGCGAAACAACGATTACTCGAACATCTCGCAGTGTGGCTTCATCAGGGAGAAGCCCGAGGCACCGTGTTGTGCCTTGTTGGACCTCCTGGGACGGGTAAGACCTCTTTTGCCCGCTCGATCGCCAAGGCCCTCGGACGAGAGTTTGTACGTATTGCTCTTGGGGGCGTCCACGATGAAAGCGAGATCCGAGGACATCGACTCTCTTTTCGTGCTGCTGCTCCAGGACGCATTATTCGAGCATTACAACAAGCAAAGTCAAACGACCCGCTCATCTTACTCGATGAAATTGATAAGCTCGGAAATGCCTCTCGTAGTCCGATGGCTGCGATGCTCGAAGTTCTCGATCCTGAACAGCACCATGAGTTTGTCGATAATTACATCGGCGTTCCCTGTGATCTCTCCAATGTCTTCTTCTTATGTACCGCCAACGATCTCTCCTCTATGCCTCACACGCTGCGCGATCGTTTCGATTTGATCGAGCTTGAGGGCTATAGTTTTCGTGAAAAGATCCAAATGTCACAACAGTACCTTTTGCCTCGTATGGCCAAAGAACACGCTCTTGCCGAACCGCTCCCCCTCACACAAGAAGAAATCACCTTTCTTCTCGAACATTACACGAGAGAGCCAGGCGTGCGTGAGCTTTCGAGGCTTCTTTCAAGACTCCATCGTTATCTGATCCTTCAGGCTGCCCGAGCTGAACAAGTCTTTGAGCCTAAGACGCTCCCTCCCTTCGACGAAGAGTTACTGCAAAAGATCCTCGGTCCTTCTCGATACAAGCGCAAACCTCTCACCCAATCTCTCCGTCCTGGCGTTGTGCTCGGACTCGGTGTGCAGAATCATACAGGCTCAATTCTTCGCTTTGAGGCCGGATTTCTCGCAGGTGCTCCCTCCCTTCAGCTCACAGGAAGAATGGGGGAAGTGATGCAAGAGGCCGTGAAGATGGGGCTTGCCCATCTCAAGTTGTTCTCCTCTATGTATGAGCTCGATGCCGCACAACTCGATGGTCGCTTTTTTCTCCACGCACCAGAAGCCGCCGTGCCAAAAGATGGACCGAGCGCTGGCGTCGCCATCTGTCTGGCCATGCTCTCGGCAATCACCCATCGGCCCTTGCGTGCAGACCTCGCGGTCACCGCAGAGCTCTCCCTGCATGGGGAAGTCTTACCCGTCGGAGGGCTCCGCGCTAAGCTACTCGCAGCCGAACGTCAGGGACTACAACACGTGATTCTGAGCACCGAAAATCAACAACATATCACCGACGAGCTCGCTTCTCTGCGATTACAACTACATTGGTGCGCTCATATGAGAGATGTACTCCCCATCGCGTTTGCGTCCACATCAACCCCATAAACACGCCAATGACTTTGTTTCTCTATATGCGTACCTTTTTCTTGTCTTGGCTCCTTACTTGAGAGGTCTTTGATGGTACAAAACTCTTTTTCATTTCCTCCCTTACACTTTATCACTACGGAACAAATCGAGTGTCTTCTTCGGACCATTATCGATTTTTTCGAGACCCCCATCCCCGAGGATGAGTATACGAAGCTCGGTGATATCGGGCATGAGTGGATTCGTCACCAGCAGGGGGTCGCGATCGCGGCGACACGGTTTGTTTCTATGGCGGCGAACGTCCAACAAGCCCATGAAGTGCTGCCGCTATTGACCAAAGCCATCGCACTCGCAGCTCCTTTTGATGATGGATACCGTTTTTGTGATCAAAAAGAACTCTTTATCCAAAATCTCGCGATGTTTTTATGGTCTCCTGAGACCGACCTACGCAGCATTGCTTCTTTTGTCGAACATCGTGAATTCGACTTCAGGTATTGGGTCGCCTCTCATCTGCCTCTACGGGATGGACTGGCGCAACAGTACCTCGAAATACTAAGCAAAGACCCTGACGGGATGGTCCGGAATCGAGCGCAAAAGAAACTCGCCAAAGCGATGGAGATTCCCTGGTGGTGGGGGGTCTTTCAAGAAGATCCAATCCCTCGTGTCCCTCCTGAACGCCAACAAGAGGTCATCCCTCTCTTCGCGCCTTTGAAAGAAATGTTGTCTCTAACTTACAAGAAATTCGAGAGACGTAAAGATGAATTCGCCGAGATGATGGATACATTGCCACCAGAACTCTCGGCTGAGGTCGTCAAGGTCTTCTTTCGCGTAGACATTCATTGGCGCTTCTATCCGTGGATGAGTAAGTGGTGGTTGGCGACCCCTTCTGGCGCAAGAGAGTTCTACGATGAGGCGACCCGAAGGGCCAATGCTGAAGACTCTTTTGTGATCTGGTTTCAGTCTGGTAAGCTGGCGGAAGTGCTCCAGGCGTTCCCCAAAGAGACCAATCTATCGATCTGTCAGGAGTGGATTCAATACTTACGTCCATACGAGGCCGGATTCGACGATTATGGGTCCATTCTCACAAGGCTCGCAGAGGCTGTGGGCATCGCTTGGCCAAGCGATGCCCCTCTTCAACCTCTCGTTGATTTTTTGCTCAAGCACCCCAAGCCACAAGTAGAGCAGATCCTCGGAAGCAGCTCGATCGCGTACGTGCTCAAAGTGTTTGAAAGAGACGACGTGGATCTGTCTCGCATTGAAGAAGCACTCTCACAAGCACGTTCACAAGATTACCCCGGAGGTTGGCAACATCTTGCCAGTATCTCGGAACGGTATTTTGAAGCAAAGACCAATTCGTAAAGGGTGAAAAACGAATGATAACTTTACCACGTGTTGGATGGTTTTCCTCCGAAGAGATCAAAGAACTACTTGCGCAAACCAACCGACTTTATCAGCTCGATATTCCAGATGATATCTATTTGTATAATGAAAGCTTTGAAGAGAAGCTCTATTACTATGAGCAAAATTGCCTGGATGCCTATCTTTTCCTTGCTGGAGCTGCTGCGTCCATCTTGGACACGTCCATGCTGAAGAGTTTGCTTCACAAAGAGAGTCTCTTCTCTCGATACAGAAGAGATGATTCTCACGGCAAGGTCATGGTGTTGAATCTTGTTGAGCTGTGTAAACATCCCAACGCGGATGTTTCTTGCTTGGAGTCATTGGCAAACCACAAAGACTCATCCGTTCGGAGATTCCTTGCCGAATCTCTGACCACTGAACATCTACCATTTCGGCCTTTCTTGCAGGAACTTGTTTACGATCCTGTCCCCACTGTTCGTGAAAAGGCGGCTGCTCGATGGGGTGTCGTTGAGGACGTCCCTTGGTGGGCTGGAGTGTTTTTTGAAGACCCTACCCCACGGCTCTTCGATGTACAAAGGAAAACAGACGTGCATCTTTGTTTCGAGCTCGCCGAGCTCCTCAGTACACCAAAGTTATCCCTTTGGGAGCTTGACCCTGATGTGCGAGAAGGGATCGAAGAGATCTTGGCGCAGCTTCCACCGTTTTTGGCTGCTGAGGTCGCTGAGGCTCGGTTGCGCGCCCCCGAACACGCCCAGAAGGGAGCATGGTGGGGACCGTGGTTGTTTGCATCGGATGATGGACACGAACGTTTTCTTCGTTTGTGGAGACGTTGGGAGAAGCTTGCGGGAGATGGATATTTCTATCTAAATGGCTTTTGGGACGAATGGGTCGACGCGCTTCCTGTTGCGAAGAGAGATGCATGTTGTGATCTCTTGTGGCCTGTTCTTATGGAAGCCAGCAATCAAGAAGTGAGTATGCCTATGCGTGCGCTTTGTGATGCCTTTGCGCTCTTTTGGCCAAAAGAACGCGAGCTCACACCTGTCCTCACTTTCCTACTCGAAAATCCAAAAGAGAAAGACAAGTATCACCACATCAAGGATAAGTTGGGTTATCTTTTTGCGGAACATGCGCCTGCGCACCCCGCGCTGCTTTCACAAGTGAAGCAGGCATTCTTGGACGGATTCCCTGCGCCTTGGGATTGTATTTCTGACAGAATCACAAGCTGCCTGAAAACACTCCCTGATGAGGAGAGAGAAGCGTTTGCTTGGCGGGCGCTAGAATCAGACACGAAGTCATTGAAACAGTGGGGCTTTGGTCTTTTGGCCGAGAGGTTTGGAGAGGACGTTGAAGCCCAAAAAACCTGGTTGTTGGAGTCTCTTGAGGATCCAGAGCTAGAGCCGCTGTTTTGGAACGATTCGCAACTCTATCGACCTGTTTTGCCACATCTGCGTATGCAGTTTCGTGAAGGAACCTTGGATGTTGATAGAGCGTTTCGAGTGTTTGCCAAGGTCGGAAGGGAGTATGGGGGTTGTATCTCTTACATGGATTTGATCAATAAGGTTCATCCCACAGATTCGGTATTTTTCGGAAGTCAATCTGGTGACGATGTTTGGGACGAAGACGAAAAAGATACTGAGGGTCTTGAAGTGCCTGTCACGGAAAAAGAATGGGAACTGCTTCGAAAGATACGTGCAGAACATCCTCTGACGCCCGAATTGTTCGAGAATCTAGCATTTTTTCCCATGCCTGATGGAGAGGAGTGGCATCCTGTTGATCGCGACTACTTTGAGCAGGCGCTCGTCTTTTGGCACGAACTCAACACAGACAAAAACAATCGTAGACAAAACTTTGCTGTGTTTGTTGTGCTCGCCTTCAAAAAACCCCTCAAACAGGATCTACCTGTGTTTTATGAAGCTTGCGAACGTGTCACAAAGAGCGGGAGATCTGTCTTCTCCGTTATCCACTGGGCAAAACAGAGGATCGCTTCCTACTTTGGCGAGGGGGAAGAGGAGGCCTCTTGAACAGTCAAATCCCCCCATTCTTTTGCTGAGGCGCATAACCTTATCGCCGAAGAGTGCTCCGCTGGAGTTGAAGATGGCGACCTTTTCACTTTTGGTCGATCCTTTCGACTTGAAGATGGCGACCTTTTCACTTTTGGTCGATCCTTTCGACTTGAAGATGGCGACCTTTTCACTTTTGGTCGATCCGTTTGACTTGAAGATGGCGACCTTTTCGTCCGGGGCCGATCTTCAGCGCTCCAAACTCGCGACTTTTTCGTTCGGGGCCGATCTTAAACGCTACAAACTCGTGACTTTTTCGTTCGGGGCCGATCTTCAGCGCTCCAAACTCGCGACTTTTTCGTTCGGGACCGATCTTCAGCGCTCCAAACTCGCGACTTTTTCGTTCGGGGCTGATCTTCAATAGCTCCGTTGCTATTGGCAACACCCCCAAGCTAGACTTGGAGTATTGAGCACAAGAGAACGACGCTTGTTATGAAGATTTCGAGAGCCCCAAGGTTCGTTTTGAAGACTCGTTTGTGATGCTTTGCGAATGCAGAGAGGGAAGGCTATTGCATTTCTCTATTCCTTGCTGAGGTTCCATCAACTCTCCTCCATGTGTTTTTTTCTTGGAGTCGCCTCATTCAGGGGACAATCGTGGTTGAGTAGGAGATATTTTTTTGTTTGGGACTCTAAGGCGGGAAGGAGTATGGCATTTTCCTACGCAACAAGATGAGTTGTAATGGTGATAATAGAAACTGTACGATTTCTTTGTTTGCGGATGCTTGCAGGAAGCGAGCGCTATGGTGATTCGCGTGTGAGATGTTTGGATGTCAATTCACACGATCATGTACGAGGTCTACGATGTACAAAACCTGTTACCAGTTAGGATTCGTCTTTGTGATGGCTCTCTTTTTTGTTGGCTGTGCTGAGGTGCCTGCGCCTATCACGAGTGATGGCGTTCCTGTTTGGAAGGATAACGATTCGGATACGTCGAAAGCGACACCCACACCACGAGAGGCACCACCATCGACAGGCTCCAACACATCGACATCACCACAGACACCTCCTAACACCACGCCCGGACAGACCCCTCCAAAGGCACCGCCGACACAGACGCCCCCAAAGGCACCTCCAACACAAACGCCACCTAAGACACCACCGAAAACACCTCCAACACAAACACCCCCTTCGACGAAGAGTGGCCCCCAATGTGCTGCGTTGGGGGTTGTACCAGAAGCAGGGCAACTGACAACGACCAAAGGCTCGTCCCATGAACAGGCGTGCAAGAGTATTTTTACAAAGTATGAGATTCCACCTGAGGAAGGGGGCGCTGAGCTTCATATTGTGGGGGTGTACCAAACGACAAGTGGCAGAGGAGCCCGTCAACATCCCGTTGGAAATGGATTTGTTCACCTGGATCGCAAAGGTCCGCAGGTGTTGGTGTTGACTTCGTATGAGCCTGTCCACTGGAAGGTGACTGTATCGCCCGGAACGCAACTTCAAAAGGTGATCCTATCAGGTTATTACGATCAGACGGCAGATGTCCCACAGGGGACGAAGGTTGAGACATACACGTACACCAAGCGCAATCAATGGTCGGAGATGTTTGCGTACCAATGGCCCTCCGTACGTGCGACAAAGCTCGTAGAGGTCGTTGAAAAATTGACGAGGTTGTCACTCTCGTCATTTCGTGGATGCTATGAGTCCACGCACTTCTACATCGGTAAATACACAACGGTCCTGAAGCCTAAGCCTTCAAAAAGTCCGACCTTGTTGCAGCAGTGTCCATCGATCACAAAGGAGTCGGGTTATTGTGTCGCGTTGATGTTTGATCGTTCGATTGGGTTGTTTGGTTTGGACTCTGGGAAACTTTGTGGGACAAGGATACGAGTGGGGAGCACATTGTCTTCTGGATATGATGCATCACTTGGTTGGATTGGAGAGCATGTTTACGTATGTGACCGAAGTGGAGGGGTTGTGCAGATCTCTCTGCGAGATGGTCGTACACAAACTGCAGTGAAAGCCTGTCGTGCTGTCACTTCAAGTGGTTGCAAGGTTTTGGTGATGGATGACTACTCTGGAGATTTCCGTACAATGGGGCGTGTCGCGGAGTACAACATTTTGCAAGATATCTCATTGAACAATCCAAGCAAAACATATCAGGGACGCTTCAATGATTCGCGTATGGCGAGCTTTGGTGGGATATTATACACTGCTAGCCATTCGTCTGATCATGTCTCCGTGTTTACAAGCGCGTCGACTTCAACAAAGAAAGCTCTCAAACTACAAGGACACGATGGTTGGATCATGGGGTTGGATGTGACCAGCAAAAATGAATTGTTGATCGCTGCGCCCCATTCAAAAAATGCAGCTGTGTACATCTTTGATGCGACGACAGGCAAGCGTTTACGTTCTCTTCAACTTGGTGGGCAACGCATTCAAGGTTTCAAATGTTTTCGTAAGTAGGTAGTGAGAGACTTGTTTCTTGGGGAGGCATGTAAATCTATGCAGCGAAATTCTGTGTCAATGTCTCCTATGGGGAGGAGTGTGACAACTCTCTTGTCACGTGGTATGACGAAGACTTTCTTCCAATGCTCTTAGGAGAATACACAATGTCCTTTCAGAAGTCCGCCCTGTCTTTTGCCTCTTTGCTTGCCTTATTTGTTATGTTGCCCGTCTCGGGGGCTGATGCTGCACCTGTGACGCTCCAGTCTTTGCAGGGGAAGGTCGCGCTCCACAAAGCGCTGAAGTCTTGTGTCAGTATCTCCAACAAGCAGCTTACCCAACCTTTTTGTGGCCACCAAAGAGTGATGAAGAAGCTCTCCTTTTTTGTCATAGCGAGCTTTGCGAAGAAGCGTTTTGCTAAGGAGCCTGTGACAAATGCCCTATGTGCCATTACACGTTGTCGAGATGCAAAAAGACGCCCTGTGTTTTGTTCATTGTTGAAGACGAAGGTGATGAAGCGTGTTTTGCGAAAAAGTCTAAGCCGTGCCCGTCTTATCGTCAGCTCCGCAAATGAACATCGTCACCCTTGCTACATCCCTATGTTGAAGAGGTTGCTCAAGAGGAAGAGACTCCCCAAGGCTTTCAAGAAGGAGATTCGTTACACACTGCGCAAGACGATGACCTTGCGCAGAAAGAGGATCCAAAAACATCGAAAGATGATTCAAAAAAGTATCGCGAAACAATAGGGCACTGTCAGGTAGAGGGGGAACCATCGCTTTTGTGCCTTAACGATACCAGCAGCCAGTCAGGGGCAAGTGGCAACTTGCCCAATGAAAATGGTCCCATATATCAGCAGTTATGGAAAAGAGAGGACAATTTTGCCAATGTTTTCGTTTGAAGCCATCAACGTATGTGCGGCTTCGGCTTCCTCGATGGGGAAGGTTTTGTAGACGATCGGTTTGAGTGTCTTATCAGAAAACAGATGCCAGATGTCTCGCTTCAGGCTCTCAGTGATGACATATTTTTCCTCAAACGATCGTGCCCTCAAGACTGAACCTACCACGCGCAATCGCTTCCTCAGACACAGCCCCAAATTGAGCTCAGCTTTGGCTCCACCGAGTAAACCAATCAACACAAGACGTCCTCTTTTTCGCAACAAACGAAGATTGTTGTCGAGGTACTTTGCGCCAACTGGATCGAGGATGACATCGACACCTTTGGCTTCTTCATCATCTTGAAGAGGGAGCTGTGTGGTGTACTGTTTGATCGCGTCGAAGAGTCCTTCTTGTCGCCGATCGAAGGTTTGCGTTGCGCCGAGCGGGGTGAGGTGTTCGAGTTTATGTTGGCTGGCGGTTGTGAGGACGGGATTGCCCCAAGCCTTACACAGCTGGATCGCGGCGGTCCCGACTCCAGAGGCGCCTGCGTGGACGAGGACACGTTCATTTGGTGAGAGTTTGCCTTCGATCTTGAGGTTGAGATAGGCCGTGTAAAAGACTTCAGGGATGGCGGCGGTCTCTTCCCACGTTAAACCTTCTGGTTTGGGCAACACGAGTCGCTCATCTCTCACGAAGTATTCGGCATATCCACCACCTTCGAGCAGAGCACAGACGGCGTCGCCTACACGTAGATGTTGGACGTCTTCGCCACAAGCGACGACTTCGCCGGCGGCTTCGAGGCCCATGATCTCACTCGCGCCTGGAGGAGGTGGGTAGAGTCCCTTGCGTTGGAGAAGGTCGGCGCGATTGAGCGCCGTGGCTTTTGTTTTGACCAGGACTTCACGTGGACCTGGTGTTAGCGAGGCAGTCTCGCCCCATGTGAGGCTCTGATCATCGTTGATAAGGATGGCTTTCATCGCGGGCTTCTCCTGGAGTTGCGGCGAAAGAGATGTTGTGCGTAGGTGGTACGTTGGCCTGCGCGGCGGATGACGACACTCTTTGCGTGTGTGTAAGATGATTGAAAGTGAGGGTGCAGATAAAGGATACGTTCTGTCGCGAACATCAGGTGAGGTGGTAAGAAGGGCTTCCCATTGAGCTTGAGCACCAATGTTTTGCCACCTGGAAGACGGACATTCATCGTTGATTGGGGCTTGGTGGGCATCGTGGGGCCATGGGTGTGAAGCAAGATCCAGTCGGGCTTTTGAGAGAGAACGTACATCGGATCGTACTGCTTTTTATGAAAGATCCCAGGCGCTTTTCCGATCGTGGCGTCTGTAAGTCCTGCGAGGTCGATGACCGGTACACGAGCGAAGTATGGGATCGCCCCACAATCCAATACCGCAACTTTTCGGGTGTTGGGTTGGGTTCGCAAGAACGTCCCTATCGAACGGTAGAGAGTGCGTATCGCGACGCCATTGTCGTTGATGTCTTCTGCGCGCTCAAACGTTGGAAGAATGTGTGTGCTCGGTAGCAATACGAGTATACCTGTGACCAAAACGACAGGCTTGATAAATTGTTCGAGCTTGAGTGTGTCGTAAAGAGCCCACAAGGTCACGCTCCAGAGGGCAACTTCGAAGGGGGCATAGTGGAGAAAGAAGCGATGAAAAGGCATCCAGTCGCCACCCAGGCGGACTGTCGGGAGACAACATAGGAGCCAACACAGGCCGAGCATACAAAGTCGCCAGCGACGCAGAAGCAGGAGCAAGCCGAGACAGATAAGTGAGAAGAAGTACGTGGCGTACATGTAACGTATCGCGTACCCCAACCCGAGCCTTATGCCCAGCCCGAAAGGAAGGGACTTTGCGAAGTAGGTATTGGGCAACCACTCCCCGTAATAAGCGAAGCGGAAAATGATCCACCCTCCCCATGCTGCCGAAACGATCGCGATAGAGACCAACGCACCTGTCCAGGACCAAGTGGGGGCATTCTCCTCTCCTCGTTTGTACGTCCATGCCCAGCCCAAGAGCAACATCATCCCGAGCACATAAGGTGTCTCAGGCCGACACAGCGCTGCGATGCCCATCCAGGCCCCAAAGCGCCAGCCGACGCCCCTTTGTAGTAAACTCAGCAGGGCTCCAGAGAGCAAGCAAACGTAGAGGGAGGTCTCCATCCCAGACATCGCATAACTCGCCCAGCCCGGTGAACTCAGCAACAGAAGAGGAGGGAGCAGTGACCAACTGGCGTATTGTTCGCGAAACAAGACACGACCCACCGCGTACATCAGATAGACAGAGACAAGCGCGCACCACCCGCCGATGAGCTGCATGAGCGGGTGGGGATCCTGAAGGGGAAAGAGATGCACACATGCGCTGACAAAGACCCACAGTGGGCTGGTGTATCCTTCGACGTATTGTCCAGGATTAAAGGTGAGCCCAAAACCTTCCACAAGAGAGCGACCATACCGATAAAAGATATAGGAGTCATCGACTGCATTGAGGCGATAGATCCACATATGCACGACACCCAACAACGTAAGCAACAGCAAAGGGCGTCGATGTGCCCTGAACACCTCTCTCATCAAGTTCTCCCTTTCTATTCCACTTGTCTCATGTCGATGGAGCTAAGACTCTTAAAGGACGAGTTGTCCAGGGAGAGAGCCTTCTTCCATCATCTCGGAGAGCTTGCCAAACTCGATCTTCCACTGGTGAAGACCTGGATCGTCCGGCAACATCCGCTTCCAGAGATCGAACCACACCTCGGCCTTTTGGGTCTCTTCTTGCTTGTGGTAGAACGTACAGTTTGCGTGGCAAAATGTCGAGAACTCCGATGGATGCCACTCTGTCAGGTCGTGCAAAGGACGCAACCATTCTTGCGCCTCTTTAAATTTGCCTTCAGATGCCGACATTGTCGCCATAATACAGCGACCTGAGGGGTAGTCTGGTTGCGCCTCCATCAGCTGCCGAAACATCTCCATACCTTCCTCTTCGCGTCCGAGGCTACGGAGGGCTCCACACAGATTGTTGACGATGGAGGGTTCATCAGGTGCTTGTTTGTGTGCTTTGCGGAAGAGTTTTTCGGCGGCCTCAAAGTCTTCTTTCTTCATGGCTTCGAGTCCACGAAGGACAACATCTCTCGTGCGGTTGGAGACATCGGGGTTTCGTTGAATGTTGGCATCGATCGTCGCCCCAAAGAGCAACACAGGGATCTGCTCACCAAGCCGCCACATCTGGACAAATGAACCGTGGGGATATTCACCGAGGATACAGAGCAGCTGCAAGACCTGTTGTCGGATACGAGCTTCACCACGTTGGCCTTCCGCGAATGCTTTGATCGTGTCGATCTTCTTGCGATCTTCGAGCATAAAGGCGATTGGGATCGCGAGGATGTAACCAGATGGTCCACAGTGTGTCAGCAGGTTGTCGTAGGCGACCTCTACATCAGGGTGAGCGGCGCGCAGTGTGTCGAGCGCTGCGGGGACATCCGTGTCGAGGCCCAGGTCGTCCGTAAATTGCTCCAGATCGTGAAAGAGAGGCTCTGGTAACCAGAAGGTCGCGGAGTGAGACCAAGGTGCTGAACGCTCCTCTTCTGGGAGCTGGAGGTTCTCCAGGTTTTGTCGAGCGATCACATGGGCAGGATCGAGCTCTGTCGCGCGCTGCAAATACTGCATCCCATCTTCTTCATGACCGAGCATCAAAGACGCAATCCCCGCGAAGTGATAAAGCTCTGCAACAGGTTGTTCACCTTCGTCTTGTTGGTACGCCTTAAAGATCTCCATCACCTGCTCGGCGTCACCGAGCAGGCTAAAGGTCTCGGCTTTCTTCATGTGCTGTTCGGGTTCTGTGGGGGGAAGCGGGCGAAGGAGATCTGCCCATTGTTTGGCCTGCTCCATATCACCTTGACAGCACGCGTAGTGGACGAGGCTTGCGAGGGCAAAGATGTCTTCTTTGTCGATGTGTTCGATAATGTGGGAGACGTACTCCGTGGCTTTGGCGAAGTCGCCTTTGAGCCAGTGGATGGTCGCGATGTGGTTGTAAATGTCGGCGTATGTGGGGATCTCTTCTTTGAGCGCCTGTGCGACCTCAAGAGCTTTGTCGAGGGAGCGGATGTTGGCGAGGATTTTACTCTGTTCGAGCGCGAGAGACCACTGCTCGAAGTGCTCATCGTCACCAAATGGATATTGTGCACGGAAGGCTGGCAGCTCTGCGTCAAACATCGCGAGATAGTCGCTGACGACGACCTGGTAGTGTTCGGGGAGTTGTTTGTTTTGCACGGAGGCGAAGACGTCTCTGGCCGTAAAGACGAAGCCACAGTTGGAGCACGTCATCCCATACATGAGCTGTGCATCGGCTGTTTGTGGTGAGGTTTCTCGCCACTTGTACGAACTCTCAAGCATCATGGGCAGGTCGTAAGTTTCTTGCCCGGCGATGTACATAAAGCGGTAGAGGTCGGGGACATGGGGATATCGTTCGGCGAGTCTGCGGGCGATATTTTTGACGACGTCAAAGCGCTCTTGTCGGACGTACTCTTCGAGCATCTGTTTGATGTTGGGAGGCATCTTTTTTTTGAGCATGCGTGGGGACTTCTTTTTCTTTTTGCCTTTTTTGGCCATGTCTTCCTCTATATGTGTTTGTTGGCAGAGAGAATTACATCGAGTAGAGTATCACGTTCTGTGTGTTTTGGGATGGGGATGTGTCTTTTGAGGGCCTCTTGTCGCAAGATATCCTCATCCAAAGCGTTGAGATGCTCGCGCCTTATAGAAGGTTTGAGGAATGGAGAGAAGCCGAGCAAAACATGTCCGACATATCCTTTCAATGGGATCCCTGTGAGGTCAAGGACGTCGAGTCCGGAAAAATGCTCGCAGCGGGCGATGTGTTCGAGCCCCTCTGACGTGATGTTTGTATTCCAGGAGAGGTCGAGGTGTGTGAGCTGTGTCAACACTGAATCCGATGATGTAAGCGCGTGGAGGCTGCGATCTGTCAGTTTGTTATTGCTGAGGATGAGTGTGTGCAGGTGGTGTTGGTTGCCTTTGGAGAGGGCTTGTAATCCGAGGTCGCCAAATTGATTGTTGTCGAGGTCGAGGTGGTTGAGTCTTGTGAGGTAGGGAGAATGTGCGAGGGCGATGACGCCTTCGTCTCCGATGGCGTTGTCAGCGAGTCGCAGTCTCTTGAGGTTGGATGTATGAGGGGAACGAGCAAGTATGTTGGCGCCGTTTGTCGTGATGTTGTTGGGCCCCATGAGCTGTTCGATGCTGCTCTGTAAAAATCCCCGAACGCCCTTTTTGCGACCAGATTCGTCGATGTTATTTCGTGTGAAGAGGTTGCTTAAGCCTGCGATGTCGTTGTGGCTGAGGTCGATTGATTCGAGGTTTTGGAGGAGAGGGGCTTGGGCGAGTGCGAGAACACCTTTCGCGCCGATGGATTGTCCGGACAGATTCAATGTGCGCAGCGAAGTGAGGTGTTGGCTTGTCGCGAGTGCTTGTGCGCCTGTTGTACCGAGTGATTCATCGTGATAATAGGGCTCATGCTCTGGACGCTTTTTTGGAGGGTGCGTGAGACCAAGGTCGAGGTGTCTGAGAGCGCTGAGCCTCTTCGTATTGGCGAAGGGAGTTGCAGCTTCTTCGTTCAGATCGCTATCATGTAGAGAGAGGAACTGTATCTTTGGGGCATGAGGGGAGCCTACGATGTAATCGATACTTTTGGCGGATAGAAAGGGCTGACTTTCAAAGGTGAAGTGTGTGATGCATTCGAGTGCATTGGACGCCATCAGGATGCGAAGTCCTTCATCATCAAGCGGTGTGAGGGCGTTTTCTTCTTTGATTTTGGATAGCTGGATGTATGATGGGTAGACGAAGTGACGTAAGAGTGGAGTGGAAGGTGCAGGTGTGCCATGTGGGCATGTTGGCCAATATCTCCAAAGGTCTCGTGTTCGGAGTGAAGCAGGCCACGTCTTGATGTGGTCTTCTGTGTATCTGAACGCTGTCTCATACTGGTCTGAAGATGCGCATTGATCGAGTGTTGTACAGATCGACTCGAAGATCTCTTTGGAAGGCGTTTGAGACAAGCAGGTGCGTAGTGTGGCGAGGGTTTGTTGTGTTGTGGGGTCGTTCACGTGTGTTGACCTGTGTGAGGAGAGCTTTGATCCGGGCTTCGTCTGTGAGTATATCCGGTCTGCGTGAGAGATCAACTACGTGTGAGGGGAGGTTTTTGGAGGGGGAGTCTTGGAGGAGGTGATTAACGGATGTGGACGAGGTGTCCTGGGAATCGGTAGCGTCTTACATCTTCTTCGACTTTGATGTTGGCGCGGATAAACAAGCTCTTGTCATGTTCTTTTTCGTATGCCGTGATCATCAGGTCTTTGCCATCTGTGGAGAGTGTGAAGGAGGTCAGCGCTCTCTTGCCTTCGTCTTTGTTGAAGTGGAAGACCGGTTTGAAGGAGCCATTCTCGAACTTGCTAATGGTGACGTATTTGTTGTCGTCGTGAGCGATGTAAAATGTCCTCCCATCAGCCGCGACAGCCGCGTCGATGATGTCTTTGTCTGCGCTCAATTTGTAGAATTGGGGGTCAGATGCGGGAACTTTGTAAAATCCATTTTGCTCTTGTTTCGAGCAGTCTGTCACTTGAAGGAATAAGTCAGATTTGTTTTGGCCGATGAGGTCAGTCCATTTGCAACCTTTTGGTGAGAGGCTTTGCGTCTCGCTTGCTTCGAAACGGTAAGCTGTGACTTGGGATACGTGTGTCGCTTTCAGGTTGTTGTCGTAGACTGTTCCGTATACCTGAAGGACGACACCGTCGTTGTTTGGGAACCAGCTTCTGATCTTGATATTGATCTTGTCGTTTTTGCGTGTTCCTTTTAAGGTTGTAGGGCCACCGACCTTGCGGATGTATTTTCCATCTACGCTGCTCAGCCAGATACATTCTGTGGGGACAGTGGGTTGTGGTGTGTCATCGCCGCAGTTTGCAGTGAATGCGATCCAGCGGCGATCTGGTGAGATCTTTGCTGTTTGTTTGGCGTCATTCACTTTGTCTCCAAGCTCAGCGATGAAGGTGGATGTCTCGTTGTATGTATTGAAGATGTAGAGCTCATTGCGGGGTCTCGTTCCGGATGGGTTACCAAAGCTATCGGTCTTTTTGTTTTGTCCGAGTCCGACAATCATGACGTAGGCGTCTTTGTGAAGGGGTTTGATTTGGTAGGTGTCGAGGTTTTTTGCGGATGCGATGTATTCTTGATCGGCTTGGTCTCTATCCCACTCCAACTCCTGCGCTGGTTCACCGCCAATCATGGCGCAGCCTGTGAGGTTGGATACGGCGAGAAGGACGAAGAGAATTGTGGTGGCAAAGCGTTTTGTCAAAGTAAATGTTTTCATGAGTGATCTCCAGTGTAGTGTTTGTGTATTTGTTTCGTCAGGGGGTGTTGCCCGGACACTCGCCCCCTACTGCATGTGGCGTTCCTACACAGGAGTTGTCTGTATGTGTCTGTTTTGTATTGTTTTCGTCGTTTTTGGGTGGGGCGGGAGGTGTCTCGTGTCTCGATATTGGACAGTCATTGTGTGTGGATGTTGGACATGGTGCAGAGCGACTTTGCCGACCTTACGATTTTGACACAAACAAATCGCTTCGCTTCTCAAGCTCCTTTTTCTTTGAGGCAGGCTTCGCATCGACAAACAAAGCCATATCGACTCAACAATTCTTTTTGACGATCCTCCATCGTCATATGCTGTTTGATGTAGCTGCTCGCGATCTCGTCTCCTGCCTCGATGGGTGCAAGTGCGTGCATGAAGAGTGTCTCTCCTTCAAATGCATAGACTGCGTTTGGGACGCAACTATGGGATAACATCGCCGAGAGCGGGAACAAGCCTCTTTTGGTGTCCTCTCCTTCGATGAACTCGAAGGCGTTGGTCTGACAGATCCCCATCAATTGCGCGACTTCGAGCGCCGAACGCCTCTCATCCGCGACAATACCTCTCTCTCGTAGAGATTCGACGATCGAAGCGACGTCTGTATTCCTGTCCTCGTGGACGTTTGCCAGATCAAAGATCACCTCCTCCAGTTGGGTGTCTGCTTGTCCCATCGCGTGGACCACGATCCAGGCTTCAAACAACACGTCCAGTTCGTCTTTGAGCAGAGCATACGCTTTATCAGAGGCGAACACGACAGCGTCCTCGACGAAGAGCACCTCTCCTTCGTCAAAGGACTTGTTTGCCTTGAGGATGCGACCTTTTTCTGGATGCGTCTCTAAGCGGATATATGGGTTGTTGTGTGCTTGGATATAGGCTGAGATGTCCCGAATGTCCACAAAAGAAGGGGGGGTTGGGTGGTCTTCACGCCAACGCTGTCGATTGTCTTTCATGTGTTGGAGCTTTTTGCCCTCTTTTTCGATCTCTTGTTGCAAAAAGACCATAAACTCGTCCATTTGATCGAGCGCTCGTTGTGCTTCATCTGCGTGGAACTCTTGTGGTGTGTCGTTCTTCACTTGTGGACTCCTGTTGTGTGGATCGTATTGTGGAGGGAGGTGAGGGAGGGCTATCAGGGGCAGGTCGCAGGTTGGCTACCTGCCTCGATCGCGCCTATGTCTGGCTTGCTGTCTCGTGGAGTGTTGTACAGATCGAGCTTGGGTGTGTCCTTGTTGACGAGCCCTTTGTCAATCGCGGGGCTGCCAGACATCAAACTGTAATCACCACCACCGACGAACATCGGGTCCGCCTTGATCAGGTTTTTGCCTGCGCCACCGCTCGTCTTGACGAGGTTGTTGGATTCGAGTGTGGGGCGTGATTCACCGGACGCGAGGACGACTTTGTTCATAATATTGTTCCACAGGCTAATCTGTGTGTTGCCTGTGAGGATGACATTTCCGGCCTTATCGTGCGGAGTGCGACGGACAAATTGAATGGAGTTGTATTTGTTGTCGAAGATCGTGTTGTTGTAGATATAGATCTTCTTTGTACCGTTGAGCGCGATGCCGTGGCCACTCCACTCTGTGATCAGGTTGTTGGCAACAGTGACGTCGCTGCTGATCATGTACTTCACATTGTTGAAGTTGTCCCACTCTTTCCCTGGCGTCGCGATGTTCATCCCGTAGCCGAACTTTTTGCTCTTGTCGCCTTTGATGGTGTTGCGTCGGATGTCGATTCGGGTCGCTCCTGCGAGGAGGACACCGACACCACCGCCGATGGTCTTGATGTCGTTGTTGTGGATCTGTGCGTCTCGGACGCCCGAAAATTGGAAGCAATTGTTTGTGCCGCATTCGAGTGTGTTGTAGCTAAAGCGGATGTTGTGGCACCAGACATTGTCGACGTTGAAGTTTGTGCGGATAAAGATCGTCCGTTGTCCTCCACTGATCCGAGAGTGATGGACATCTAGCTCTGCGCAGGAGGTTGTTTTGCCGCTCCCGACGACAGCCAATCCAGATTGAGAGGCTGTCCCCAAGTCGATATCGACTTTGTAAAACCAGATGTTTTTGCAGTCCCTGAATCCGATGGTCTTTTTGCGAATACGGATGTCTTCAAAGGCGATGTAGGCGCAATTTTGCCAGTCCATTCCTTCGAATGTCACTGTCGCACCCTTCGCGGCCTTGATGATGACGTGTTTTTTGAACGTGATACCCGTGATTTTTTCGTAGGGATACGTGCCTTGTTTGACCTCAATCTGATCGCCGTCACTGGCCTGTTTGAGGACCGAGAGTAGGGTCTGTCCTGGTGAGAGTGTCAGTGTCTGTCCTGTCGCGACAGGAGGTTTGACTTGTGAACATCGATTGACTGGCGGTTCTTTTTCCGGCGTGGGTTCAGGTTGGGGTTCTGGTGCGACTTCTGCCACAGGCTCCTCTGGCGTTGAAGAGGATTCCTCTGGTGTTGATGTCGGCTCCTCTGGCGTTGAGGAAGGCTCCTCTGGTGTTGAGGGTTCGTCTGGCTGTTGTGTGGGTTCGTTTGCGGTGTCTTTTTGTGTCGGTGTATCGGGTGGGGTTTGTTCTTGGGTTGCGGCGTCAGGTGTGTTTGTGTCTGCGCTGGGTTGTTCTTTGGTGGACTCATTGAGGAAGAACTCACTGGAGATACCTCCGGGGCAGCCGGGCATCAACAGTAAACAAAACAGCGCGATAAATGAAGCAGGGAGAAGAAGTCGCGTCATGGATACAATCCTTTGCGTTGGAGTGGACTTTCTTCTTTCTTTGTAATCGAGAAGGTAGGGTTGTGGCAACAGGGAGGGGGATGTTCTTGGCGAAAATACTTGTGTGGGAGCATATGACTTGCCATAACAAAAGCTACCAAATCAACTTGACCATCAACTCAGGTGCTGCAAACATTCTCTCCATACCAGCCCACTCATGTAATTAATGGAGTCTTCTCATGTACAAAATCATGACTTTGCTTATGTGCCTTCTATGCACTGGTTGTCCTGGTCCCACAACAGATGGGCACCGATTTGGGGATCTCATGATTCCTGTCAATGCATCCCTCTGCCTGTACAGAAAAACTTCAAACAACATCTTTTTCATGAAAGATCCAAACAAATTCCCAAACAGCCGATCTATCAAAGGGATGTATGTGAAAGTTGAAAAGTATGGTGGTCACTTTGCATTTTCAACAAAACAAACAGATGAATGCACTCTTGTCCTCATAAACACACTCACTTTTCAAATGTATGGCATTCCGGAGCCTGTTCTCGAACGATTTCGACAGAAAAAAAACTGGGAGGTCGAACTGACCATCATCGCTTATAACGGAAACACAACTCGAAACGCGATAGAACACGAAGACATTTTGAGCATCCCAATCAAGTTTACGTCAGATACAAAGATGACCCAGGATCTCGGTAGGCACGAAGTCAAATTCGCCGAAGACAAGTAAAGCTTTCTCCTGGAAAAGCCTAAACCTTTACCCACTTCCCAGTATTCTCCAATATCAAGCTCCTTTTTCTTTGAGTTTGATGTGGGCTGGGATATCCCGGATGTCCAAAAAGAAGGGGGTGTTGGTGAAAAAGGCGAGGGTGTAGAGTGAAGTCTGCTAGGGGATGAGGGTTGTCTTGCCACCACACTTAAGCATTCTTTTGCCCATGTATGGGTTGGCCATATCATTGTCTGCTTGCAACCACTTCTTATATCCTTTGGCCATAGGGCATGAGTATGCTGTGAGGCCTTTGGTTTGTTTTGTCGCAGTGAGCAGCGTGATGGTGTGTTTGGAGAGGTCGCCAAAGGCGAGCCGTGCAGCCGCGAAGTCCTTAGTTGCAGCGAGCTTCTTTGCGGCTGCGGCGATCTCTGTGTAGGTCTTTGCTTGTGGTGATGTTTTCATTGTGGCGGCCCATGCTCCGAGCGCTTTTGCACCTGCGAGTGTCGCCTTGAGGTCATCTGCTGCGAGGGCTTTGCGGACCACTTCATACTGACTTGTGAGATCTTGTTTGGGCGCTTTTGCACGTGTTGCTGGCTTTGCGGCCTTGCGTGGTGTTGAGCGGGTTTTGTGTTTATGTCCTTTGTGGTCGTGTCCCTTGTGATCATGTCCTTTGTTTTTTTGGGGACAACCTGTCAGGGTGAAGAGACAGACGAGTGCCATTGTGAGTACATTTCGGTTCATTTGGTTCTCCTTTTGTGAGTCAATGATAGATCTCCTGCGAGTGCATGAAGGCGTTCGAGGGCGATATATCGCTTTGTGCGTAATTTTTGGATCTTGCGGATCTCAATATACATCGTTTGAAGGTTCGAGAGTAACGTGAGAAAGTCGCTCTTGTCGACTTGGTATTGTTGAAGTGTTGCGCGATACGTTTGTCTCGCGAGTGGTAGGGTGTGTTTTGTCGCGATGTCGAGCTGCTTCTTGTACAGGGCGATACGTGTACGCAGGATCGCGGCCTGTGTTCGGTAGCTTGTGTGAAGCTCTTGGATGCGTTTTTGGGCCCACTGATGACGTGCCATAGCCTCCTTACTCAGCCCCTCTCTGCCGCTATTTCCCAGCGTGGGAATGGGGAGCTTTAGACCCAAGGAGATAAAGGGGGCACCTGTATCGACAGGATTCCGAAAACGTTGTCTGACAGAGAGCTCCACCGTTAGATCAGGCCAGTAACGAGCTTTGGAGAGGGCGAGCAGTTGTTTCGCTTGTTTTGAGAGGATGTGAAGACGTTGAATCTGCCCACGTTGTTTGTGTGCGCGTGTGAGGACTTGTGTCTCTGTCAGCAGCGTCTTGAATTGCGGCGCAGGAGGCAGTGCGTAGAAGGTTGTCTTGGTATGACCGAGCACACGCGAGAGTTTGTGCTGCCAGATCTGTGCCTTGGACAACAGGATGACCATGCGTTCGCGTATCGATGAGAGCGCTGTTTGGGCCTGAAAGACATGTTGTTGTGGTGCGCGGTTGACAGTGTACTTGGTGCGCGCGACAGACGCGGCTTGTTCTGTCAGATGGTAGAGTTGGTGTTCGATCGTGAGCGCCTGACGTAAGTCTCGCAGATTGTGGAGGGCTTCGTGAAGGGCGAAGGAGAGCCAGTGCTCTTTTTCTCTCATCGCTGCTTTGACAAGCGCTGTGTTGTAAGAGGCGAGGGTTTTTTGCAGGGACAATCGACCGGAGATAGGAAAGCGTTGTGAGACAGAGTATGTGATCCCGCTCATCGCTGTCTGTGTTGGATCGAACGAGGGCATAGGGAAGTTTGTCCCCTTGACCCCGAGCATTGGATCGGGCCATGCCGCGACCTGTTGCTCTTTGTGTTTGTACACGGCGAGCATCTTTTTCAGTCGCAGGAGGCTTGGGTTGTGCGTGTGTGCATAGCTGAGCAGCGCATTGAGACTCTTTTTCTGCTGGTAGGATGGCCACTGTGGCAGTGTTTGTTTCTTACTTGTAGCTGCGACTGCAAGAGACATCGAAAAGAAGACACACGCCACACCAAAAGGTGCGATGAACCTGTTGATTAGACGTCTGATGCAGTGATGTTGTTGCGTGTTCATCTCGTGGTGTCCTGTTGGGTTGAAGGAGCTGTCGTGAGCGCGTCCAAAAAGCGTCGCCACCATGGTGGCGACTGTGTGTGTTTCCAGTGTGCTTCTTTGCGCCAACAATACAAGACCGGGACGACAAAGAGAGTCAACAGCTCGATCGCCATCCCACCAAAAGAAGGCAGCGCCATCGGTAGCATAATGTCTGCACCACGTCCTGAAGAGGTCAGGATCGGCAGCAAGGCGAGCAGGGTCGTCGCCGTCGTCATCAAACAGGGGCGGACACGCCGCTGACCTGCTTCCACGACCTGCGTACGGATCTCTTCGATGGAGTCGGGTTGGGCCTCTTCGAAGGATTGATCGAGATAGGTCGCCATCACCACACCATCATCCGTCGCGATCCCAAACAACGCGATGAACCCGACCCAGATCGCGACGGACAGATCGAACGCTCTAACATGAAAGATCTCTCGAAGTGAAACACCTGAGACATTCATATCCAAAAACCAAGGCTGTGCGTAACACCACAACATCAAGAAACCACCTGCCCACGCGACCAACACACCCGCAAAGATAAATGAGGTCGTCCACAACGAACGAAACTGCAGATACAAAATCAAGCCGATCAAGAACAACGCCAATGGTAACACCAGCGCCAACCGTTTCTCCGCTCTGATCTGGTTTTCATACGTCCCCGAAAATCGATAGCTCACACCTGCTGGTAACACGAACTCTCCACTTTGTTGTTTCTGCAAGAGATACTTTCGTGCAGCCTCGACTGCTTCGCCGGCTCCGTACGCATTCTTTTTGTCGAAGACGACATAGGCGATCAAAAAAGTATCTTCGCTCTTGAGCATCTGTGGTCCTCGGACATACCGAAGGGATGCGAGCTGAAACAGGGGGATGTGAATGCCCTTTGGGGTCGCGACCATGATCTTCTTGAGGGCGTGTAGATCCGTTCGAAGCTCTCGTGGATAGCGCACGACAACGGAGGTTCGTTCACGACCCTCAATCGTCGTCGTCACGGTCTTACCACCAATGGCCATCTGGATCTCTTGTTGGACTTGTGCGAGACGTAGACCATAACGGGCTATGGCCTTGCGATCGATGTCAAATTCGAGATAGGGTTTTCCGACGACACGATCAGCGAGAACCGTGGCGGGCGCGATTTGGGGGACTTTCTTGAGCAGGGCTTCGAGCTGAAGAGCGACCTTCTCGATCGTTTGAAGGTCAGGTCCCTTGATCTTGATGCCCATCGGTGCGCGCATCCCACTCTGTAACATCACCAACCTCGCCTCGATCGGCTGCAAAAACGGAGCGCTCGTTGTGCCCGGTAGTTTTGTGGCCTTGACGATCTCCTGCCATATATCCCTTACTGAACGGATATGAGGGCGCCATTGTCTGATCTGCTTGCCGTTCTTGTCTCGTCTGTATTTGGGTTTGTAGTGGATGATCGTCTCAATCATCGAAATGGGCGCCGGATCGAGCGCACTTCCAGCTCGTCCTATCTTGCCAACAGCCATCGAGACTTCTGGGATGGAACGAATCGACTTGTCCAGCGTCTTGAGCACACGCAACGCCTCTCCTATCGAAGCATGAGGCATCGTCGTCGGCATAAACAAAAAGGAGCCCTCGTTGAGTGATGGCATAAACTCCTTTTTGAGCCCTGGAAAGGTCTTCTTCATCGTTTTCCAGCCGGTTGTCGCCTTGACGCTCTTTGTAGACCATCCCACAGAAGACGTGAGCGCTGGAACCCATGAGAAGACACGCTCAAAGCCCAGCCAAATCGAACCGCCACACAAAAGCAGCAGCAGAGGGGCGCTGAGAAACAACACCTTGTGGCGCAAAAAGAAACGCAAAAGGGACGCATAGCACCAGCGAAAGAGTACGAATATTCCGAGCAGACCACCTACAAGAAAGGCGACGAAGAGGATGTTTTTTATCATCCCATGTTCAGCCCCAAGGGGGAGCCAGCGGACGGACAACAGATAGAGCGCTGAGACAAGCGCTGTCGCGTTGAGGAGATGTGTAAGCAGGCGCTGTATCCACGCGCCAAGAAAAAAGACCAGCGCTGCGTGGAGGAGACTCACGCATGCGGCGAGCAACAAAAGGATGTGCAGTGTCTGTCCCCAATCGGCCCATATGCCGAATACGCTAAGTAGACGCTCCAGGACCAAGAGGGACACACCGAGCAGGGCACCTGGCACACGACTTCTGCGTTTTGGGAGGAGCAGCTGCGCGAGGATAGGGAGGACAAAGAGGGAGATGAACAGCGCTGCGAGCAGCGCGAAGGTCTTTGTGTACGCGAGAGGCCGGAACAGCTTGCCTTCTGAGGCTTGCATGGTAAACACTGGCAAGAAGCTAATAACAGTCGTGAGGACGGCTGTCACGACTGCTGGCGCGACCTCAGAGGTCGCGCGAAAGATCACGTCTGTTGTCGACTCTTCATCGGTCTGTTTGTGCAGATGTTGGATGATGTTTTCACTGAGCACGATCCCCATATCAACCATCGTCCCAATGGCGATCGCGATCCCCGAGAGAGCGACGATGTTGGCGTCGACGCCGCCGTATTTCATCGCGATAAAACACAGCAACACCGCGATGGGGAGTGTTCCCGCGATCACGAGAGCGCTTCGCAGTTGCATCAACATCGCGAGGACGACGAGGAGCGTGACGAGGAGTTCGAGGGTAATGGCCTCCTCCAGGGTCGCGAGTGTCTCCTTGATCAGGTCCGTTCGATCGTAGAATGGGACAATCGTCACCTTGGAGATGCGACCATCTTTAAGTCGACGAGAGGGGAGCCCGTGAGACAATTCTTTGATCTTGGCTTTGACTTGTTTGATGACTTCGAGGGGGTTGGCGCCGTAACGTGCGACGACGACGCCACCGACGACCTCTGCACCGTCTTTATCGAGGGCGCCCCGTCTCGGCGCGGGGCCCAGCCTGACAGTCGCGACGTCTTTGACTGTGATCGGTGTGCCTTTTTGGGCTTTGATGACGATCGATTCGATGTCGCTGAGCTTTTTCAGGTAGCCTCTCGCCCTGATCACGTATTCGACGCGGTTGATCTCGATCGTCCTCGCGCCGATCTCCTGATTGGCCTGTCGAATGGCTTGGTAGAGTTGTTGTAAGGAGAGCCCGTAAAAACGCAATTTATCGGGCTGGACGTCGATCTGGTATTCGGAGACGAAGCCACCAATCGAGGCGACCTCTGCGACGCCCGGCGCGGACTGAAGGGCGTATCGTACATACCAATCCTGCAATTTGCGCAGCTCATATCGATCCCATCCAGGTGCGACCTTTCCCTTCTTGTCGCGACCCTCCAAAGTGTACCAAAAGATCTGACCAAGCGCCGTCGCGTCTGGACCCAGCGAAGGACGAGCGCCTTTGGGCAGTGTGTTGGAGGGCAGACTGTTGAGCTTCTCCAAGATCCTCGAACGGGCGTCGTAAAAATTCACGCCCTCCTTGAAGATCAAGTACACCGTTGAGAACCCAAAATACGAATAGCTGCGTACACTCTTGAGTGACGGAAGTCCTAGCAGTGCAGTCGTGAGAGGGTAGGTGATCTGGTCTTCGATGTCTCTTGGAGAGCGGCCGGGCCAACGTGTGAAGACGATCTGTTGGTTCTCTCCAAGGTCAGGGATCGCGTCGACTGCGACAGGATCGCGTGGGAGCCCACCTAGGGACCAATCAAAGGGCGCGACAAGTACACCCCAACCGATCAAGAGCAAACAACCTAGCAAGACGACGAGCTTGTTGTGCAGGCAAAAGCGCAGTGCGGTGTCGAGCCAACCCATCTGTTGTGGTGTCTCCTTCATCGCTTCACCCGCTTGCTTCTTGGGGCAAATTCACGTCGAATCGAGCCACAATATGCCATCTTTGCACCAAAATAAGCGTTGTGGACCCGCTTGTCCTGATCTTGCAGCCACGCCGCGCCGCGGTTGTTGAAGGCCATCGGACAATACGCCTCGTAAAGCGGTTTGGTGTAGACATGCCCGAAGATATAGGCGAGCTGTAACATGTCTTTGGAGAGGTCTTCGAAGTGTACGCGAAGTGCCTCGATATCTTTGCTCTTGCCCGCGCGCTTCGTGTGTTGTGTCAGTGAACGTTTGAGTGTACGCCACCGCTTACGAAGCCGCTTTGGAAGTCTCCTGTATATCGAAGGCTTGAGCGCCTTTTTGATGGCGGTGACGTCGCGCCGACTCTCCTCCCATTTGTCCTTGAAGAGATGATCTTGTAAGCGAAGATATGCTCCGTATATAGGCGTTAATCGCTTGAGAAAGGTCACTGGAGGGTCGACAGGTTCTCGTGCGCGACCGACAAATGTGCGTTTGATCTCGCCACAGCGGAGCATACTGTGCCCAAAGTAGGGGTTGAGGAGGCCTTTTTGATCTTGTAGCCAGTAAGCGCCCCGGTTGTTGAAGGCCATCGGACAATATGCGAGAAAGTGCTCTTTTTTGCCTGCGTGACCGAAGCGTTGTTCGAGCTGGATAACCTGCTTGGAGATGTCTTCGAACGCGGCACGTTGTGGGGCGAGTGTTGTGTGTGTGTTGCCTTTTTTGAACGCGTCGTAGAGTCCGACGCGCAGCTTTTGCCATGTCTTTTGTGTACGTGCATGGAGTGTGAGAGGTCGGCGCAGGAAGGCACCGAGTTGTTTGTACGCTTTGTGGGCTCGTTTGGGTTTGTCATCTGCGAGCGCACGTTGCAGGGTAAAGTAGGCTGTGTAGAGTGGCTTGAGCCGCTTGAGTGCTTGTTTTGGCAGCTTGATGCGTTTGGGGGGTGTGTGTGTGTGGCGTTTTTTGGGGGGTGGATTCATCATGCTGTGTTTGCCACGCAGTTGCAGCTCGCTGTCGAGTTGGAATGCGCCGTGTTGGACGACTCTTTCTCCCTCTTTGAGGCCTTTGAGGACAGTGTAATACGCACCAGCTCGTGGTCCGAGTGTGATCTCGCGGCCTTCGTATGTTGGTCGCTTTGTGTTGGGGAGCGCGACGTAAACGATCGCGCGTTTGCCTGTCAGCAGAGGTGCGCTCGCAGGGATGACGAGGGGATCTTTGTTGGAGGTGTCTTTGGGCGACTTGATGCGCTCAAGGGACATCCCACAAATACGGCATCTCGTACGCGTCTTACTGATAACCTCCGGGTGCATCGGACAGACCCACTTCCCTTCTCTTTTGGTTTGTCTTGCACCACCGTGTTGGTCGAGTGAGACGTGTACATGTCCTCTGACAAACATCCCTGGTTTGAGCAGCCCTTTGGGGTTCTTGGCATTGACACGGACACCGACTGTCCGTGTTTTTGGATCGAGCATGGGATCGATGTAGACGATCTTACCTTCGAAGGTCTGTCCGGGTGTGGCCTGTGTTTGGAAGCTGACCTCTTGACCAATGTGAAGCCAGGGTAAGTCACGTTCGTAGGCGTCAAAGCGGATCCAGACCTGTGAAAGATCGGCGATGGTGTAGATGACACTACCTGTCTTGACGTACATGCCTTCTGTCGCGCGTTTTTGGATCACGATGCCGCCCATTGGTGCGTAGATATTGGTACGTACAGAAGGCTTTTTGCGGGTGAGGATACGTTGCAGTTGCCAGCCTTTGAGTCCAAGGAGCTCCAACTTGCGTTGTGCTGAACGCAGTGCTTGCTGTGCCATGCTTTGTGCGAGCGCGCCGCGCTTTTGCTTGCGCGCGAGCTGGTAACCTTTGTACGCCTGTAGCAACTCTTGTTGAGAGGAGAGCAGTTTGGGGCTGTAAATACGCACGAGGTGATCGCCTTTGCGGACCTTAACCCCCGTGTAGTCAACGAACAGGCGTTCGAGACGTCCGGGCACCCATGCGGTGATCGACTTGACTCGTGTCTCGTCGTAGGCGACGCGCCCGAGCATGTCGACATCCATCACGACAGGGCGTCGTTCGACGAGGCTTGTGCGCACCTGTGCGAGTGTCGCGCTTGTTTTAGAGAGGGTGATGCGGCGGGCACTTTGCTGTTTTGCGTCATCATCTGCGAGTGGGATAAGATCCATGAAACAGATGGGGCACTTGCCTTTCTTGGGCATGCGGATCTGTGGATGCATGGAGCAAGTCCAGATGGTCTTTTTTTTCGGCGCGCTGTGGGTGGCATGACGATGTATGGGGGCGACTGTTGGTGCTTTTGTGCGACCTGCATAGAGGCCACCCCCAAACGCAATTGAGAGCAAGAGGAGGGTGAGCCAATGTCGACGCAAAAAGGAAGTGAAAAACTGTCTCATGATGATGAACTTTCGCTCTTTTCGAGCTTTCTATAGAGGGTCGTGAGCCCTATACCGAGGAGCTTCGCGGCTTGTTCTTTGTTGCCCTCTGTGAGCTGGAGGACTGTGTGCAGGTGATGTTTTTCGGCTTCGTCCAAGACATCTTGTAGACGGAGAGAGGAGGGTTTGTTTTGTAGAGATGCGGGGAGCAGCGCCGGGCCGATCCAGGGATCGTGTGCGAGGATCGCGGCCCGCTCGATGACGTTACGAAGTTCTCGGACGTTTCCTCTCCACTCCGCCGCGAGGAGCGTGTGCATAGCCTCTTGTGTAAAGCCCAGCAGTGGCTTGTTGAGTGTGTGCGCAAACTCCTTGACAAAGTGTTGCACGAGTATGGGGATATCTTCTCGTCTCGTGCGCAAGGGGGGGACTTCGATGTGAAAGACGTTGAGACGGTAGTAGAGGTCTTGTCGGAAGGTGCCTTCCTCGACCATCTGCTGAAGATCCCTGTTGGTCGCGACGAGAAGCCTGAATGTTAACGTCTTAGGGGCTTGCGCGCCGAGAGGGAAGATCTCTTTTTGCTCGATCACACGGAGGAGTCGAGGCTGAAGGGAGAGAGGCAGCTCACCAATCTCATCGAGAAAGACCGTCCCACCTTGTGCCGCCTCAAAGATCCCCATCTGGTCTTGTTCTGCTCCTGTGAATGCACCTTTTTGATGCCCAAAGAGTTGATTCTCTAACATACTCTCGGGGATCGCGCTGATGTTGATGGGGATAAAGGGTTTGTCCTTGTTTGGACTCTGTTGGTGGAGCGCCCTGGCGACCAACTCTTTGCCGACACCACTTTCACCGGAGATCAGGACATTTGCGTTGGTCTCTCTCAAGAGCGTAAGCTCGGAGAACACCGTCTGCATGACGGCACTCTCACCGAGCAGCGAAGAGGTCGGCTCTTGTGTGTGGACGAGCCGTTTGAGCGCTTGGTTTTCGAGCGTGATCTCTCTGTAGCTGCGCAGCTTCTGGATGCGCAGCTTGAGCTCGTCGAAGTTCATGGGTTTTTTGAGATAATCGTAGGCACCCCAGCGTAGCGCTTCGATGGCTGTGTCGAGGCTTGCGAAGGCCGTCATCACCAGTGAGATGGTGTCTGGTGAGAGGAGGGCGACCTCCTTGAGGATATCGATGCCGCTGATGTCTGGCAGCGCGATATCGAGGAGGAGCATGTCCCAAGTCTCCGTCTGGAGACGCTGAAGCGCAACCTGTCCCTCTGAGACACCCTCGGCGTCGTAACCCAGTTCATCTAAGAATTCGACGAACTCACGCTGCAGGATGATCTCATCCTCGACAACGAGGATCTTCATGTGAGGGGGTGTCATTGTGTGTCCTCTGGCTGTGTGGTGTGGATGGGAGCCTGTCTCAGAGGGAGAGAGACTTCGAATATTGCGCCTTGGGGCGCGGCGTGTTTGACCTCAATTGTGCCACCAAGATCTTCGATGATCTGCTTACAGATCGCAAGCCCTAAACCTGTCCCTTTGTTCGCCTCTTTGGTCGTAAAGAAGGGTTCGAAGAGTTTGTCTTTGTCCTGCTCTTGAAAACCGTGTCCATTGTCTCGAACTGAGAAGCGCAGTCCGTCTCGTGTTGGCCAGGCTTTCAGCTCGATCTGTGGAGAGGTAACGTCTTCGGTGGCGTCGAGCGCGTTGATCAGCAGGTTGGTGAAGACTTGAGAGAGCGTCCCGTCTTTGCCCCACAACAGCGGCAGTGTCTGTTGGATGGCGACGTCCAGTTGGACACGGCGCAGCCGTTTGTCGAAGCGGACAAGGGCCATCGCACGTTCGGCCTCCTTGTGCAGGTCGAGTGGTGAGGCTTGGAGGGGTTCTTTTCGCGCATAATGGCTAAGTGTTTCGAGGATGCCGCTGATATAATGACACCGCTCGTACAGCTCATCGTATGTTTGCGAAAAAGGAGAGTCTTTCCCTTTTCGCTGTAAACGTTGTACGAGTGCGGAGATCGAGGCGAGGGGGTTGCCGATTTCATGTGCGACACCTGACGCCATTAAGCCGACCGCCGCGATCTTTTCTCTGTGGATGATCTGAGACATCATCATCTTGCGCTGTGTGATGATCTTGGCTGACTCAAGGACGCCAATCATCTCTCCGTGTTGGTTGTGTATTGGGTAAAAATCCTTGTAAAAGAGTTCACCGAGTTGTGGGTGGGGCACATCGTCCTCAACGGAGATGGGTTGTCCCTTTGTGAGGACTTGGTGGGCAATACATTGTGTGTGCTCTGTCCCCTCACCTTCGAAGAGGTGGTAGCAGTAGCGCCCGATGATATCTTCTCCAAACAGCTCAAACGCTTTTTTGTTGGCTTTGACAACGCGCAAGGCTTTGTCTGTCACGAGAATGACGTCTGGGATCGCTTGAAAGAGCAGCTCCGAGAAGCGCTGTGCTTCTACGAGTTTGTGGGTGCGGTGCTCGACTTTTTCTTCGAGCTCTGTGTAGTAGGAACGAAGCTCTGTTCTCATCTGTTCAAAGGCGTGGATCAACGCGCCTACCTCGTCATGTGGAGGTGTGGGGAGCGTGGCGTCAAATTGACCTCTGGCGAACGCCTGTGTGGCGGCGAGGAGCTGTCTGAGGGGCTGGACGACCTGTCTGGAAAACAATCCGACCATCAAGATGAGAAAGCACATCACCCCAAAGATCAAGATGAGGCTGTGGCGTCGCAACGTATACAACGAAGCGAGCGCGTGTTCCTCGGAGAGTTCGACGAGGAGTTTCCAGTGGGTCTCTTGCAGAGGGATGAGCATACCGAGAGACATGATGCCCCTTTGGTTTTTGTAGCGCTGTGGGAGGAGCGCTGTACCTGTGTGTGGGGTTTGGAAAGGAGAGGGGAGTGTGTGTGTTTTGCCAAACAGATGTCGTGTGTGTGAGAGCGCGATGGAGCCGCAAACGACGCGTTGTTGTTGGTCGAGCAGCGTAATATTCACTTTGAAGGCGGGGGCGCGTTTCTCTTGGAGGAAGCGTACATGTAGTGAGAAAGGAAAATCCACGACCAGAAATGTCTCGGGTGTGCGTGGTTCGCGGCGATCTCGCCAGGGGATGGCCATGCGCAAGATGGTCTCTGAGGCTTTCGAGAAGTGTACCACTCCGAGGATGTGTGGGCCTCTCTGTGTCAGCGGTGCGAGCTTGTGAGGGAGAGTCGTACCTGTGCTGACAATACGTCGTCCATTGTGTCTAAAGAAGCCAATGGCGCTGAGTTTTCCACGTGTTTGTTTTTGTTGCAGCAAGGAGCGCAGGGAGGCGCGGTTGGGGGGGGCCTGATTGAGCTGTTTTGTGAGCGCGATGTCCTTGGCGGAGAGGGCGTGTAGCAGTTGTTTCTTCTCGCGCAAAAACTCGTCGAATTGTAGGGATTGAAAGCGTGCAAGGGCGCGCAGGTTTTGTTGGGCGGTTTGTAGCAAGACCTGTCGCTGAGTGTATTCGGTCAGGCCGACAAACACCAGCAGTGGGATGATCGCGAGCGCCATCATCATCAAAAACAACTTGCTCTGTAATCTGCTCTGTATCAATGGTCTCTCCTTCGACGAATCTGCTTAGCAAGAAGTAGACCTCATCACGAAAGGGCTTACTTTGCAGAAGAATCATAAGAGAAAAATGGGCTTATACACCTTGTTGTATTGTGGGGGTTGGTACGTGTGTTTTTCACAGGTGGGAAAGTGGGGAGGTTCTTTTTCAGAATTGAAAAGAGCAGGTCGCAGGGCTCGATCAGTGTTGCTGTTCTTGGATCTCAAGGGGGAGCAGCATCTCAAAGGTTGTGCCTTGTCCGGACATACTCGTGACGGTGATATCTCCGCCCATGAGCTCGCAAAACCCTTTACTGATGGGCAGGCCGAGGCCTGTACCTCCGTAATCTTTTTGGGTCTGTTTGTCGGCTTGTGTGTACTCCGTGAAGACTTTCGCACATTGCTCGTCACTCATCCCAATGCCCGTGTCCTGGACGAGGAAGGAGAACCACTCTTTTCCATTCTTTTTCTTCTCGGAGATAGTGAGCGTGACAGCACCTTCTTCGGTAAATTTACAGGCGTTGGAGAGGAGGTTGAGCAGACTCTGTCTGAGCTTGCTTCGATCGGCGCGGTATTTTGAGCGTTCAGTTTGCACATCGATCTGGAGGGTGTTGTTGTTTTTTTGCGCGAGGGGGTGCGTCGTGACTTCGATCTCCTCGACAAGCTGGTTGATCTCGATGTCCTCCAGGAAGACCTCCATCTTGCCCGCTTCGATCTTCGAGAGGTCGAGCACGTCGTTGATCAGTGTGAGTAAGTTCTTTCCAGAGATGTGAACTTTGTTGAGATCTTCTTGCAGTGTGGGGATCTCATACTCCTCAGCGTCTTCAAGCATAAGCTCGGAGTAGCCGATGATGGCGTTGAGTGGTGTGCGGATCTCGTGACTCATGTTGGCGAGGTAAAAACTCTTGGCTTTGTTGGCCTCTGCGAGCTCATCGAGCGCCTCACGTCTGGATTGTTCGTAGAGGCGTGAGAGGATATACACAAGCGCCGAGAGACCGACGAGAGAGATGTACCAGTCGAAGTGGATACTTTCGTTGGAGTTCATCGGGACAAACTTGATATTGTTGATCTCAAGTGCGTAAAACGTCGTGTAGAGCAACGAGACCATGACGGTCCAAAAGAACCCCGGACCATTTCCCATCAACAACACCGCGATCAGAGGGGTTGGGGCGGCCCACATCATTGAGGTGGAGATCATCCCCGTTGAGATGGACGCGAGGCCGATCAGGATGGCGAAGAGTGCTCCCATCATCATGTGCCCTGAGAGCTTGAGTGAACCCCAATACTTGAGCACAAATGGCTGCGCACCGACGAGCGCTGCGCCTCCAAGTAAAAGCGTACCTGCGGTGATGTTGTGCTGGCTGTTAAACGCGTCGAACGCGAAAGGGATCCCCGAGAGCGCGAGAAAGGCCGAGAAGCCGACAAGCAGCTTCGCCTGTCGCTCTGTACCGGAGCCCTTTTCTCTGAGGGATTCGGGCACAAACCATAGCAAAAAGGCTGTGAACCATTGGGTCAGGAACATGGGAACCTCTTATATCTTTGAGAGCATGGGGAACAATGTCGTGTGTTTTCCGTCGTTTCACACGGAGATCGAGCGCTTGTATGCCGAGCTCGTACACGATGTGCTTTTTTACCGGTTCTTCTTCGGGCTGAAATATAGCACATTCTTCACCAAGGTAGAATAGGTAAATATTTCTTTTTTGTTTATGAATGCTGTTGTTGATAATGACTTTTTTGACTTCCATGTCGTTTGACATGAGGGCGCAGGTGGCTTGACACACATCAACGACAATTTTCTGGACCCCTTTAGTATCACGTAAGTGAGATATGATGTTGATACCTTCCAGGCGACTTGAGAGATAGATTTTCTTCTCTCTGTGGCCGTATGTGCAGGAGCGAAAAATGGGCAAAGACTTTGCCGTGATGGATGGTAATGAAGCTGCCGCGAGGGTTGCTTTTAAGACCAACGAAGTGATCGCGATTTATCCAATCACGCCTTCATCTCCTATGGGAGAGCTTGCGGATACGTGGTCCTCCCAAGGGATGACAAATGTGTGGGGCGGGGTGCCACAGATCCAAGAGATGCAGAGCGAAGGTGGAGCCGCTGGAGCCGTCCACGGTGCGCTACAAGCTGGTGCCCTCACGACGACATTCACGGCGAGTCAGGGCTTGTTGTTGATGCTCCCCAATATGTTCAAGATCGCCGGCGAGTTGACCCCTGCTGTGTTCCACATCGCAGCGCGCTCTGTCGCCACACATGCGCTCTCTATTTTTGGCGATCACAGCGATGTCATGGCGACGCGCTCGGCTGGTTGGGGAATGCTCTTCTCTAATAGTGTGCAAGAGGTCCACGATATGGCCCTTATCGCGCAGGCTGCGACTCTCCGCTCTCGTATCCCTTTTTTGCATATCTTCGATGGTTTTCGCACCTCCCACGAGGTCTCCAAGATCAAGCTGATCCACGATGAACATATCCTCGGGATGATCCAACACGACGATATCCTCGCACACAGACAACGCGCTCTCTCCCCCGAACATCCTGTCCTGAGAGGGACCGCGCAAAACCCCGACGTGTTCTTCCAAAGTCGCGAAGCCACCAACCTCATTTATGAACAAACACCTGAGATCGTACAATCCTGTATGCAGACCTTTGCGTCATTGACCGGACGAGAGTATCAACTCTTCGACTATGTCGGTGCCCAAGACGCAGAGCGACTGATCGTGCAGATGGGGTCAGGCGCAGAAACCGCCGAAGAGACCACTCGCTTCCTGGCTGCCCAAGGTGAGCGTGTTGGGTTGGTCAAGGTGCGTCTGTTTCAACCTTTCTCTTTGTCGCACTTCCTGAAGGCGTTGCCTGCCTCGACCAAAGCGATCGCAGTACTCGATCGCACAAAAGAGCCGGGAGCGATGGGAGAGCCTCTGTATCAAGCGGTCTGTGCTGCCATCCACGAAGGTGTGCAGACCCAACAGGCTCCCTTTGACACGATCCCGACGATCACCGGTGGACGCTACGGACTCGGCTCCAAAGAGTACACCCCTGCGATGGTCAAAGGGATCCTTGAGGAGCTTCGCGAGGCGCAACCTACACGTCACTTTAGTGTCGGGATCGTCGATGATGTCTCACAGAGAAGTCTCCCCTGGAGAGCGGATTTCTCGACCGCCTCCAATGATACACAGCGGGCTGTCTTCTGGGGACTCGGTGCTGATGGGACTGTCGGGGCCAACAAAAACAGCATCAAGATCATCGGTGAGGCCACGGACCTGCACGTCCAAGGGTACTTTGTCTATGACTCCAAAAAGTCGGGGGCGCGTACGATCTCCCACCTCCGCTTTGGGACAGAACCTATCCACAGCACCTATCTGATCGAGACGGCCAATTTCGTCGGTATCCACCAATTTGGCTTTCTGGAAAAATATCCCGTCCTCGAACAAGCCGCTCACGGCGCGAGTGTCCTGCTCAACTGCCCATATACAGGGATGGAGGCATGGCATGCTTTACCTCGTACGCTCCAAGAACAAATCCACGAGAAAGAGCTGCGTTTGTTCGTGATCGACGCATACACCCTCGCACGCGAACTCTCCCTTGGGACACGTATCAATACAATTATGCAGGCCTGCTTCTTCTATTTGAGTGAGATCATCCCTCACGACCAGGCCCGCACGCTGATCAAAGAAGCCATTCACAAAACCTACGGAAAGCGTGGTCGATTTGTCGTCAAGATGAACGAAAAAGCCGTCGACGCAGCGATCGAGCGCCTCTCTGAGGTCGACATTCCGACGACAGTCTCCTCAAACATCATGTTGCGTGAGACGGTTCCAGCTAACGCGCCGACATTTGTCCGCGAAGTGACAGCCGAGATGATCGCAGGGCACGGCGACCGGCTTCCTGTCAGCGCGATGCCTATGGATGGGACGTTCCCGACCGCGACCACACAATGGGAGAAGCGCAATCTCGCCCTTGAGGTCCCTGTCTGGGAAGAAGACCTCTGTATCCAATGTGGTAAGTGTGTGATGATCTGTCCTCACTCCGTCATCCGCGCCAAACGATGCGAACCTTCGACCCTCGAAGGCGCTCCAGAGAGCTTCAAGACCGCGCCAGCTCGTTGGCGTGAACACAAAGACCAACGTTACACCCTGCAAGTCTCCACGGAAGACTGCACGGGCTGTCGTTTGTGTGTCGAGATCTGCCCCGTCAAGGATAAGTCACAGGTGCGTCGCAAAGCCCTCAATATGGCACCACACCGCGAAGAGAGAGCGCGTGGTCAAGAGGATTGGGACTTCTTCCTTACACTCCCAGAGGTCCCCGTAGAAGAGCCTCTTCAGCTCAACAAGGTCAAGGATGTCCAACTCAAACAGCCGCTGTTTGAATTCTCTGGTGCGTGCGCTGGATGTGGCGAGACACCCTATCTCAAGCTCCTCAGCCAGCTCTACGGAGATCGCTCTGTGATCGCCAACGCCACTGGTTGTTCGAGTATTTACGGTGGGAACCTCCCCACAACACCCTGGTCCCAAAATGCTGAAGGACGAGGGCCGGCGTGGAGCAACTCACTGTTCGAAGACAACGCGGAGTTTGGTCTGGGGATGCGTCTGGCGATCGATAAGCAGCACGCTTACGCACGCAAACTCTTGACCTCCCTCGCGTTCGATGTCGGTGAAGGGCTCGTCGATGCGATCCTTAACGCCGAACAAAGCGACGACTTACAGCTCGCACAGCAGCGCGAACGTATCGCGACATTGCGCCAGCAGTTGGCCGCTGTGGACTCGCTGGCGGCGCGTGACCTCGCCTCCCTGGCCGATGTACTCGTTCGCCGCGATGTTTGGATCGTCGGTGGAGATGGCTGGGCGTTTGATATTGGATATGGTGGTCTGGACCATGTGCTCGCCTCTGGACTCGATGTGAATGTGCTCGTCCTCGACACTGAAGTGTACTCCAACACAGGTGGGCAGGCTTCAAAGGCGACACCGCTTGGTGCTGTCGCGAAGTTTGCGGCAGGTGGGAAGAGAACACCCAAGAAAGATCTCGGTCTGCTCGCGATGAGCTACCAGTCGATCTACGTCGCGAGTGTCGTGATGGGCGCAGATGAAAAACAAACACTGCGCGCCTTCCGAGAAGCTGAGTCCTTTCCTGGACCCTCTTTGCTCCTCGCATATAGCCCCTGTATCGCTCATGGGATCGACATGAAGAAATCTATCGAGCAACAAAGGCTCGCAGTCGAGACCGGCTACCGCTTGCTGTACCGATACGATCCTCGTCTGATCGAGAAGGGAGAGCATCCCCTTCATCTCGACTCGAAGGCCCCCAAACGACCGCTCAAGGAGTATCTGTACAACGAACTTCGCTACCGTATGCTCGCGCAGGCCGACCCCGACACTGCCAATCAGTTGCTGAAGGCCGCGCAAGAAGACATCCACATCCAGTGGGAACATTACCAACAGCTCGCCAATGAAGATGTCCCTGGCTTCAACACCACAACATGAGGAGTGTATCAATGGATTTGCGTACAACATATATGGGTTTGGAGCTGAAACATCCGATCGTCCCGTCTGCATCGCCGCTGTCTTATTCTCTTGACCGGCTTAAACGTCTCGAAGACGCTGGCGCGCCGGCTGTCGTGATGTTCTCCTTGTTTGAAGAGCAGATGCAGTGGGAGTCTCAGTTGCTCGCACACACCATCGAGATGGGCAGCGACAGTGTCGGTGAATACGACTCTTTTTGGCCACATGTTGATTTTCAGATGGGACCAGATGCCTATCTCCACTTGCTTGAGAACGCCAAAAAGAGCCTCGATATCCCTGTCATCGGTAGCCTGAATTGTGTGACGCCTGGCGGTTGGACGGAGTACGCGACGTGGTTTGAAGAGGCTGGCGCTGACGCGATCGAGCTGAACATCTATCACATCCCCACCGACGTCAACACCAGAGGTGTGTCTGTTGAGCAACAGTACATCGAGCTTGTGGATGGACTGAGAGCACACGTGAAGATCCCCATCGCGATCAAGCTGCATCCATTCTTTAGCTCGATCCCCCATATGGCTGCACAGCTCTCACAGCACGGTGCACAGGCGCTGGTGTTGTTCAATCGCTTTTACCAACCGGACTTTGATCTCGAACAGCTCGAAGTCACCCCCAACCTCGTCTTGAGCGACGCACATGAGCTACGACTGCCGCTGCGCTGGACTTCCATCCTGGTCGACCAGATTGACGCTGACATCGCGATCACGTCAGGTGTTCATTCTTATCAGGATGTGCTCAAGTCGATGATGGCGGGCGCAAAGGTCAGCATGATGGCTTCCGAATTGCTTCGCAATGGATTGGGACGTATCAACGAGATTGTCGGGGAGATCACACAGTGGATGCAAGAGCGTGAGTACGAATCGATTCGTCAAATGCAAGGCAGCATGAGTCACAAAAACGTCGCTAACCCCGCGGCATTTGAACGTGCCAACTACATCGGTGTGCTACAATCTTTCTCCGAAGACCCCACTGGTCGATTGCTCTAGACGACCCCTCCTGTGAAAAAGATACGACACAATGGTCGGACACAAGGCCCGACCCTACGGGGAATACATAGTGTCGTACCTGTATGCTTATCTTACGAGAGAATCACTTCTGTTGCAGAGATAAGAGCGCGTTTCTTCCAGACATCCTACCCAAAAAAAAAGGCCCAGATCTGTAACGATGATCTGAGCCTCTTCAATCATGAGAATTTGAAACGCGTGTACGCCATGCACGACCAAACGTGGCGTTTCTGGTTTGCGGAACACAAACCGTACAACAATCATCGGCCATGACCTCCGTGGTCATCGCCTGGTTGTTGTCCTACCCGCTGTCTTCACAACGGGATCAACCTGTTCACCAGATCGAAACAAGCACACCCAAGATCCTATTCCCTGTCGTCAAAATAGTTGACACCTCGTCTCTATGAAGCCGTTTGCCTTGCGTTTTTTTCGCAGCAGTGAGGATGCTTTGTGAGAGGGTGGAGTTGCCAAATCGCAGAGAGCCTTCTACACTCCAGGCTTACATCAAATCGTGTTGAGGCGTTTCCACCTGTTGTTCGTCCTTGGACTGGCCTTATAAGCTCCAAAGGAGTGTGTGATGGAGAGTGTGTTGCAGCGTGTCTTTTCCGGCGCAAAGAAGTTTTTGGATATCCTCGTGCCGTCGATCTTTTTTGTCCTGTTGTTGGTGATTACGTGGCAGGTGATTTCGCGTTACATCTTGAACAGCCCGAGCACCGTGACAGAAGAACTCGGTCGGTTGTTATTGATGTGGTTAGGTGTACTTGGTAGTGCGCTCACATGGGCCGAGAAGAAGCACATCGCGATCGATATCGTACACCAACAGCTCTCCGACACGATGCGCGCGCGGCTTGAGAAGTTGATCTACCTGTGTACGACATTCTTTGGCGTGTTGTTGACCTTTGGTGGCCTACATCTCGTGCAAAATGCCTTTCGATTGTCACAAAAGACACCCGCACTTGGGATCTCGATGGGGATCGTATATCTGGTCGTTCCTGTCGGCGGTGTGTGCTTCTCTTTGTTTTCGCTGCAGTTCTTTTTGACACCACAGGAGGGTTGAGATGGATACGACTGTCATCATGACGCTCTTTTTGGTCTTCTTCGTCTTTTTGGCGTTGGGTGTGCCGATCTCCTTCTCGATTGGACTGGCGACCTTCGCGGCTCTTACGGTCAATTTTTCGATGGCGACCTCGGCCGATATCATCGCGCAAAAGGCGATGACAGGGCTCAACAGTTTTGGTCTGCTCGCCGTCCCATTCTTTATCCTGGCCGGCAACATCATGAATCGCGGGGGGATCGCCAAGAGGTTGGTCGACTTCGCGAATGTCTTTGTCGGCTGGTTGCCGGGCTCGTTGTCTCATATCAATATCTTCGCGAATATGTTGTTTGGGGCGATCTCAGGTTCGGCTGTCTCTGCGGCTGCGGCGGTCGGTGGGATCATGGCGCCGATCCAAAAAGAGGAGGGGTATGACCCCGCATTTGCGGCCTCTGTGAATATCGCTTCGTGTCCGTCAGGCTTGTTGATCCCACCCTCTGGTGTCTTAATCTTGTACTCTCTGGTCAGTGGCGGGACGTCTGTCGCGGCCTTGTTTGTCGCGGGGTATCTTCCGGGGTTGTTGATGGGTGTTGGGTTGATGCTCCCGACCATTTGGCTCGCATCACGTCTTGGCATCAAAGGCACCTCTGTCCGCGAAGGGAGCACACAGAAGATCGTCGCGGCGCTCCCTTCACTCGCGCTGATTGTCGTCGTGATAGGTGGGATTGTTGGTGGGATCTTTACGGCGACAGAGGCTTCTGCGATCGCCGTCATTTACAGTCTCGTGCTCGCGCTTTTGTACAAGGAGATCACCTTCTCTCAGCTCCCCTCGATCTTTCGCGAGTCGGCCATCACGACCTGCATCGTGTTGTTTCTGGTGGGCACCTCGATGGGGATGTCCTGGGTGATGGCCAGCGCAAATGTCCCGGCCTTCGTGTCGTCTGTGTTGGGGCAATTCTCGGACCAGCCGCTGCTCGTCTTGCTCTTCGTCAACATCTTCTTGTTGGTGATTGGCACGTTTATGGATTTGACGCCGGCTGTGTTGATCTTTACGCCGATCTTCTTGCCCATCATGAAGAAAATCGGTATCGACCCCGTACACTTTGGTATGATCATGGTATTTAACCTGTGTATTGGGATCTGTACGCCACCTGTTGGGAGCGCACTGTTTATCGGCTGTAGTGTCGCAGATGTCCCTATGAATCGCGTGATTCGTTATCTCATCCCGATGTATGTCGTGCTCTTTGTGGTCTTGTTGCTCGTCACGTACATCCCCGGCATCTCCCTCTGGCTTCCCAAATTGTTCGGTTTGATGTGAGACACCACGCCGAAAGCATAGGTCCACAATACGATACTTTTCTTTTCCAAAGGAGCGGATATGACAAAGCAAGACAATCGTCGTCGTCCACTGTCCTTTGGTGTGTTTCTTTTGCTTGGATTGTTCCTCCTCGTCGTCTTCTCCTTTGAAGGTTGTTCGACCACCAAGAAGGCCGAGGGGACCCAAACTGAGCCTGGCGCCGAGAGCGTTCAGACGGAGGTCAGCTCCGAACAGCTCAAAGAACAAGTCAGCGAAGCTCCTGTTGGTAAGGAGCCTGCAAAAGAACAAGGCACCAAAGAAGTGGCCGTTGAGCCCACAAAAGAACCCAAACCTGAAGAACCCAATCCTGTCGATGACCTCGCAGATGCAGGCACGGAGCTGATCGCAGATGTCAGCGATGGTGGTTCGACCTCTCCATGTGTCGGCGTCAAAGGTCCCTATCCTGATGTCGTCGCCTCTGGACCACCTGAGAACGTGGTCACGGAGTTTCCACCTGAGGAGCTGTGCAAGTACAGACCCTCACAATGTCCTGGTAGTACAGCGCCGAACTGGCTGCTTGAGGACTTTCAACCAAAGAGCTGTGGATACAAAAAGACATACAACCTCAAGGCATTCGTTGGATATGTGACGGTCCTTGTCTTTTTGTCCGGTTGGTGAAGTTTCTGTCAAGCCCAGGCTGGGCTTCTCGAAAAAATGCGCGTCGAACTTCAGCTCCAAAAAGCAAAGGTAAAATTTGTCGTCGTCAATGACGTCTCCGCAAACTCTGCGTCCGATCAAAAACAACTCACTGATCGCTGCTCATTCCCGCTCCTCCAAGATCGCAGCGATGTACAGGCGTGGAAGCAACACTTTGGTGGCAAAGATGACTTCTACATCTACGACTCCCAAGGTAAATTGGTCCACTACCTGCCATATGGTGGGACTGTCGATACCAATCTCTCAGACCAGAATGTCTACGACGCCATCAAACAAATGATTTTGAATGTAAAGTGAAGATGGGGCTTGTCTTACAAGTGTTGAGGCGTTTTGGGGAAGGTGGGGGTTTTGGCGAAGAATGCGAGGAGCGTGGCGCCCGCGGTCAACGCGATCGTTCCCCACAAGATCGAGGACATGCTGTACCCTTTGTCCAACAACCAACCTCCTAGTGGAGGCGCGAGCGCAGTCGAGAAGACCATCACCATGCTCGCAAAACTCTTGATCGAACCGAGATGTTTTCTTCCGTAGACTTCCGCCCACATCGCATTTCTGGCGTTACCTGTCGAACCAAAAGACACACCCAAAAAGAACATAAACAGATACCCACCGAGGATGCTGTCGATGCCGATTAAGGCCCATACACCGAGCATCATAGGGAATAGTGTGAAGGGGAGCATGCGTTTGGCGCCAAGTCGATCGACCCACGGACCGCTCAAAAAGGACGTCATGGCCGCCGAGAGACCATAGGCCAAAAAACAACTGGCGAAGAGCGTCGCGCTCCACCCCTTGGCCTTCGCGATCTCTTTTTGGAAGAAGAAATACCCCGTCCCCAAAAAGGGAGGCATCAAGGTCAAGGGCAAGATCAACCAAAAGTACGGATGCAACAAGAGTTGCTTTCTGCCCCAGTTGAGCTCCTCCGTCGAGGCCTCTTGGGGAGTGTCTTTGTCCTGACTCGCATCCGGATACTGGATGTCATCGTTGCGATTGACCAGGAACAACGATAGTGGCAAGAAGAGCAATAAACAGCTCAACGCGAGCAATATATAGGATGTCCGCCACCCCAGGTGTGTGATGGATAAGGCGATCGTGACGGGGAGAATGGCTTCACCACACGCGATCCCCAACCCCGTGATCCCCAACGCCTTCCCTCGCATCAGTGTAAAGTACCGCGTCATCGATGTGAACGCTGTATGTCCCATCAGCGCCTGACCACCATGTCGCACCAAAAATAACCCGACCAACGCGAGCCAAAAAGATGGCGCAAAGACCAACAAGAAACAACCCGTCGCGACTGTCAGCCCGACACTTGCACTGTAAAGACGTAAATTCACGCGGTCGATCAGTGGTCCTGTAAAGAAGAGCAACCCCGCGCTCATCATCGTGAGCATTCCGTAGTATGAGCCCATCGCAGTCGCCGTCTGTGAGAACGCCTCACGTAGCGAAGGGATGAACAACGCGATCAAAAAGGTCTGCCCGATGCTCGAAAAGAAAGTATGAAGGAAGCCAAAACCCAGATACCGTGGGTATACTTTGAGTAGTTCTTTGTAGTTCAAGGTCGCCCCGCTGTGGTGAGGAGTGCGCTCCAACATGGACGCGCACACAATGTGGGCGAGGACATATCACAAGTCTATCTGAACGACAACACCAAGCGCGATGGGGATGACTTTTGAGGCCAACCAGCCGCTTTTTCCTCGCAGCAGCTTAACCGATCTGTGTGCGGAAGAGGGCGCGGTGTGTTTTTCCACGTGGACGCGACATATCCCACAGATACACGACGTCTTCGTTGAGATCCATGCGCTCTTTCAACGCGCGAAAGATCTGCTCCCAACTGTAATCATTGTCGTTGAAGTTCACCTCAAAGGTCGACTCACCGCGCTGCACACCGTGAAGATCCTGCTGAATGTAGTCCGAGATCGACTGCGCTCGTTGTGTATCATCGACGTCCACCGCGATGATGAAGATACTCGGCTCAATGATTCCAAACTTCACGTGCTCCATGATTTCTTTCATCGGACTAAAACCTTTCGTTTGATGTGTTGTTTCCTGCGACGACCTCACCTGGAAAATGTCTGCCGTTCAACATATCATGTTACAGTTTTTTTGGAGCATCCCACAATCGATACGTGTTGTACCCTACAAAGTGGAGGATGGTATGTCCGAAGTTGTGCTCGATATGTTGCCCGAGATCTACCGCCAATGGTTACCCGAGGTGTTCTGGAGACCTGCGATCCCCGAACGCAAAGCGACCTGTGACAGCTGCGCGATGTGTTTGCCCGAGGGCGCACAGTTGTCCAAAGAACAGGCCGACAGGCAAGGGTTTTTCCAACCCGATCTCAAGTGCTGTACCTTCCAACCATCTATCCCCAACTACTTGATTGGCGGGCTACTCAGTGACGAGCGCCCTCTGTTTGCCGAAGGCCAGCGCAGGGTGAAGGACTACATCGCACTTCGCATCGGTGTCCATCCACAATGGGTGAGGCCCTCGAATAAACAGCTACTGTTGTTACAGGCGTCGCAACAGTCGAGCTTTGGTCGCTCATCACAGCTACTCTGTCCTTTCTTTCAAACACCACAAAACAATTGCTCCATCTGGAAATTCCGCGACTCCGACTGCTCATTCTTTTTCTGTAAACACGAAGCGGGCGAGGATGGGAGAACATTGTGGAAGAGGATGCAGACCTGGATGTGGACACTCGAAACCAAACTCTCATACCATCTCGCGAAGAGTGTATGTCCTTCGTTCTCATGGGCGCTTGAGGGGAAAAAGAAGAAGGTGACGAGGCTCGCCATCCACGTACTCGAAGAGCGCCCGATGCCTGACGATGAGTATTCGAAGATATGGGGAGAGTGGGCTGGTAAAGAGGAAGCGTTTTACCGCGCGTGTTACGACGCTGCGTGTGCCTTGACAAAGCAGGACTTCGACAATATCATGCAAGAGGAGTTGGATGAAACACTCCCACAGCTCGCTCACCTTTACAACAAGGTGACATCCCCCACACTCCCACAATTCCTCATCCCCCATCCCGAACTCACCATTCAACAAATGAACGACGAGTTATCTCTGTTTGTTGCGTATAGCCGGTATGATCCCGTGCTGTTGCCCAAAGAGGTCGAAGACCTGATCCAGGCCTTCTCAGCGGAAGAGACTGTGCAAGAGACACTTCAGCGTTTGTACGATGAACAAGAGATCGAGGTGGAGGAAGCATTTTTGATCGGATTGCACCAATTGCGCATTCTTATCGAACCTACCTGAGCCAACCATTCATCTCCACAAAGTCTTCTCAGAATCGAATATCTTTCAACCACCACAGAAAGGCAGCCCATGAACCAGGAATTATTGGAAGCGGTCACCCGTCACATCAAAGATCTCATCGACCACTCAACAGAGCAAGAGAGCCTCGAAGCCTACCTCGATGCGCATCCCGAGATGAGAGAGGACAAGACGCTGTTGATGGCGCTCGCGCTTGCAGAACGCATTGGGATCAGTCAAGAGTTACAATTGGCGATGGACCTGTCAGAGCGGCTGTGTGCGCTCACTGCGCTGCTCGAATCAGATCATGAAGCCACCGCGCAGCTCTCTCATAGCCGCTTGTTGCGCATTCAAAATCGTCTCGATGAGGCAGAGCTTGCCCTCCACCAGGCGACGAAGGTGATCGAGGAGCGCGAGCTTCACGATATGCTCGGTCGGCTTTATGGAGACAAGGCGCTGCTGTTTCTCCGCCTTGGTCACTACGATCGCGCTGAGGAGAACTTCCTCGAAGCGATCAAAGCCAGCGAAGCACACGGTGGCGTCTCACTCGGGCAGGTCTACCTCGAATATGGAAACTTGTTAACCATGATGGCACGCCACGAAGAGGCCGAGAAGAGTTTGCAACAAGCCCTCGAATTGTTCGCCGATGAGGAGGCTCCGATCGCGACGGCTAACACGCACGTCGAGCTTGGAAAGTTGTTGCAGATGCAAGGCAAATTGTCCGAGGCCGAAGACGCATACCAGAAGGCGTTGCCCATGTACCAAACCGCACAAGACGCCAGAGGGCTCGGAAATGCCTGTCGTTTGCTCGGGATCCTCTACGATGAAAATGACGACGCTGGTGCTGCTGAGACCGCGTGGCACAACGCGCTCCAATTGTTCCAACAGACCCATTATCAGCCTGGAATCTTCGAGGTCTCATGGTTACTTGGGGAGCACTGTGTGGAGGCTGGTAAGCTTGAGGAGGCCGAAGACCACCTGCGCCAATCCCTCGCTCTCGCAGGCAAACTTGGTCAGCCAGACACGATCATCGAGCAGATCACACAAGATCTCGCGATGCTCTTTCGTCAGCTCGGTCGCGACGAAGAGGCCGATGAATTGCTCTCCTCTTTGCGCAGCGCTTCCACGACATAATCCACAAATGCTCTCGTGCGTCCGGGGGTGTGTCGCTTTTTGGGATACACCAGATACAACGCGCGGTCCATCGCCACCCGATCCTCAAACAACGACACCAGCCGACCTGCCTCCAACGATTCGTGTACCATATAATCCGGCAACAGGGCGATCCCATGACCTTCTTTGACAAGCTCCTGTAAGATCTGCCCGTTGTCCGCCCTGTACGGACCTGAGACATCTACGATCTCTCGCTGTCCACTCTTCCCCTTAAATCGCCAGCGCCCAAGATCACGCATGTTGGGGTCCAGTAAACACGCGTGCGCTTCGAGCTCCGAAGGCCTTATCGGTGTGCCGTGTGCCTCCAAGTACGCAGGGGACGCTACGAGCTTAAACGGCAGTGAGAGGACATGTCTGGTGTGCAGGGATGGATCTCTTGGCTCTGTCAAACGCAAGGCGATGTCGATGCCTTCTTCTGCGATGTCGAGGAGCTTGTGGGTCAACAACAGGTCGAGTGACAGTGCCGGGAAACGCTCGTGGAAGTCGGTCAAGAGCAATGTCCTGTATCGCAACGCAAGCTCCGGTGGCATCGAGATACGTAGCGTCCCCTTTGGGGTGATGTATTCATCTCGGAGGGAGGATTCCAGCGTCGAGAGCTCTTCCAGGAACGCCAAACATCGATGATAGTAGACTTCTCCTGCGTCTGTTAGGCGCAGGATTCGCGTCGTCCGATGGAGCAGTGTGACGTTGAGATGATCTTCGAGGGCGGTTACATATTTGCTCACGACCGCCTTTGAACGACCCCATTGTCTCGCGGCTTCGCTGAAACTCTTGGCCTCTACCACACGTACAAATGCCTCCATATTGGTCAGCCGATCCACTTCGTGCTCCTGTGTTTCGTTCGTTCGTTCCCAAAATAGATACAATAGGAAGTCTTTGGGGGTCTTTGTATACAATATGTTGACAATAAAGACCAGTGGGTGTGGAGTGGGAGGACAAATCTGATGGTCTATGAGAGAGAGGGGTTGCTTTTGCGCTTCTTTTTGGTTAACAAGAGCATCCAACAGATCGTGGCACATCTTCAAACGGGGGTGGTGTCATGTGATGTACGAACAACATTGCTCAGAAGGAAGAGAAAGATGGGTTTTAAATGTGGAATTGTTGGCTTGCCCAACGTTGGAAAATCGACTCTTTTTAATGCCTTGACGGCAGCAGGTATCGAATCTGCGAACTATCCATTTTGCACGATCGAGCCCAACGTTGGTATCGTGAAGGTGCCGGAGCCTCGACTTCAGAAGCTCGCTGACATCGTCAACCCAGAGAAGATTCTCCCTGCGGTGATGGAGTTTGTGGACATCGCAGGTCTGGTTGCAGGCGCGTCGAAGGGAGAAGGGTTGGGCAACAAGTTTTTGGCCAACATCCGCGAGACAGACGCCATCGCACACGTGGTGCGTTGCTTTGACAACGATGACATCGTTCACGTCTCAGGGAGCGTTGATCCTCTGCGTGACGTCGAGGTGATCGACACAGAGCTGGCGCTCGCAGACATCGAGACGCTGCAAAAAGCGATCACACGTGTGTCCCGTAACATCAAGGCCAACGTCAAAGGTGCCAAAGAGCAGAAGGTGTTGTTTGAGCGCGTCGTCGAGGCGCTTGATGAAGGCCAGACTGTCCGCTCATTGGAGCTGCAAGAGCACGAGTTGCAAGAGCTCAAGTCCCTACACTTGTTGACGATGAAACCCACGATGTACATCGCAAACCTCGAAGACATTGGCGAAGTGGACAACGAACACTACAGCAAGCTCAAGGCCCACGCAGAGGCAGAGGGTTCAGTGATCGTGCCTGTTTGTGCGGCGTTGGAGTCCGAGATCGCTGAGTTGGATGACGAGGATAAGGTCGAGTTTCTGGAAGAAGCAGGTCTGGAAGAGCCCGGACTGGATCGCGTGATTCGTGCTGGCTATCGACTGCTTGGTTTGCAGAGCTACTTTACAGCGGGCAAGAAAGAGGTCCGCGCTTGGACGATCCCCATCGGCGCAAAAGCACCGAAAGCCGCGAGCGTCATCCACACGGACTTTGAACGTGGATTTATCCGCGCAGAGGTCATCTCCTTTGAAGACTTCATGACATATAAAGGAGAGCAGGGCGCCAAAGAAGCAGGTCGCGCACGTCTCGAAGGGAAAGAGTACGTCGTCGCAGATGGTGATGTCATCCACTTCCGCTTCAACGTATAAACAGTGCTCTCCGTCAGGTAAGTACGCGAGCATCGCATCGCGTTTTTCGTAAGGTCGGGCCTTGGTGTCCGGCCTTTTTGCGTTGTGCGTGTTGTGTGAGATGGCGGACAAGGGATCAAGGTTGTTTACGACAAGGGGATGGGGGAGTGGAGTTGTGTTTGTCCACGATTGGTGGAAGAGCCCTCTAAATCGGTGTGATGTAGATCACAGCGTGACAAATTGTCCGCGCTGGGGTGTGGAGTAGAGGGCTTCTGTGGGGTCATTTGAGGGGACCTCTTTTCATCTTTGAAGGCGTTGAAATCACAAGGGAAATGCGTATTGGGGTAGAGATCTGGATAAAGGTCTTCTTGGATCGTTGGTACGTTGTTTGCTCTATCACGGGGCGACGGCGGATGAAGACAAGGAAGTTCTCATCCGGGCACAAAGACCAAACGACAAGGAGTTCTTTGGTCCATCACCCAAACAATCCCATGGAGGCGATTATGTTTACAAAAAAGAAAATGCTCATTGCTGGTTTGTTGGCGACAATGTTTGCGCTCCCTGTGGCTGCACAGGCAAGTCCCCGAAATCACCGCAGTTGGAAACACACAAAACATCGCTCTGTCCATGTCTCTCAAAAGAGACACGTACACAACAAGTTCCGAAACGCGAGACATTACAACAATTTGGTCTCCATTCAATACAACAAGATCATGCGCAAGATGAAACGAAGCATCCACCTGACCGCGTGGCAACGTGCGAAGCGCAACTCCAAACGTATCTTGCTGCGACACCGTGGACGCATCATGTCCCGGGTCGTGTTTCAACGGAACTACAGAATGCTTTACAACAAACTGCTTCGTCAAGCGAGGCCACGAGCGCTCCGCAAGGCAAAGCGTCAAGCCAGACGTATGATGCGCTAAGCATCACACACAAGCTCTCCAGAGACGACACAGACAAACTTGTCGTGCGCTGGTGAGGATGGCTCTGTCGACCATTACAGAGCCGGCGATTCTCCTCCGGGTCGGTTGAAATCCTACAACGCATCTTCTCTCAACTGCCCTTCAAAGTGTCCCTGCTTCATCGGGAGGTGAAGCAGGGTTTTTTTTGTTGTGTATGGAGCGCTGAATGGCGATTTTTTGTTCAGTATGTGTGAGGTGGTTGTAAGGAGATTTGGGGTTTTTTTTGTTCAGTGTCAGATTATACTTGATCTATGGTCTGTGCTCTGTTACATTCCCTTCATCTTGTGTTTGTGAGATCGTTTTTTGGGCGAACGTGCCGAAAGAACATCAAGAGATAGAGTTGGTCAGATTTCGACTTTTGAGCGATGTTGCGTCGCTCGGGTAGACTAAGCCAACAATGGTTCACAAGGAAAGCTATTCTGGGTTTGCCAGCCTCCAGGTAGGTCCCGTCAAGGACTGCAGCTGGCGCAACCAGGATAGCCCGGTTTGCAGTCCTTGACGGGACCTACCTGGAGGCGCAAACCTGTGAGCCTTCCATGTCCCAAGAGATGTCAGGAAATCCACTCCATCTCACACAAATGCTTGTTTCTTTGGAGAGTGCGACTTCGTGTTTGCACGGTACACCTTTTTGGTCTGGTGATTGATCGAGATTTCGACTTTTGAACGATGCAGCGTCGTTCGGGTAATCTAAGCCAACAAAGGTTCACAAGGAAAGCTATTCTGGGTTTGCCAGCCACCGGTAGTGCTTCAGGCCGGACAGCAGCTGGCGCAACCAGGATAGCCTGGTTTGCTGTCCGGCCTGAAGCACTACCGGTGGCGCAAACCTGTGAGCCTTCCATGTCCCAAGAGATGTCAGGAAATCACATCACCACCCCCAAACACGAAGCGCTCCCCAACTCTCCTTTCTACCTAGCCAACACATCCTGCCCCTATCACGTCCAAACATTCCCACACTCTCTTGAGCTTTTTCCTGGAGCGCCATACCCATGAAGAGATTCTCGGCACATCCCATCACACTTCGTCAACTGCAATACATCGTGGCGGTCGCAGAGGAGAGACACTTTCGTCGCGCGGCAGAGCGCTGTATGGTCGCGCAACCTTCTCTGAGTGCCCAAATCGCCGAAGCTGAAAAGGTTTTGAAGATCAAAATCTTTGAGCGCAGTCGCAAAGGGACATGGCCGACAACAGCGGGGCAAGAGATCATCGACAAGGCGCGAAAGATCCTGGTCGAGGTCGATGACCTCCTCGACGCAGCGACTTGTCTGTGTGATCCTTTCCACGGCAAAATGGGGATCGGTGTCATTCCTACCATTGGTCCCTATTTGCTCCCTGATATCGATCCTGTCTTACGTGAACACTACCCCAAATTGCAGTGGCTTTGGACGGAGAACAAGACGGAAGTTCTCCTTCGACAGCTTCGAGATGGAGAGCTTGACGTCGCGATCATGGCGCTGGAAGCTGACATTGGCGATGTCCCCTATGAGATCCTCTCTTACGATTCATTTGTCCTCGCGACGTCGATCGACCATCCTCTCGCAGACTCAGATGAACCCATCGAGATGAACACGTTGTTTGAAGAGCGAATCCTGTTGCTCGAGGACGGTCATTGTTTTCGTGACCAAGCTTGGGAGCTGTGTAGTCGTGCGGGGATCGAGGAGATGAGCTTTCGGGCGACCAGTCTCTCGACGCTCTGTCAAATGGTCGCAGGAGGAACGGGAATTACGCTCTTGCCTTCGATGGCGATAGAGGTGGAGAACAGACGTGGGCGCCTTCACTTGCGTCCTATCTCGTCGAATAGTGCGCTTCGTACACTCATTCTTTGTTGGCGCAAAGGTGCGGCCCGAGAGGCGACCTTTCAAGACATCGCTCGTACACTGCAACAGCATATGCGTATATCTTTGTAGGCTCTTCTCTCTCCTCTCAATGTGCTCATTCTCTCCACAAGCCCAGAACCAATGACGTACAGATGAGACTTTTGTGCGCTGCGCTCTGCGTTGCTAATGACGGGGGACGGAGCATCGCTATTGCATTGCTTTTGTTTCACTTTCTTGATCTTCGTGTGGAAACATGTTCTTGTGCTGTTGCATCGGATGGGTGAGGAAGATTTGTTCGATGTGTGTACAGATCTTGTGGTGATGGTTTGTAAGATTTTTTGAAGTTTTCTCTGCCGCAAATGAAACCTTTCTGCTTGGAAAGAGCATCAAAAGAGTGTGCCGCGATGATTGGAAGCTTCATACCGTACAAGTGTGAGTGATTGGATGGATACAGATATTGTTCGAAAGGCCCCAAGTCGAATGTTTCGTTATAAACCACTCGATGCTCCAGAGCTGAGCGCCTGGAAAGAGCTACAGACCGCGATATGGATTACAGACGCCGACAAGAGACGTATTGTCTGGGCCAATGAGGCTGCGTTGGAGATCTGGAGGGCGGACTCTCTTGAGGAACTCGTCAATCGACCCCTCCGAATGTCCGACACTGCAGAGCAGACATTTATCCATTTACACGAGCGGGTTATGGCGGGGGAGAAGATTCGTTCGTTGCGTACATTGTATCCAAAAGGACAACCTACGTTGATCGAGATGTTGGTGGGTCAGTATCTTTTTCCAGACGATCGGGTTGGTTTTTTGGTGGAGGCGCGGCCAGTCGCCCAAGATGCGATCGATCCATCCGTCTTGCGCAACGCAGACGCTGCACGTTATGCGCCTATTTGTATGGCGATCCACACACTCAACGGTGCGATCCTTACTGCCAATGCGCTGACACACAAGATCTTTGGGGATGTTCGCAGCCTACGTGATTATTTTTGTGACGATACGGATGAGCAAAGAGTGCTCGATGGGCTCAACAAAGCAGAGGGCTTTGTCTCCGATTTTGAGGTGCTTACACGTAGAGGGCCAGCGATATACTCCCTACAAGCCAAGCTGTTGCCCGATCCAGTGACTGGTGAGCAGATCATCATCGTGAGTCTACAAGATCCAAGTGTCCGTCTGGAAAATGAACGCTTGAGTATCCTCAATCACTCATTGACACGTTCAAATGAAGAACTCTCTCAATTTGCATCAGCAGCCTCACACGATCTGAAGACGCCTTTGGTCGCGATTGAGACACATGCACACTTCGCGGTAGAGTCGTTACAGGCTAATGACACGGAAGACTGTCGTGTACAGTTGGAGATGGTGCGAAAGCGCGCAAAGCGTATGCGTTGGTTGCTCGATGAGTTCCTCAACTACGCACGGGATGTCCAAGAGAAGGGAGCGTTAAGCGAAGTCGATGTTCATCAACTGCTGCACGATCTGCTCGAATGGGCATCCTTTCCTGAGAGTGGAGAGCTGCGCCTCGAAATCGAGCTGCCCTTTCTCAAAACCTATCTCACGCCGTTAAAGAAGGTGCTGCTTAACCTGATCAACAACGCCGTTAAGCACCACAACAACAGCGACAACATTGTTTTGACCATACGCCTGTGGGAGGAGCATGGCTTTGTCGTCTTCTCTGTCGCGGATAACGGTCCTGGTATCGACAAAGTCCAACACCAAAGAATCTTTGAGATGTTTAAGACACTTTATCCTTCTGATGAAGCAAGAGGGGCAGGCGTTGGGCTCGCGATCGCACGTCGCATTGTGGAGCTTCATGGTGGAGAGATCTCCGTCCGCTCACACAAAGGCCTCGGCAGCACCTTCCAGTTTACATGGCCCAAAGAAGAAGGCATCTCTTCCTATAGCAGCACAAACCTCGCTGCCAGACCCTGGGGTTGAGCTCTCCCTCCATCCTCTCTCAAACACTTCCCTCACAACACACAGACATGTTGCTCTTATGGTGTACAAACATCTGTAGAGTGGGTAATCTCGTGGGCGTTCTCTGGCACCTCAACCTTTGGTTCATCATCTATCACATCACACGGCTCAACCGATGTGTTCATATCCAAGCACTCTTTTTGATGGCGACTCTCATGGCACGCTGTCAGTCTCTGCTTGGGCAAGTTGCCACTTGCGGAGGGTCGGGCAAGTTGCCACTTGCCCTGGCTGGCGCGCTCTGCTTGCCCTGGCTATCGGGGATGTGGGGACATCCCCAGGCGCGTGTGCCAGACACGCATGTTTACTCGGAGGTGAAAGTCCTCTGTACAACCAGATGGAGGTGAAGTACTAGCGAACGGCAAGGGCGGCCACCGCGAGGCGGCGTCTGAAGGAAGCCACTAGCAAAACCGCGACCCGACGTACAGAAATCGGATTTGAGGCCGGCGAAATGGGACGAGTGTGCGCGTAACCACGAAGTCCTCTATCCATCTAGATTTCGTCGGTACATCCGGCGGGGATGCGGTGAAAGTAAACATGCTTACTCTGGGAGATCTGCCCTGTTGTCCGGGACAGTCGCTAAATGAAGCAGCCCAAGGACTGGAGTTACCGAGAGGTCGCTCGAACGCAGCGTAGAAGTCAGCAGAAGGCATAGTAGGTCTTGGAAATGAGCCGGTGAAAAAAAAAAAAAGCCGGAGGACTCACCAGACCGAAGGCCCGAACAATAGGAAAGGTGAATAGGAGTTGAATTCTCATGGATAAACGTGATCGAAAACAAAACGCGGGTCACCCGAGTTCTACCACTGAAGACCAAGGTCGCCAGAATGGGATCATCACTGACATGACGAAGCAAAGTACCGAAAACCTGGTATTTCACGAACATACCATGGAGGAGATCTGCCACAACGACAATATCAAAGAAGCATTGAAAAAGGTTGTGCAAAACAAAGGAAAACCTGGAATCGACGGTGTGAAAACTGACGAACTGGAGGGATTCTTTCAAGAGCACTGGCCTGAAATACGAGACCAAATGTTGACCGGACAATACAAGTTCTCTCCAGTACGCCGGGTCACAATCCCAAAACCGAAAGGTGGGGTGCGACAATTGGGCATCCCAACGGTAAAAGACCGGGTGATACAACAGGCGATCTTGCAAGTGCTCCAAAACAAATGGGATCCAACCTTTTCAGAGAATAGCTACGGTTTTCGTCCCGGACGTTCGGCCCACCAGGCCGTAGAGTCAGCTCAGAAGAACATCGAAGAGGGATACGATATCATCGTCGACATCGACCTGGAGAAGTTCTTCGACAAAGTAAACCATGACATTCTCATGGGAAGAATCGCAAAGAGAGTTCGAGATAAACGAGTCCTTAGAATCATCCGGCAGCTCCTAAACTCCGGGGCCGCCAAAGGAGAACAAGGGAAAACGAGACAAGAGGGAATGCCACAAGGCGGGCCTCTATCGCCGTTACTCTCGAACATTATCCTTGATGAGTTGGATAAAGAGTTGGAACAGAGGAAGCTCCGATTTTGTCGATATGCAGACGACTTCATGATTTTTGTCAGGAGCCCTCGTGCTGGACACAGGGTGATGCGAAGTATCGAGCAATTCCTTCAACGCAAGCTCAAACTCCGGATAAATCAGGATAAAAGTGCGGTGGCCAAAGCAACCGAACGAAGTCTCCTGGGATTCTCTTTTATCAAAAAAAAAAAAGGGGTAACCCCCTGATAAAACGAATCATCTCAGAAGAATCCATCTCCCGCCTCAAGGATAAAGTTCGCCAGATAACCCGGAAGAACCGGAGTATCAGGATCGAAGAACTCATCAGCGAGTTATCAACGTACTTGAGAGGATGGTTCGGATACTTCGGATTCACAGAAGTGAATAACATGCTTCCGATGGTGGACTCGTGGATACGGAGGAGAATAAGAAGTGTGATGTGGACACAATGGAAAACCCAAAGCGCAAGATACCGAGGACTGCGAAAAGGAGGATTTTCGCATGGAAAAGCCAAAAGATTGTCTTACTCGGGGAAAGGTGCTTGGAGAATGAGTCTTGTGATCTCGCCCGCAATTCGAAACGCTTACTTCGATAAGGCCGGTCTGTTCAGGTTATACAAAAGAAATACTCAATCCTGTTGAACCGCCGTATACGGCCCCGTATGTACGGTGGTGTGGGAGGGGCGGGGCTGTGAAGCCCCCTCCTATCCCGATGCTTTGCTTGCCTTCCCCTCCTGTTGACGCCTTCGGCGTATAGCTTGATGTGATGTTGGGGAGTGGGTTGTCTCTTGTCTCTTGCTTGTGGTTTTTTCGTGACGCTTGTATTGCGGAGCAATCGAGGATCTGGGGGATGGAAAAAGAAAAAAAAGATCAAATGCGTGTGTGTTTCGTTTGGATGATGCGACAGTGTTTGTAGCATATCGCTGTAACAAAGGAGATTCCAATGGAACCAAGTGTTCGTTCGTTTACCAAGTCCTTCGCGTTTTGTCTGTTTTTGATTGGGTGTATGAGTTTTGCGCTCGTCGGATGTGTCAAGAATGCTCCGTTTGTGCCGAAATATCCCGTCAAACCCGCCTCTGATAGCAACAATGAGTTTGGTCTCGCGCTCTTTCAGCAGCTCAACAACGCGCCAAAGAATGTCTTTTTTTCTCCATACAGTTTGTCCGTTGCGTTGAGTATGACGGCCGCTGGTGCACGAGGAGAGACTGCGGAGGCCATGAAGAAAGTGCTCCGACAGGTGGCAAAAGATAAAGATTACAACGCATCGATTCATTCGATGAGAGAATATCTTCGACATAACAAAGGCAGCGCTATCCGTTTGGATGTCGCCAACCGACTTTGGGCCCAAAAGGGGTACACTATCGAAACATCTTTCCAGAGCAAGATGACCAAGTTTTACAACGCACCTCTGCGGCTCCTCGACTTTGCCAAACAAGCTGAATCCGCGCGACATACCATCAATGCCTGGGTCGAATCACAAACACAAAACAAGATCAAAGAGTTGTTGAAACCCAACGTCCTCCAAAATGCGACCAAGCTCGTGCTGACCAACGCTATCTACTTCAAAGGGAATTGGGAGAATAAGTTCGACAAGAGCAATACGTCGACCAAACCCTTTACGATGGAGAATGGCGAGAAGCAAAATGTTCCCATGATGTTTGCGAATCGTAAGTTCCGCACCGCCGATATTGATGGTCATCGATTGGTGTCTTTGCCTTACAAGGGGAAAGCCTTCGATATGCTCTTGTTTTTGCCCAAAAAAGGTGTGAAGTTGGCGGACGCGAGCAAGCTCCTACACGCTAAACAGCTCGCCGCATGGGAACAAAAGATGTACAAGACCAAAGTGCAGCTCTCGTTGCCACGCTTCAAGATGACGTCGGCATTTTCGATGGGGAAAGTGTTGTCCGATATGGGAATGTCCATTGCCTTCAAGGCGGGGCAGGCAGACTTTGGTGGGATCAACAAAAAGGACGCCAAACAGCTTTATATCTCCGCTGTCGTTCACAAGGCATTCCTCGAAGTCAACGAAGAGGGAAGCGAAGCAGCCGCCGCAACCGCAGTCGTGATGACAAAGTCAGCTGCCAGTCTCCCGACTGTCGTGACATTTAATCGACCCTTCTTGTTGATGATTCGCCACGTCCGTTCAAATACGATCTTGTTTATGGGACAGCTTCACAAACCTCAACCATAAGTCTTTTATGGTCTGATGGTTTGCATCTATGTACGATGAGGTGTGTTTTTCGGAGAGGAGGATGAGTAGAGGCAGACTTTTGCTATCGGGGGACATGAATGCCCCCCAAGCGCGGCTTATCAGCCTTGCTTTCCCCCTCTGTTGAGTCGCTTCGCTCCTGTTTCTAGTGCTTCAGGGACACTCCAAATTCTTCTTTACACGCAGTGGTCGGTATTGCTTCTTCAAGCCCGAGGCGATAGCCGAGGATAACTGTGTAACCTGTCCTTTCCGTAAAACCAAAGGTATAGCTCGCACTTTGTGCGAGTGTGTTCACATCCCAATCATTTCCCTCTAACGCCTCCTTCGTGATGGACATCACGAGGCGCACCGCGAGAGCGTCGCCTTGCGACGGTCAAGCACAAAACGCGCAGCACTCGCGCAAGCGAGAGCTGACGCATTGCAGCCCGGCAAGCAAAGCGTGGCAGCCACGCCGAAGGTGTCAACGGGAGGGGAAAGCAAGGCTGATAAGCCGCGCTTGGGGACCGCCTCCGGTCCCCGATAGCCAAGGGCAAGCGAAGCGCGGCAGTCGCAAGGGCAAGCGAAGCGCGGCAGTCGCAAGGGCAAGCGAAGCGCGGCAGCAAGGGCAAGCGAAGCGCGGCAGTAAGGGCGGTCGCAGCTTGCCCAACCGTAAGTCTGTTATGGGATACCAGTGATTTTGTGTGTTTGGAGGCTGAGACGCCATTGGGGGTGGGCCATACAGTATTGAATGGCTTGTTGTGTGTATTCGTTGACGTGGGGACCATCCATGGGCTGTATGAAGAAGTGTTGGAAGTCCATGTCCACGAATTGTTCGGGGGGAGCATCTGTTTGAGGGTAGACGAGTTTCAGCTCATGGCCTGTTGTGAGGATGACCTCAGCGTTGGATTTGGGGCTGACACAGATCCAATCGAGTCCCGAAGGGGCTTGTTGTGTACCGTTGGTCTCAACGGCGATCTCGAAGTGACGTGCATGAAGAGCGTCGATCAACGCTTCATCCACCTGAAGCAGTGGTTCACCGCCTGTACAGACGACATAGGGAGCGAGTGGGAGTCCTTCGCGAGGTCCAGGCCAGCACGCGGCGATCGCATCTGCCAGCGCAGCTGCGTCCTTAAATTTGCCACCTCCCGGTCCATCTGTCCCAATAAAGTCCGTATCACAAAATGTACAGACTGCCTTGTGTCTGTCTTCTTCGCGACCTGTCCAGAGATTACAACCTGCGAACCGACAAAAGACTGCGGCTCTGCCTGCTTGTGCGCCTTCTCCCTGGAGTGTGTAAAAGAGCTCTTTGACTGTGTACGCCATCTGATCGATTACCCTTGTGTCTTCTTTTGGTACGGAGCTGGATCGTCCTGCTCATTCTCGCGGAACCCTTTGATACGCAGAAGACATGCATCACACTCACCACAAGCGCGGCCATCTTCATCTGGGTCGTAACATGTACTCGTGATGCTGTAATCAACACCTAACGCCAATCCTGTCTTGACAATCTCACCCTTCGTCATCTGAATCAACGGCGTGTGAATGCGCAACGTCAATCCATCTTGGGTCGCGTTCTTGGTCGCCAAGTTGGCCATCTTTTCATAAGCCTCGATGTATTCGGGTCTACAGTCAGGGTATCCGCTGTTGTGAGCAAGGATGCCATTGGCATAAAAGTTTTCGTTTCCTTGTACGGATAGATCGTACATGTATTCTTCTTGGATCTCCTCAATGGCTGTCACCATCTGAAAACCGAGTGGAGTATCCATCAGATAACCAAGTTCGATGTCTCGCAATTTATGCCACCTTTGGCCTCTTACGGAATTGTCGTATTTCCCGAGCCTATTGTAAAGTTCTGTTGCAAGGCCTGCAGGCTTCTCCGCCTCTTGAATGAGTTTCCACAAGGCTTCTGACTTCCACAGTCCTTTTGCTTTGTCACGGCTCTTGACTTGTGCTGCTTTTTCAGCCGTTTCTTTTTTGGCTATGTCGTTGAGGGGAAGCTCTGCGAGGATCTTGAAGTCGCTGGCTGAACACATTCTCATAACATGTCCGCTTTGGCGTTTCATTGGTTTGTATGTGGGGTATGCTCCCAAAGAACGGAAGGCATATACAAGTTCGTGTAGCAAGTCCGACGATTTTTGGGCGCAGGTTGCTGTACCGTTGTGGACACGACTTCCATCCCCATCCCAAAACCCCGCAAGGAAGGTCTCTTTTTGTTGTCTGGAGAGTTGCCAAAACCAGCGAGGGAGTTGTTTATCTCCATCAATCGCTTTGCCTGTAAAACCTATAAAGAGCAACAAAGAACCTAGCAGTTTCCCACCTTGGACTAAATAGTCTACACCATTCTCTTTTACTTTGATGGTTCCATCGTACGGAGCAAAAGCTCTTCGGACTCTTTCACGTGCTTCGGGGAGGGTGTTGGAGAAGTGTGGTTGTCCGCTTTTCGTTATGTGGCCTTCTGCGAGCCACAAACCTGTCGCGTAGAGGAAGTCGTCTGTGATAGGGAATTGCAAAGGAAGCGCGAGGCTTCGGTGGTAAACAAACCCATCTTCTTCGCGTGCCATGGTTTTGGTGAGAGGAGCATTCACGAAGCCTACGAGCCCTCTCAGATCCAGGTATTCAAGATCTTTTTCGGGGTGTGCTTCTTCAAGCGTCATGGGGACAATTAAAGGTATACCCGGGTCGATATCCTCTCCCTTGATTGGAGTGAGCTGGTAACGTTCATCGATCGTAAAGAGAGAGTGGTCTTCTGTAATCTCGATCGAGTCACCACGTTCCAGGTGGACTCGGTAGCACCTCTTCTCACCTACACGATGTCGAAGTTTCGCTTTGACTTTCTTCCACTCCGGCTGCCAAGTTTTGCGGTTGATCGAGAGTGTTTTGTAACGTCCGCGTGGAAAGTCCTCTACGAATTCTCGTATTGGCACATGGTGGAGTTCGTCATGTTCATCCTTGATAAAGACAAACGAATCCCCACCAACGCTGTAGTCGAGGGCATTTACACCTATGAAGATGTCAGAAGCCTCAAGTACTTCAGCCCACGCGAGTGCAAAGGAGAGGAAGATGGTGTTTCGTGCGGGGACATACGTGACCGGGATCTCTTTCTCCATGTCCTCAAGAGGTCGTTCTTTGGGGACTTCGATGCTGCTGTCTGTGAGCGCCGAACCTCCAAATGCGTCGAGATGGATTTGGGCGATGTGGTGTTTCTTGACGCCCATCTCTTGCGCGATACGTTTGGCACAGTCAAGCTCATGGGAGTGACGTTGACCGTACTGAAAGCTCAACGCGTAGACTTCAAAACCCTGGTCCTTGGCCATCGCCAAACAGGTCGTCGAATCCAAACCACCACTCAACAATACAACCGCTTTTCGGCTCTCTGACATGCTCTTTTCTCCGTTCACATGAGGACTTTCTTTGATTGGACCAGCAGCTCTCCAGTCCCGCGCACGATACTTCGACGCGTCAAAAAAGTCTTCATCATACCCCGTGAAGACCTCCTTCGATAGTCTTTTCTCTCTTTTGTGTGGATGTGTTGTCGTAAGATTACGGAGTTGGGCAGGTTTTTTGTTCGGCGAGCAGCTTTTTGACTTCCATTTCCAACGTCTTGAAGGGCAAGATCTTCATGTGGGTGTGACGTACACTCCCGCACTTGTCGAGCACCTTATACTGGGGGACGCGGATGATCCGACCCAGCTCCGTCTTGCCTTGATACAGCGCCTTGTTCGCCAACACGATCGGATACTCCAAAGGCGCCTTCTTGGCAAAGAACTCGATGAACGTCGTGAGCGGTAGACCCTTCTTCTCCAGAGCGATCCCCAAAACATTGAAGTCCTTGTCCTTGTATGTGTTGTGCAACCTCTGAAGCTGTGGGATGATCTGCAAACAGTCGTTACAGTGGCTCGCAAAGAAGTCGATAATCGTGACCTTGCCCTGTAATTCTCGTAGTGGAAAATCTTTCCCATTCAAGTCTTGAAGGGTCATTTGATACAGCGGGGTCTTGGCGTCTTGTGCGCCGACCTTCACCTGCTTTGGACAACCCATCAATCCCAACGTCATCAAAGCGACACAACCCAACAACCATTGTCTACAGAGCGTGAGTGAACTGTTCATCAAAAGGACCTTTCATGTGGGGGAGGGCGAACCAACCCGGCGCGAATGATGTCAAATGAAGCTGCTGTCTTGCTGCGCTTAGGGGAGTTTGATGACTTCGGTGCCTTTAGGGATGTCGAACTTGAAGATCCGCGCGGGGAGCTTTTTGTTGGTCTTGATTTGGCCGAGGATAAAGTGATTGCAGTTCCTGGCGTTGTCGACATACAGGATCTGCTGAACGCGGAAGTCCTTTTTGGAGACACCAAAGTACAACGTCTTGAACATCGACTGTGGTTTTCTTGGGATCAAACGCAGACACACCTGACCGGCTTGCTTGTAGTTGAATTTACGCTTGCCAAGGGAAAAACGACAGGAGGGCAGACGCTTGACCTTGAAGGACTTCTTGAGATTGCCACTGCCCCACAAGAATTGAAAGGCCACGCCCAACTCAGAGCGCTTGATTCCCTTCTTGATTTTGACCTCTGCGTCGTCGGGATAGTACATCCACAAGGTGCTACCATTATAAATGAAGTCCTTGCGCTCTGGCGCTGTGTACTGAAAGCGCATCATCGATGGTTTGCGGTAAAAGAAACGACCCTTCTCCTTTTGTTTGCGGCTGAAACGCGCAGGAGAGAAGATCTGACGAAAGTCTGTGCGCAGATCTTGTGTGTTCTTGTAAAAGGCCTGGATGCCGTCGATGACTTTGTCGAGGGTGAGCTTGTTGGCGGCCTGCGCATCTTGTGTCGCGACCCCAAAGGACAAGAGGAGCGCGAGAGCACAGAGTGAACGTGTAAGTATATGAAGTAGATGGTGTCTCGTCGATTGTGATGAGCGCATCGGTACATTCCTTTGTGTTGGGTCGTCCCCATAACGCGGGCCTCTGTAGGAGACGAACATTGATAGCAAGATCATAGGCAACGAGCTTACATGTTTCAAGGCCTGTTCGCCACAAGATAGACGAATGTACAGGAAAGTCCATACAAAAACCCCCACAATCGCCTCAGCATTCAAGGATCGTTGAGATGTTTTGATGAAAGTTTTCAAGGATCGTTGAGAACGAATGAGAGAGACTTTTTGTATGTGTATGATTTATTTGATCTTGAATTGTTTGTTTGGGCTGGTCTGTCATTTGCATTATGGGTAGGGCAAGACGCCAAAAAGGCCAGGAGGCTTTGGGCGAAAGAGATAACCATCATTCATTTCAACGGTGCTCATCGAGCATCACGAGTCAAGGAGAAACAGTTATGAAGAAAATCTTGTTTGCCCTCATCGCGATCGTCGGATTTGGATTCACCACACAAGCAGAGGCCAAAGTCTGTCTCAAAGTCAAACCGAAGATCTCTTGCAAAACCGAAACGAAGAAATCTTGCACAAAATTCCGCCCTGGCGCCAAGTGCAAAAAACACACACGAGTCTGCACAAAGTACTCACTCAAATGCACCAAGAAGAAAAAGATCCTTGGGAAAAAATACTGCATCAAGGCGAGCAAGTCCTGCACAAGACACCTCAGGATCTGCACAAAATACGCTGCTGATATGTGTGCAAAAAGAGGCACCATCAAGGTCATCAAACCCTTGACCTGCAAACTCAAATGGAAGAAATTCTGCTTCTAATCACTGCACCTCCCCCCACCAAAATATCCCTCTCATCATCCTCTCTCTTCACACCCGTTTCCTACATCTTTTCCCACTTCAATTTGATGGAATGCCGAGCGCCTCGAAGAGTCCTTTGGTCTGATCGAGAGTCGCGCCTTTGAGCTTGATGCCGTCCAAAACGGCCCCTGTAAAGTCAGCTCCTGTTAGGTCACAGTTTTCAAAGTCTGTGCGTTTGAGGATCGCGTTTTTGAGGTTGGCGCCTCTCATATCCGAACGAGAAAGATCGGCTTGTGTGAGGTCAGCGCCTTCAAAGTTCGCCTCTCTGAAGTATGAATCGACAAACTTCCCCTTTTGCAACATAGCGCCCTGAAAGTCGACACCTTCGGCCCACAATCCCACCATGTTGGCGTATGTCCAGTCAACCTCTTTGGGGAACCCGCTGCTCAGATTGCCAAAGCGCAAGGTCGCTTGTTTCTCTCTTATCTCTTGTGGGGTTTGACTGTTGTTAAATACCGCGAGGGGTAAACCAGAGACTTCGAGTGTACTCCAGTATCCGTAGGGTTCTTTTTGTGCGAGGAAGATCTTGTGATTCTCGACAAGCGCTGCCCACTCTTCCTCTGTGGGAGGTGCATTGTCACGGGCCATTTGCCATGAAAAGGCTTGATCAATCGTTGCTTCTTCTGTTTGTGTGGTCGGATGGTCTGCGAGCAATTGCTTGGGTGTGATGCCATTGTCATCGGCGATATCCACATCTGCACCTGCATCGAGTAGTGATTGGACGATCTTCTTGGCGTCTGCTTTGATAGCAAAATGAAGGGCTGTTTGTCCCAAGATATCCTTATTCGCAAGCTCGACCTGTTCGCAATCATGACGGACTTGTGTGTTGGGATTGGCACCACGCCGAAGGAGCATATACGCAGTCCAGTCTTGTTTCTCTTTGGCGGCCCACATCAACGCGGTCATCCCCTGGTCACTTCGTGATGTCGACCAACCTGGCTTCGTGGGCGTCCTTGAACGCTGCTCTGTGTCTGCGCCTGCATCTAACAACAACGCCATCTCGACGAGATTCCCGTATTTCGCGGCTTGCATCAGTGGTGTCAGCCCGTCGCTGTTGGGCATGGATGTGTCGGCGCCCTTTGAGAGCGCGAAACGTACAGTGTCTGCGTTTGGGGAGTAATTGCATGCGTCACAGAGGACCGTAATGTTGTAACGTGTGTCGACATCGATGTCAGCGCCATGTGCGAGCAGTGCTTCTGCCAAGGTAAAACGCACTTCGTCTTCGGAGAACTTGCTAAACACCTCGAAGAGAGGGGAGATGTCGTTGGTCTCTGTGTGATGGACGTTGGCACCTTGTTCGATGAGATACAGCGCGATGTCTGTGTGTTTGTGTTCGATGGCCATGAGCAGTGGTGTGCGGTGATAATTGTTCTCGGCTTCGAGATCGGCGCCTGCTTCGACGAGATAATGGACGAGCGCTTCGTTACCTGTTTCGCAAGCCATGAGCAGGGGGGTGTCACCCTTGATATAGCGAGCGTCGATGAATGCAGGCGCTTGCTCCACCACTTCTTTGATGTGCGCGAGGTCATTTGATTGGATGGCTTGCAGGAGTGTCTGTTTGCGCTCCCAACTGTCTTCTAGATATAGATTCATGGGTGATATCCTTTACAGCCAGATGTTTGTGTTGGGGAGCGCGTCCCGAAAAGATTGAATGTCGCTTGTCAACGGGTTGTCATAAAGATGGAGTCGTTCGAGTTGGGTGAGTTGCTTGATACTCTCTGGTAGCCGGGTGATCTGGCATTGATTGAGATTGAGTTCTTTGAGCTGTGTGAGCTGTCCGATACTTTCGGGGATGTCTGTAATGGGAGAGCAGGAGAGATTGAGTCGTTCGAGTTGAGTGAGTTGACCGATGCTCTCGGGGATGCTGGTGATGTGGTTGCGTTCAAACAGGAACTCTTTGAGCTGTGTGTATTCGCCGATCCACTCGGGGAGCGAAGGGATCTCATTGCTATTCAGGTTGAGCTTTTGAAGGTTGGGGGCGAGTGGTCGCAGACATTCGTGGAATTGTCTCAGTTGATTGTTGTAAAGGTCGAGTTCTTTGAGTTTTGTGAGCTTACCAAAGGTCTCCGGGAGTTTTTTGAGTGAGGAGCTCGACAGGATAAGCGTTTCGAGGTTGATGAGGTGACCGATCTCTCTGGGGATGGTTGTAGCATTTCCGATCTCAAGGATGCGGAGGCTTGGGATGTGACAGATCTCGTAGAAGCCCTCAAGGCCATATTCGTATTCAAGTCGGGTATGGAGGATCTCCAGCGCTTGTAGGCGTCTGAATGCTTTGGGGAGGCGATTGAGTCCACTTCCGCGCATTGTGAGGATGCGGAGGTTTGTGAGCGCCGAGAAGGATTCGGGGAGTTGTTCTGGAAGGGGGTCATATTCGGCGAGGTAGAGTTCTTCGAGCGCTGTGAGTTGGCCAAAGGAGTCTGGGAGGGATTCGAATTGGTTGCCACGTAATTCGAGTCTTTTGAGGGCCTGTAGGTCGCCAAATGACTCTGGGAGGGTACGAAGTACATTGTCACGTAAGTTGAGCTCTTCGAGTTTGCTCATATTCCCGAAGGAGTGGGGGAGTGCTTGTAGGTGGTTTTTGGACAGATCGAGGAGCTTGAGGTTTGTGGCATTCTCGAAGACGTCTTCGTCGATGTTGCGGAGGCCTTTTTCGGGCCAACGGACGATGCGTTTACGTGGTCCAAAGACTTCTTTCTTCTTTTTTTTGGGGCGGGGTAGGTCACGTCCTCTGTTGTAGCAAGCTGAATCCCAACTCATCCCCGGCGCGAGGTGTTGTCCCCACATGGGATCTGTGAGTGTGATGATGTAGTGTGCGCTGTCGCCTTCGCGGTTGGTGATCTCGACCTTCTCGATGTAGTCGTGACAGACCAGCCGAATGTAATCGTCTTTGTAAAAGTCGTCCTGTGAGAAGTCGTTGTCGAGTGGTCCGCCTTGTCCATCTTTGCACACGTCTGTCCAGTCGTGGATTGGGGTGTAGAGGATCTGTAGCGCGAAATTCTTGGTGGGCGCAAAACCACCGGCATCTGGATGGACCTGAAAGGCATCTACTTCGATGACCTTGTCTTGGACTGAGGTGACGGAGAATGCGTAGAGTTCTGACATCGTGACATCCCTTTGTGTGAGCTCTTCTTCTTTGTGGACGGACACAGAATATACCAGATACCCATGTACATCAACGCTCTTTTGTGCTCTTTGTGACCATCATCTTCCATACAAAGTGTAACGATACATCGTGACACACGTCTCTATAAGAGCTATGTTGTGATACACTTTGTGGAGCTGTCCGGAATATCAATAGTAAGGAGAAGATTGTGATGCGTCATGTGTTTTGGATCGTATGTGTCCTGTGTTTTTCGATGAGTTCGTTTATCGCCTGTGGTTCGGGCCCTGACCAAGAGACCACACAAGAGAAGACGACAAACAACGATGGTGGGACCTCCGATAACGAGGTCAAAGAACAAGCCAATGCCGATACCGCTGGTGGGAACGATGCCTCTACCAATAAGGATGCGTCCGGAGGTGAGGTGATTGTCGATGAAAACAAAGAGATGACGCATGGTGAAAAACCCATGCCCGAACCCACCAAAGAACCTGTCACCGATGGTGGTGTCGAGACCATTCCTGAGAAGACTGAGACTGTTCCCGAGAAGACCGAGACTGTCCCCGAGAAGACCGAGACCGTCCCTGAGAAGACGAATGAGCCTATCGCCGATCGCGTCCCCGAACAGCCCTCTGAGAAGGTCGCAGAGAATGTCCCCGACGTACCTCCTGTTCCTCCTATCGATAAGACCGGGATGTTTAATTGGTTGAAAGCCGGCCATTACAAAGGCTGGAAGAAAGAATCGAGTATTCACGCTTCCACACCTGTCCACTCGGCCAACGCGAGAGTCTTTATCAATAACACGTTGGACAGTTCATTGGCTGGTGGCAGTAGCAATCATCCCCTAAACTCCGTGTCTGTCAAAGAATTGTACAGTGCCTCCAATGTCCTTCGTGGTTGGGCTGTGATGGTCAAAACGCAACCCTCCGCAGGGGTCGCAAACTGGTACTGGTACGAAGTCCTCAGCACCACAAGTGGTGCCAACCCCGTCGCCGCAGGACAAGGACAAGCCGCAAGCATCTGTACTGGATGCCATACCGCCGGTAAAGATGGCTTCCTCACCAAATATCCCCTCCAGTAACCACACTATCCATCTTGCCCCTGACTGACGCTTTGTCAGGCAAGTTGCCACTTGCCCTTACTGACTGACGTTTTGTCGGGCAAGTTGCCACTTACCCTTACTGACTGCCGTTTTGTCGGGCAAGTTGCCACTTA
>MDTC01068923.1_pt1 | contig 98824 bp, 71 predicted proteins | sample 811181 | NCBI WGS metagenome assembly MDTC01 (sample SAMN05326644, study PRJNA326480) | marine metagenome | isolation source: seawater | place: Pacific Ocean: North | collected 2011
CCCCTTGCTGGCGCGCTGCGCTCACCCCTTGCTGGCGCGCTGCGCTCACCCCTTGCTGGCGCGCTGCGCTTGCCCCTTGCTGACGCGCTGCGCTTGCCCCTTGCTGGCGCTTGGCATGGTGGGGTTGCTAGACGTGCGCGCCCCCGGCCACACCCGCGTGGGGTTTTCTCCCCAGACCCCACGATGCTTTCGCATCGTCTATGTTGTGTTTTTTGAATGCGATGTGGTGGATCGTCAGCCCCATGCGGTATAGATGATAGAAAGATTTGACTCGTTTACATTTGGGTGTGGATACGATACTTTTCAGTTTTTGTAGGCTTTTGGGCTGAGTTTTTCCTTTTTTTCGCAAGGTAGTTTGTGTGACATCAAAACCGACTCCAAGACCAACTTTCACACTGGAAAGTTTTAAAGCTTTCCGAGACAAAACGACTTTTTCAATCGCGCCTCTTACGTTGCTTTATGGCCGCAATCAGGCTGGGAAGAGCACTTTGTTGCGTTTTCTTCCGTTTCTGAGTGACTCTCTCCAGTCAGGTATACCTGTTCTTGATATGAAGAGCCCCGCTCTGATGAACGCGACACTTAAGGAGCTAGGGTGGTTAGGACCCGAACAGGCACGCCCGAGTGTGACCATTGAGGTCAACAACAAAAGCTACCATGTCAAGTTGGACGCGAAAGGGACCAGACCATACGTCAATGTTCTTACAGTACAAACGACCAGAAACCGCGATGACAATTTTGTGGTCAGTCTCTCCGAAGAGCCTAAGTTTCTAAGCAACGAAGTCACCGCTGAGTACCAGAGCAGGGACGGATGGACGGGCAAGTTATCGTTTCGTTCTTTACTTGTTGGGGGGGATACACTTCCTGAAGAGGTCAAGGCGTTTTTGTCGGAGGTCGAAGAATCTCTCACACCTTTGCAGAGGTTACAGTGGTTTCACGCAAATCGTATCCCTGATGGAGAGCGGTTGGTCGGAAGTCGAACCACAAGGTGTTGTTCCCCTACAGGAGAGGATCTTGTGGAGCTGCTCGAAGGAAGAGAGCGTGTGATTCGCGATGCTTCAGATTGGCTCTATCAGACGCTTGAGGAAGAGTTATCTTTACAGCCCCAAGGGGACGGGAGTATGCGATTCCAACTGCGAAAGAGAGGCCACGAAGCTCGGCCTGTACATCTGGCGGGAGAGGGAGTCCGCTCGCTCTTGCCCATTCTGTTGGCGGCTTGTTGGGCTGAGGAGAAAGAGTCTGATAGCCCGACAATGTTGGCGATTGAGGAACCCGAATCTCATCTTCACCCGACTCTACAGATCGAGCTCGTTCGCCGATTGATAAAGACCGTATCAATAGGGATTCCCGTTGTGTTGGAGACACACTCTGTCTATATTTTGCGTGCTGTACAACTCGCGATCTTGGAGGGGCACATCCACTCCGAGGAAGTTGGTTTGTACTGGGTCGATCAAGGCAAAGATGGGGACGCGAAGCTTCTCGAAATACAGGTCGACGAGGACGCGACGCTGTCCAACTGGCAACCCGGAACATTCGAAGAAGAGCAGGAACTCTCACACCGTATCATGCAAAAGCGATGGGAGAAGATGAAGAGATGATTTTTTGGGTAGAGGATGCGCTCTTCGAAGAGCACGCAACACGCGATGTCGATCGCATCGCTTTGTTGCGTGGTGCCACAAATCGTCGACATACCCTCATTATCTCGGATTCTCCTGAGAGACTTCACTTTCGGATGAAAGCCCAATACCAAACTCATTTTCGCCGTTGGGTTGGGGGATTAAGTGAGCAGTTACAGAAGGAGATCTTGTTTCTCGAAGAGAGTTTGCGTTGGGTCTCTGCAAATGCCTCGACACGAGGAGCTGAACGTGTCCATGTTCGTGTTGTGCCCAGAGAAGATGAGGGGGTTTTGTGTCTTGGGTTTCAAGATGCAATCCATCTTGCGGGGCTTCCTTTGTCTTGTCTTGTTGAGAATGTTGTCAACGATCCCATCTTTTTGCGCCGTTGTATGCCGCCAGCGTGGAGGGAGCAGCTTGAAGCGTGGGAAAAAGCAGGACTCTTTCAGTTTGAGCATGGTGGCGGGCTTGGCAATATTGGACAGATCGTAAAAGCATTTGGTGAACAAGACGTGTGGCGTTTGACGCACGCAATTGTCTTTGATCACGATGGGAAAGATAAGAATAAACCGAGCCAACAATCCCTGGACTTGATGGAAGAAATTAAGAAAAGAGGGCTGCGACAGCGAGCACATCGATTACAAAGGAAAAAGCAGGAGAATTATATTCCACCACAAGCGATGCAGTTGATGAGTCGTGGTGGGGCTGTGACGACATTCCTCAAGCATGACCCGGAAGAACGCCGTTTTCGCGAGGTTCCAAAGGTCTGTAAAAATGGCTTCTCGAAGTTTGATGCGAAGATTGAATGGGATGATGCGTGGTTTGATGAGGATGGTTGTTGGCCTGAGATGAAGGAAATTGCTGAGCTGCTTGCAGCAGCAATGTAATGGGAGATTTTTAAGATGCCTTACTATGAACGACAACCCTACATTATGCCTGTTTATCAGCTTCTCCAGGAGGTCATAGACGGTGATATCCGTGTGCCTCGTTTTCAGCGCAGTGGGACTGAGACGACATGGAAATCAGAACAACGTGGGGATCTGCTTGATAGTATCTACCGAGCGTTCCCTGTCGGAACCATTTTGTTGTGGCATACAGATGAAGCGATCGCAACGCTCGACAAAGTTGGGCGATTTCTCATCCCCAAAGCAAAGCAAGCTCACCAAAGACTTGTTCTCGATGGCCACCAGCGACTCTCAACGCTTGTATACATTCTTGGGGCCGCTTTTGGTGAGCCTCACATCGAACCCGGTGAGGAGGAGGCTGAGTGTTGGGTGTTTGATGTTTCGGAGCCTAAGAGCGAAACAAAAACATCGCGGGAGCGCTTTATTCTTTTGCGTCCAGGCGAGAAGCCTGATGATACACAACTCCCTCTCTCAATAGCGCTGAGCAGGGTTAAACTCAATGAGTGGATTCGGAATCACGATCAGCTCACCGAAGCATCGATCCAACTCGTGGATGGATTGCGGGATAAATTGCGTGAGTACAACATTCCTATTGCGGTGTTGGCAGCAGACAGCCTCGAAGACGCAGCGGAGAGCTTCAAGCGCGTGAATGCAAGCGGGACACCGATGTCGTTATTCAACATGGCGGCGGCGCTCGCGTATACAAATGAGTTCGATCTTATCGAGACAATCGAGGAGCAAAAGGATGAGCTCCTTGCTCCTCTTGGCTGGAACGACGTAGATGGAAAGCAGCTCCTCCAAGTGGTCGCAGGTATCCTTCGTAGTCAGGGTGACAACGCGCAACATCCACTACGCCTTAATGTCGATAAGCTGGCAAAAACCATCCGAGACAACCAGTCTTTGCTTCGTGATGCTGTGCTGGCTGTTGCAGATGCTGCAGTTGCGTTCCGAACAATTGGGATCTATGGTCCAAAAATCCTACCTCGTTCGATTCAGTTCACGATTCTCTCTGTCTTTTTAAACCGATATAAGCAGATCGAGACGGATGTTCTCTCTCGGTGGTTTTGGTTGACAACGTACGGTCATGTCTTCCGGAGCCTCAACTCATCTGTATACGATCGCGCGTATGAGGCGCTTGAACAGCTTTCAAAGGGACATGGGCCAGATGCGATGGAAAAGTACATCTCGGGAGAGGTGAAGCCTCTTGGCAAGTCCGATTTTCGTGCGGTGCGTACGAAGGCCTATTTGCTGGCGATGGCATACGTGCAGGACAAAGGGCGACTTTCTGGGGCGGCCCATAAAGCGCTCGCAAAAGACGGTGCAGAAGCGTTAGAGGTCCTTGTTTCTGGTGGAAAGCGTTCGAACTGGCATCAACTTGCGATCCTGACACCCGATCTTTCTCTCAAAGAAGTACGTGATATGCTTGCTCGTTTTGAAGAGCACGAGACCTCTTTGGAGGAAGATGATATCCTGGGAGCTTTGGGGATTGATAGATCATGGGGAGGTAAGAGTGTTGATGATATTCTTACATATCGGCGCGAGCTTATCGAGCAAAGAGAACAAGAGATCGTTGATTCTTTGGGACTCTCCTGGGTGTCTTGACTCCCCAAAACCCCTCATGCCCCCAGACCCCACGATGCTTTCGCATCGTCTATGTTGTGTTTTTTGAGTGCGATGTGGTGGGTCGCCAGCTCCATGCAATATAGATGATGGATAGGAGGCAGAGGGTTTCGACGATTGCGATGAAGATATAGTGTGGGTATGAGACCATGCCAGCCCAAATGAACACGATGGTGATGGTGCTGGCAATGATATTGAGTGGTCGGTTGAGGGGGCGTTTCAAGGTGTACGACAGAAAGACCATGATGATGGATAGTTCCATCATGACCGCCCCACCAAGCATCAGGTACGGGATGGGTGTGTCTCCGGCTGTTTTGGCGAGTGTTTGCGCGGTCCCTGGGATGAAAAGTGAGAGGATATCAGCCTTCAACATGTTAAGCATGACGACGATCCATAAGATGGAGAGGAGGGTTTGGGTCTCGATATGGTTGGAGAAGAAGGTCTTGGATGGATTGGAGGGGGCTGTGTGCATCGTGTATCTCCTGTGTTCGTTTGCTGGGGCTTGTTTGGCGAGATATACCTGTCTGCGAGGGGGGTTGTCATCGTCAGATGTGATGAGTGATGTGATTATTTTACGAGGGGGATTTTGCAGGCGACAGAGCTTTCCCTTCTCATCACGAAATTTGAAGTAGAGGAGTGTTGTTCCTTTCGGAATACAAGTCGACAAGGGTGGTTCGAAAAAATCGTAACGCGAAAGGAGTGGTTGATTTGAGCACAAAGAGATTAGTAGGTCTTGATGTCGCAAGGGCTTTTGCTGTGTTGGGGATGGTCATCGTGAATTTCAAGATCGTTCTAGGTCAGGAAGGCCCAGCTTTTTTGAAAATGTGCATGAAGTTCTTTGAGGGAAAAGCCGCGGCGACATTTGTTGTGTTGGCGGGTATAGGACTTGCGTTCATGACACGCCGAAGTCTCGCTGAGCAAGATCAAAGCGCGATGTCTTTGCAGCGTGTGCGGATCGCAAAGAGAGCGCTTTTTTTGTTCGTCGTTGGGCTCTCCTTTGTGTGGATTTGGCCGGCTGACATTCTCCATTTCTACAGCCTCTACATGTTGCTTTCCATGCTCTTGTTATTCCGGTCTTCTCGTGTCCTTCTTGCTGCGTCGGCTTTGTGTATCTTCTCGTTTCCAGCCCTGCTGTTGTTTTTGAATTATGAGAGCGGGTGGGACTTTTCGACGCTGACATATCACGGTTTTTGGACCCCAAAGGGCTTTTTGATGCATCTCTTTTTCAATGGTTTCCATCCCGTGTTCCCGTGGACTGCATACATGTTGTTCGGTCTCTGGTTAGGACGCCAAGCGCTTGATGATGATCGTTTCTTGAAGAAGGCGATGGTGTTTTCTGGGCTGGCGTTTGTGCTCGTTCACGTACTCTCAATGTCTCTGGTGTGGGGTCTTTCTGGTGGTGAACCCAAGCAGATGAAGCTATTGAACGAACTATTGGGAACAGGTGCGATGCCTCCAATGCCTCTCTACATGCTCAATGGTTTGAGTATCGCGACGTTTGTGGTCACGGCGTGTGTCTATATCTCTAAACAGCTGGGAGAAAACGCTTTAATCGCCGCGTTCGCAAAGACTGGACGTCTTGCGTTGAGTTTCTACATGGCACATATCCTTTTGGGGATGGGGTTGATTGAGATTCTTTTTGGACCAAAACTTGGCGGGTTCTCGCTTGTATTCTCTACTATGTACAGTCTTTTCTTTTGTGCCGTTTGTGTGCTCTTTGCAAATGTATGGCTTCGTCACTACGAGGTGGGGCCTGTGGAGTGGTTGATGAGGAAGCTCACACAGTAATCAAGTGCAGAGAGCTTCGAGAGTGTCATGAAGCTCGTTGGGGGCGTATCCAAAAGGTCCTTGTTTGCCTGAGAACACGATCTTTCCGTGGTGAATGATGTAAAGTCGAATCGGCCACGAATTGTAAGCATAGAGTAGTGTGTTATCCATCGAATCGACTACAAGAGGCAGTTGAAGGTCTTTTTTGTCTTGGAGCCAGCGAGCCATCTCTTTGCGCTCGTCGATCGTCTTGGTGCTGTAAAAGCAAAAGTCTTCAGGATTACCTGTGTACTCCTCGTCTTGGGCGTATTGGTTGTCAAGTCTCCACCTGTCCTCTGGGTGTGCTTCGGCTGTGTAGACTGTGAGAAAGTCGACGCCCCTATCTTTCCAACGGTTGAACAATTCGTGCAATTCTCCCATGCGCTTGCGATGGTGAGGGCATGAGTAGGAACCAAAATTCAAAACGAACGGGCGATCGCTCTTTTCGAAGTAAGAGGAGAGTTGTTTTCGCTCTCCGTCGAGCGTGATGACCTCGCCGTCTGGAGCTTTTTCACCAACAGGGACGCCTGCGACACGTCCCTTTGTCCACTGGATGAACTCTTGGTGTGCGATACTATCATCCTTTGCTCCCCAAGCACCCGTTGAGACGAAGATAGATACCATCTCCCCCATGTAAAATGTCCACGGTAAAGACAGACTCAGACGCCACAATGCCGCGAAGGCAAGCCAACATATGAACAGCGATGTGAGGGCGAATGACAAAGAGCGCACGGATGGATGTGTCACCATCGCACCGATTCCAAGTGTCACACCGACGAGTGGGAGAAGGAAAGCCAGCCGTGACACAAATTGCTTGATTTCGGGTGGAAGGATCGCACCTCCAAGTACAATCCGTGCGGGAAAGAGCAGCCCGAAGGCGACGAGGAAGACACCTACAGAAAAGAGTCCCCAAGACATTGTTTGAGGGGATGGTGTGGTGATGGTGGTGTATGACATCGACAACAAGACACCACTTGGGGCGAGCAAGAGGATGGCGAGCGCTCTGTAAAATAGAGGAGACGGGAGTGTTTGAAGCATGATGACCTCCTGGTCGTGTTTGTCGGCTTTTTTTTCGCGATATGTCTACATAGGAATGTACAAAAAGCGAGCAAAGAAGACCTCAACCAAAAGGATGATTCGAGGATGAATTGGCAGATTGTTTGAGCAGAGATGGACATGGCGTCCCAAAAATGGGCTTTATCGCGTCAAACGCTTGTTCGTCTGATGAAGGGGTGATAGGCTACGGAATTAGCTGATAATATGCCCAGAACGTAGGAGAAAAAGATGTCGGAGAGCACAGCCAACGAGGATGTGCAGTGGGAGCCTTTTTTGCTCCATAGCAAGTTTTGCCAACCCGAGCTGCCTCGGGGGACAATCGGTCGGACAGACCTGATCTCAACGTGCCAGAAGGGACGTCGCGGCAAGCTGACGTTGTTGGTCGCACCTGCAGGCTTCGGCAAGACAACCCTTGTGCTCGAATGGCTCCGTTCATGTGATGACTCCATTGCCTGGATCTCACTCGAACCCGAAGAAGACCAACTCGAATCTTTTCTCGCCTACCTGCTCGCAGCGTTACGCAAGAGTATACCCTCTCTCAGTGAACGTAGCCTTCGACAAGTCCAAATGATGTCACAGGTCCCTTTGCATCGTGTGTTGGGGCCACTTCTTAATGAACTTCATCAACACGATACCCCCTGCATCTTGGTGCTCGACGATTTTCACCATATCTCCGATCCACAGGTCATAGAAGCCGTCCTTTTGCTCCTTCAACATACCCCTGCTCACTTTCATCTCGTCATCACAAGCCGCACACAGCCGACCTTTTCAACGATGCGACTGCGCGCACAAATGTCTCTGACAGAGATACATGCCTCTGATCTACGCTTTACAGAGGAGCAATCGCGACACTTCCTCGCACACACACTCGAACTCTCTCTCACACCCCAAGAGGTCACGTTGTTACACAAACGCACTGAGGGGTGGCCTGTTGGATTGTATCTCGCAGGGATATCGTTGCAACGCTCGCATGATCATCAGCAATTCTTTCGAGAGTTTCGAGGGGATGACAGGCTCATCAGTGATTTCTTGCTCGAAGAGGTGTTCTCTGAGCAAACACCCACAATCCAACAATTTCTTCTCGATGTGTCCGTCTTGCAGCGCTTCTGTCCTACATTGTGTGATGCAATCCGCGAATCAGATGACGCGGCGTCTATCCTCCATGAGCTTGATGAGGCACATTTGTTTTTGGTTGGACTGGATTCCAAACGCCAATGGTTTCGGTTTCACCATCTCTTTCGGGACTGGTTGCAGGAGCGGCTTCGTTTGCAAGCGCCTGTGAGATGGGAGACTCTACAGCGACGTGCTGTCGACTGGTACTATGAGCGCGAGCAATTCGACGAAGCGCTCCACTATTGTGTGTCATCTGGGTTGTACGAAAGAGCTGCGAGCATATTGGAAGAGAGGGCGCCGTTTTTTGCGGAAAGAGGGCAGTTCTACTCGCTCTCTCAGTGGCTGACAAAGCTACCACCTGAGCTCCTGCAAAAGCGCATCTTACTCGCCTTGTATCAATGTTGTATTTTGATCTCGACAGGGACGAGACGAGAAGCTGCGCACCACTTACTCGTCCGTGTACTTGGAGCGCACAACGCCAATGCCGAAGAGCAAGCCTCTGACACTGAGGGCTTGAAGGGGTCTGAGCTTGGCGCGTTGTCATTGTTGCGGGCATTTCAAGCGCGATTAGAGGGGGATTTTCGGCGCTTCTCTGCCGAGGCGAAGAAAGCCCTCTCTCTGTCAGACACACACCACTCGTTTTTGTACTTGGAGGCGCGCTTTCTGTTGTGTCGTGCGTTGTATCACCTCGGAGAAAATCTCTCCGTGTTGGTCACGGAGTGTGTTGATGCCTGTGAGTTCTGCTTGAAAGAGGGGCATCTCCATCACCTGACGTCCTTTTCGGAGTTGTTATTCTGCTTTTGGGGGTTGCAAGGTGAGTTTGTGATGATGCGGTCATTTGCAGAGCGTTGTTTGGAGAAGCTCTCTTCGTGGCAGATGGCCGCTGACACCCCGACACCCATGTCTGCCTGTTACTTTGACGCGTTGGGGGAGAGTGCATACCAGCACAATCAACTCTCGATCTCCGAAGACCACCTGACAAAGGCCATCCAGCTTGCGCTCGCATGTGGGAGTGAGCGGCTTGTGTTCTCGACAAGGGCGAAACTCGTCTGGACGCGTCTCGCACAAGGTGCGCAAAAACAAACACTCCAGTTGTTCGAGATGTTGGAGAGGCTACCTTCTTATGCGTCAACAGCGAGTCATCTTTATGTCGCGAGGGCGATGCAGCTCGTCTTGCGTTCTGGTGACGAGGAGCGTTTTTACGCGTGGTTTCATCGTCATCACATCGACAAAAAGAAGCTCCACTATATGACACTCTACGATCAACTCGCGCTGATCCATAGTCACGTCCACAAAGGATTATTTGAAGAAGCGCTCGCGCTGATTGAACCCTTCAAAGTTTTTTGTGAGCGAGCTGGTATCCGTGTTGTGCATTGGGAGTTGGAGCTTGTGCAGGCCCAGATCTTGTTTATGCAGGGAGCAAAGACTGAAGCGTGCCAGATGGTGTTCACTGTTTTGCGCCAAACAGCGCCGCAGAATGTATTGCGCCTTTACGTTGACTCAGGAGAGACGATCGCGTTGATTCTTGCGCGGCTGCCACGTGTACTGCAAAAACGCCAATACGATACAGTCGCAGCACACGTCGAAGACATCCTCTCAGCCTTTTCTCGAAAACATCCTTCAGTTGCGACGGCAAAGGGGGACACCCCAACCTCTGTCGCGACTGTTGAACCCGAGTCCTTTTTGTCCGAGTTATCGCCAGAGCGTTACCTGCTCGATCCACTCAGTCCACGCGAGATAGAAGTCCTTGAGTTGCTCTCCTTGGGCATGTCCTACAAGAAACTCGCACAACAGCTCCACATCTCGCTCGCGACGGTGAAAACACACACACGCAATATCTACAGCAAGCTCGACGTCAAGAATCGCACACAGGCGGTCAAGAGGGCTCAAATACTTCAGATTGCTGGTTGATTAGAGGAAGCGGAGGACTGCAGCTTCGGCAAAGAAGATCAGGCAGAGGAAGAAGAGCAGGGTGGGCCAGAGCCGCGAGGATTCCTGGTTGAGATAGCCAGAGGCTTTGAGTGAGAGCGTACCTATATTTTTGAGCTGGTCATTGGGGATCGGAGCGATATCGGATTCATCAGCCGATACGTTGACCGCGATGGGGAGATTGGGAAGCGGCTTGCCACCTTTGGAGAACCTATACACACCGGGATAATCCCCTCCAGGGAATCTGTACCTGTTGGTACTTGAACGCATCCACAGCGATTTTCCAAGCGGAGCTTTCACCTTTACAGGTTCCTTCTCTCCTTTGATGATAAGCGTGGTCGGTTGCTCGATCGAGAGGGGTTTTCCCTGTCGGAATCTTTCGCCACCAGCGAGATAGGTCGTGACTTCTTGAAGCCAGGGTTGAAAGTACGGACGAATAGGAAGATCCGTCCAATCCCTGTCCAGAGTCGTCGTGAGCAACAACACACGACCCTTGCCGATCTTGCGCTCAAGCAGCGCTGGAGGTCCATGACTGTAGCGCCAGAGACTGTTACTCGTGTCCTTGGATTTGCGCGTCTGGACGAGCATCAGTTTGGAGATGCGTGCGGTCTGGAACACGATCCCATCTCGATAGAGTCTGCGAAAGACCGGGTGCGTTCCATTGATTTCACCGAAGTAGCGGTTGATCGCGACCCCTGTTCCATCTGGACGTTGCGCCGCGAGGGCGGCGTTACGGAGGGGTCTCGGCAAGAGCGTGTGGAAGAGCGTGTTGTACGTCTTGGCGTCTGTCTGATCTCCCATCGAGATGAACAACCCACCACCTTTTCTCACGAAGCGATGAAGTTGGGCGATCCACGTTTTGGGGAGCCTTTCGACGTTGGCGAGGAAGATCGCCTCGTACTTACTCGGAGGTGGCAAGGTCGAAGATGCAAGGTGTACGTCGACCCGGAAAGGAGAGCGTGGATCGCGTAAAGCTCGTTCGAGATAGAAGACCTCATCGAGATACGTGATCGTTCTTGGTGAACCGTTGATCACGAGGACTTTGGGGCGTTGTCTCGCGTACAATGTGAAATAACGCTTGTTGTCCGTCTCCAGTGGGTCTTTGCCAATTTGTGCGTATCCGACGTACTGTCCTGTGCGGGGGAGCTGGATCACAAAGGTCTTCTCTGTCGTCCCAAAAGGTGCGAGCTTCACTGTTCCCCTCGTGCGAGGGCGGTTGTTCAAGAAGAGTTGGATCGGCAAATTGTTGATACGTCGCGCCGAGAAGTTGCGAACAGTCACGACAAAGCGATAGGCATCAGGTGACGCAAAGGACGCTGGCGCCGTCTTGACTTGTGTGATGGCGCAGTTCTGTGGAGAGGGCGCGCGGATCGGTAAGAGTTCGATCGGAGGCAGACCTTTGAGGGCGTTGACCTTCACGGCATCAAATGCATGTCGTGCGAAGTCCGACACCAAGACGATCTGTGGCTGAAATCCCTTGAGCTTGCGTAGGATCGCCTCAGCGCGTTTGAGCGCACGTTCGAGGTCTGTCTCGCGATAAGAGACCTTCCATTGATCGAGCTTGTTGATGGTCGATTGTTTGTCGAAGGTCAGCTCATTTTGTTCGAGCTTAGGTGTCCGATTGGTCTTGGAGCCGTGTAACAAGGCGATCTGGTCTTCACCTCGCAGGTTTTTGATCAGCTTGGTCGCCCGCGCCTTTGCCTGCTGAAAGAGACTCTGCTTCCCCTTTGGGGTGTACTGCATACTGAACGAGTCATCGAGGATTAGGACGATCGCTCTCGGCGTCGAAGGGCTGGTTCCGCGTGCCTTCTTGAGGAAGGGTTTGGCGAAGATGAAAGCCAACAGCGCGAGGAGCAAGCAACGCAAGAGCAAGAGTAAGATCTGTTTGAGGCGCAATCGCCGCTCGACCCGTCGTTGAGAGCGGAGCAAAAACTCCATCGCGGCGAAGCGCCAACGGACGGCTCTGCGTCGGTGGATCAGGTGGATGATGATGGGGACTGCGACCGCAAAGAGCGCAAAGAGATAGGCCGGTTGTAAGAAGGACAAAGCACCCATCAGCGACGACCTCGTTGGTGATTACGTTGTAATAAGAAACGACGAAGAACCAACGACATAGCCTCTCCCGTGTTGATCTGCCAATATTCGATACCAGCCTCACGTGTGCGTTGTTTGACGCGCGCCAAAAATGCCTCCAGCTCCTGTTTGTAGTACGGACGGATCGAGTGTGCGTCGATCTGGACGTTGCGCCCTTCGACCTCCATGTCCTCAAACAACGTCGGATCGTTGAAGGGGAACTCCAACTCATCGGGGTCCATGATGTGAAACAAGATGACGTCATGTCCCTGGTGTGTGAGCTGCTTGAGGATCAACGACGTCTCGTCTGGATCGGCAAATAGATCGGAGAACAACATAAAGACACTGCGTCTCTTCGCCAGCTCTCCCATGTTGCGCAACACATCGACGATCTTTGTCTCACCTGTAGGCTTTTGTTCCGCGAGCATATTCGCGAGCGGCAAGAGATACGAAGGCTGACTCTTCGGCGGCATGACCTTCTGTAACTTCTCGTTGAAGGTCAATAGCCCGACGGAGTCGTGTTGTCGAAAGAGCAGGTGTGCGATGCTCAAGGCCAAAATCGAGGCGTAGGTGAACTTGTTCTCACGATCGGCCTGGCCGGGCTCAGGATAGCCCATCGAGGCTGATGCATCGATAAGAAGGTACGCTCGAAGGTTGGTCTCGTCTTCGAATTGTTTGATGTAGTAGCGGTCACTTTTCCCGTAGAGCTTCCAGTCAATGTGTTTGACCTCATCACCGGGAGAGTATTCTTTGTGTTCGGAGAACTCGATACTCTGTCCGAGGTGAGGGCTTTGGTGCATCCCTGTCAGGGCACCTTCGACGACGCGGAGGGCTTTGATGGCGACAGGCGGAAGACGGGATAGTGTGACGGGATCGAGCAGGGGGATACGACTCATTAGCTTCCCTGGATCAATTGCGCGATGATGTCAGCAGTGGTGATCCCCATGGCTTCGGCATGGAAGTTGGTGATCATGCGGTGAGACAAGACAGGCGCAGCGAGCGCGCGGATATCCTCTTCTTCGACGCTGAAGCGACCGTGTAGGACTGCGCGAGCCTTACCACCGAGGATTAGATACTGTGACGCCCGTGGTCCCGCACCCCAGGTCAAGAACTCTTTGCACTGTGGCGCCGCGTCTTCTGCGGAGGGACGAGTCTTACGGACGAGTTGCACTGCGTAACGGATGACGTGCTCTGGAACAGGGACGCGACGTACGAGCTCTTGAAGGCGAATGATGTGTGACGGGTCGAGCAAGGACTTCATCTCGGGATGGTATGCGCTTGTCGTGCGTCGGACGATCTCTTCTTCTTCTTCGGCCGTGGGGTAATCGATGTGGACCTGGAACATAAAGCGGTCGAGCTGTGCTTCTGGAAGGGGATAGGTCCCTTCTTGCTCGATCGGGTTTTGTGTCGCCATGACCAAAAACGGCAGCGAGAGGGGGTAATCGTGTCCACCCACGGTGACCTTGTATTCCTGCATGGATTGCAAGAGCGCGGCCTGTGTCTTGGGTGGTGTACGGTTGATTTCGTCGGCGAGGAGCATGTTACAGAAGATCGGACCCTGTACAAAGCGGAAAGAGCGCTTTCCGGTGCTGTGGTCTTCTTCGAGGATGTCCGTTCCCGTGATGTCCGAAGGCATCAGGTCAGGGGTAAATTGAATCCTGTTGAAGCTCAAGTTGAGGATCTCAGCGAGTGTGGAGATCATCAAGGTCTTGGCGAGGCCAGGGACACCGACGAGGAGTGTGTGTCCACGGGAGAACAGGGAGATCAGGAGGTGTTCGATGACGTTCTCCTGTCCGATGATCCGCTTTTTTATCTCTGTGAGGAGCTGTGAGCGGATCTCACTGAGTTCTTCAACGTCCTTTAGATCGCGTTCTGGGTCGAGCTCGTCCTTTTGGGCGGCAGTAGCAGTTTTGATCTCTTCTTCTGTGGAAGGTGATTCTTGGCTCATGGGTTTCCTTTGCAAAAAAGACGTTCGGTACAAGGTCCTTGTGGCGACTCAATATAACGAATCTGGGACATCGGCTCAATGATCCTCAAGCAGATGTCAGTTTCAGGTGATCTTTATACAAATAAATGACGATAGATATGGTTTATTCCTGTGGCTGTCGAAGGCGCTGAAGGATCGCGATCTCCCGTTTGCGCGCCTCTTCATTTTTGGTCAGCCTGTAGATGGCGATCAGGTATCGATGAATCCCCGGATGAAAGGGGTTGATATAGTTCGACATCTGGAAGTACGACTCGGCCTCTTTGTATTTCTTCATACCAAAGTACGCCCGCCCGAGATGGTAAAAGGTCGTGAAGTAATGTGGGTACAACACGAGGCTGCTGCGCAGGTGTTTGAGCGCAGGTTTGTACTTCTTCAGAGAAAAGTAGGTCTTGGCGATCTTGTTTTGTAGCTGTGGGTGGAGATTTTTCCAGTGCTTCTCGGCTTTCTTGTACTCGTGAAGCGCTGCATGATTGCGTCCTCGACGACGCAACATCTCACCGAGCCGCAAGAATCGCTTTCCAAGCGCTTTGGGGGAGCTTGGACGATACCAAAAGTTGCGCTTGGGCTTCTTCTTCTTTTGTTTGGCCTGATTGGGTTGGTTCTTCAGGATCTTTTTGGTCGGCATTAAGCCCTTAAATTCGCGCAGATTGCTGTTATGTAGGTGCTGCTTCCACTCGCCGTAGAAAGTATCGAAGGGTTTTTGCAGGAGCTGTTCAAAGGCTTGTTTGATCTCTTCTCCGTCCTGAATTTTGTTGAGGACTTTTGCGATCGCGTGTTGTCCCTTGCGTTTGGCGAAGTACGTCATCAGCGAAAAGACCTGGGCATACGCGAGCGCAGCATCTTTGGAGCTGGGCAACTTGGCCATGGAGGGGTGCATCTGTTGGAACGTGATCAGCTTGTTCTTTTTGATCGCCCGTGCGAGCAAGGTCTCCGAGTATGGTGAGAGCTTCTTGGGGCGCTCTTGACGCCAGAACGCTTCGCTGTAGCGGGCGAGTCCTTCGTGCAGCCAGATGGGGATCCCTTTGGCGACGCGGTTGATTTGAAGGTGTGTGTACTCGTGGACGAGTGTATCGATCCACTGATAGCCCCTTACAAGCACGCGGGGGGTCGTGATCATGATGCGGTTGTATTTACACAGGGCGATCGTCCCTGTACGCATGATGTCACCGGGAGTCAGGGGGGATACCTTGGCGAGGTCCATCGAGTCTTCGAGGATCTCGACGCGAATCTTTGTGGGGGAGTGATAGTCGTAGAGTTTCCCCAGTCGCTTGTAGGCGGATTCGAGCGCCTTCACTGCGTAAGGGATGAGGATCCTGTCTTTTCCCGGCGTAAAGGAGATGCGGAAGTGTGGACTCACAACGGTCTCGAACTTTTTTGTCACATCGTAGGTGGCTTTTAGTGAGATGTAGGTGCTGTTTTTCTTGAGGTCTTTGGGGCTGCCAGCCTCTTCAAAGATCTTGATCGCCTCTTTGTACTTGCCTTGGTAGTAGCGGACCTGACCGAGCAAAAAGCGCAGACGTTTGTTCTTGGGGGAGCTGGCGAGCAGCGGCTTGAGATGCTTTTCGGCCTCATCTGTGCGCCAGCGGCGTAAGGCGCCGTAGACTTTTTGAAGGGGGTTGATGGGCAGCTTTTTGAGCAGGCGAGAGACAAAGCTGTCTCGCTTGGCTGGCTTTTTGGCGCCCTTTTTTGGTTGGACAGGGGACTTTTTGGTCTTCACCTGTGTCGCTGTGATCGGCTTCTTAGGCACTTGTGCGGAGGCTGGCGCGGATGACAGCAAGAGGGCCGCACACACACCGAACACGAGGGAGCGGTATCGATTGGATGAGAAACGCATGGAATATACCTTTACATCGAGCGCATGAGGCGCTTTGATGTGTCTCTTGTTGTTGGTTCTAGAAGGGTTTGGTTTCAATGGACTATTCCACCAGTTTTTCGTAATAGCGACGTACGCGCTCTCTGTATCGTTTGGGGACCTTCTCTTTCATCGCGTCGAGGATGTCCTGACGGAGAGCTTTGGGGGCTTTGTGATCGCCTGGTTTGGGGATCTTGACCTCATTTTGACGTCTGTTGCCCATTCTCTGGCCAGAGCCGCTGCGGTTGCCTTTTTGCCCGGGCTTTTGTCCTTGTTTACCTTGCTGTCTTTGGAGACTTTGGCGTAGTGCTTTGCGCAGCTTGGAGAGTTTGGAGATCGCGTGCTGCTGATGTCCATATGCGGAGCGAGGTTCTTTCGCGCCGAGTCGTCGCGTCGCACGTCTCATCTGCCGCAGAGCGCCCTTCATGTTCCGCTGCATACCAGGACGGAAGACAGGGAGTCGTTTGTTCATTTGTTGCATATTGCGCTGTAATTTTCGCGCCTCACTGCGCAAACGACGTTGAAGATTGCGGTAGCGCTGCATCAACTTGCGGTCGTTTTTGTTCATGTAGGGCTTGGGTGAGGGGAAGAACTTATCGAGATCGCGTTCGATTTTTCGGGCGATACGTTGGCCTTTGTTGAGCTCATTACGTGCGCCGATGATCTTGGGCAGTCGTTTTCTGCGTGCGCGTCTGTACAACCCACCGCGGAATTTGAGCATCATCCTGGTGTTGCTCTCCTGGTAATTGAGGGACATTCCGAGGCGTTGGGTTTTGCGCAGGAATCGTCTTACAACATCGAGTGATTCGTGGATGTCTGGCTCTTTGAGCAGCTTTTCGAGCTCTTTGAGGGAGGTCTTGAGGCTGTCGTAGGTGATGTTGTAGCGATAGAGCTGTGCAAATGGTTTGGCGTGTTTGTCGGATGAATGGATATGTTTTTTGATTTGCTCGATGCGTTTCTTTTGTCTGGCGACGAGTTTTTTGATCTTGTCCTTGAGGGCTTTTTGCATGCGCTTGGCGATGGTTTTGCGAAGCGATTGTGTACGTCCTGCAAGTCGTCGTTGTTTTTGTTCGAGCTGATGGAGGTTGTCGATGAGCTGTTTGAGCGCCTGTTGCATACTGTTGACCGCGCGGCCGCCAGCTTCTTTTGAATATTTATCGAGCTGAGACGCCATGCGTTCGACTTGGCGGGCAAATTTAGCGAGATCTTTGACCGCATCTTCGATGTTGCCGGACTTGAGTGATTTGCGCATTTTTTGGATGGTGCGTAGGCTGCCTTTTTTGCGGAAGGCGTCCATATTCAGGAACTCGTCGGGCATAGAGCGGTTGAGCTGTCGCATACGCTTCATGATCTGTCTGATGAGACGTTCGACGCGCTTCATCTCTTGCATGAGGGCTTTGAGGGTCTCTTTGCTCTTGGTTTTTCTGTACTCTTCGAGCAGGTCGCGCAGCCGGTTTTGGGCTTTCTGGAGCTTTTTGGACAGGTGCGCGAGCAGGTCGAGTCGCTGTCTGTTGAGGAGCAGGACGAAGGCGTTGACGTCGTCTTCTTGTGGGGTCTCTTCGCGTTTGAGCGTGGAGATATAGGTGATACGGGGGAAGATCGCGCCAGGAAAGGCGGTGCGACGTGCGAGCATTTCGCGCTCCATGTGGCGGATTTTGTAGCGCACACGCAGGTTGTCGAGGGCGATCAAGGTGTAGGATTTGGTGAGTGTGTCTTTGCGCAGCGCAGGGAGGAGCTTGCCGAAGCCTTTCAGCAGCTCATCGCCGCGGCTGTTGAGCTTGCGCAGGTGGACTTTGAGTTGGCGAGCCCTCACGCGGACGTCTGGTCGTTCGAGGACATCTCCGAGAATGTGGACCATCTGTGTGAGCAGCTTCTCTTGTGAGGCGAGCAGCTTGTCGTGGTTCTCAAGAGGCGAGTAGATCTTGAGGTAGCGTGTCTCGGAGCGTGTGCGTTTTGGGCCGCTGATGGTGTCATTGTCGAGGACTTCGATTTGGTATGCGATACGATCGCCTGGATCGAATGGTGCGCTGCGAAGCTGCCAGAGCATCTGCCCTTCACCGCTCTTGGGTGGATTCTCAAAGGCCTGGATCTTTTGGACGGTTGGCTTCTTTTGTCCGCGAGTGACGTTGCGGAAGACGATGGAGACTTTGGAGAGACCAAAGTCATCGGAGAATTGATAGCGAATGCGCAGGGCGTCACGTTCTTGTCGCTCGACCTCTTTGGTGGGCGCGGTGACTTTGACACGTGGGTAGCGATCTTTGATCAGCTGGATGCTGTGTGGTGGTCCGAGGCGGACGCGGCCATTTTTGTCGACAAGCTGGAAGCGATAAAAGCCTGGGTTCAGGAGGTTGAGTGAACCTTTGAGGGACATTTTATCGGGGCCCACTTCGAGGGGGATACGTTGTTGGTCGTTGAGCAGGATCTCCGCTCTACGGATCTTCATGATGGCGCGTCCGGTCAGCTGGATCTGTGTGCCTTTGAGGGCGGAGAAGCTGCCGTCGCTGTTGGGGATTGTACGTGGTGGTTTCTGGGTGTAAGCCGGGAATTGGTAGACGACCTTGAGATCACTGACGACGAGGTCGCCTTCATCTTTGTCGATCTTGAGGAAGCCGTCTGTCGTCGGCGCGTAGAGGAGACTTCTGAGCATCTCGGATGTGCGCTGTGGATAGAACCCAAAGGAGAGAAAGAACAGCGCCGCGACTGCAAAGAGCGCGTATGCACGTTGTTTGAGTTCTTCGATGGGGACGACTGTCGCAGGGCGCAGCGCGGTGAGTTTTTGTTGGACTTGGTCGATCCGGGCTTGTGCGAGGACAGGAGAATAGAGTGGCTGTTTGTCGAGCGTCGGCATGGCGCGACCGAGCTCCAGCGCTGTGAGGAAGCCGCCGATCTCCGGAGCCCATGATTCAAGCTCCCTGGAGAGGGACTCATCGCGCAGGGCGCGATGGGTTTGGAAGACGCGGTAGATAATGTAGGAGATGGAGAGCGCGAGTCCCGCGTACCAAAAGTACCGCAGCGAGAAGGGGGGAGGGAGGAGGAAGTACCAGATCGCGAGGATGATACCGAAGCCAAACAGCCCGATACATGAGAGCGCGACACCTTGTAGCATCGACAGCCACCAGCAGCGGCGTCGTACCTTACGTAGGAATCGTTCGAGATCTTGTTGTGTCCATTGGGGGAGGGAGGTGGCCATACTGTTTTCTGTCCTCAGAAGTCAGTTGTATATCAAAAGGATGTGCTATCAAACAATGTTGAAAAAGGTAACACTCCGATCTTGACGTGTCAACGCCAGGAAGAGAGGACAAAAGGTCGCAGCGGCAAGGAGCGGCGTGACCTTTTGTCAGTTCCTGGAAAAAACACTGTCCTCATCTGATCTTGGAGAAGTTGGGTGCTGTAGGGGCGATCATCATGATGCGGTCGCTCTCTTTGAGCTCGCGGTCATTCGGTGGGTTGACGAGGATGTCGTAGCCTTCGCCGATACGAGTCTCAAGAGAGATGAGGGTGGCGCCATGCTCGCTCTTGAGTTGTTGATAGATATCGCCGACTGTCTTTCCGATCCAGGGTGTTGGGAGGGGGAGCTTGTAAAACTGGTTGCCCACAGATGGATCGAAGAGCTCATCGAGCATACGGATGATGCCTCGTGTGCGCTGGGCGTTGGCGAGGATGTTCCCTGCGTACTCATCGGCGACGAGGATCTCTTCGACGCCGACCATGTTGAGGTGGGCGGCGTTGTTTCTGTTGAGCAGCTCGACGCAGGTGAAGATCTCCGGGTTCATCTTCTCGATCAGGAGCGCGGCGAGGATGCTACGTGCGTCGCGATCCTGGTCGGAGCGTGGGAGGCATTTGTCTGCGAGGATGATGGCCTCCGATGCATAAGGAATCCCAGCACGTTGCAGGACATCCATGCGGGTGTAGTCGCCCTTGACGATGTGCAGCATGGCTGGGGCGATGCGGCTCTGGTCGAAGAGGGTTTCGGGCTCATCTTCAGAAAACTCTGCGACGAGGACGATCTCGCGATCGATGTATTCTTCACTGGATTGAAGCACCTCGATCAAGAGGTTCGCCGCGCGGTTCCAGCCACACACGACGATGTGATTTTCGAGTTCTTCCAGATCCATGTCACCAGCCTCCATTTGGGGTTTCAATTTGTTGATCATGACAGCGGCGACGATCCCTGTGACCACCGCGAATGTGACGACACCTGAGAGGATCACAAACAGCGATATGAGCTTACCACCGACTGTTTGCGCAGGAGCACCTGTCAGGGGCTCACCACCGACGAGCGTGAAAATACTCCACCATAACGCATCACCAAACGTTTTGATCTCCGCGTTATTCGGCTCTATCACGTGGAAAGAGACCGCACCAGACACGATCAACGTGAACAGGATGATCATCAACCAAAAGTTTTGCAGGATGCTGTAGTGGACCCACGATTGAATCGAAGAGAAGCGCCTGTTGAGCAGTTTTCCCATCCGAAAGATGCGCAGCAGTCGCAAGATCCGCAGCAGACGCAGAGAGCGAAAGAAGGGGGCGATGACTGCGACAATATCGAGGGCGTAGCGGCGAAAGAAGTTGGAGGGTCTCTTCTCTGCCCAAAAGCGCAAGAACAGCTCCACCACAAAGATCCAGGTGAGGACCCAGTTGGCTTGTTCGAGTCCAGGGACGTACGTCTTGTGGACAATCTCTTCTGCGAGGATCAGCAACACAGACACCAGGATCAAGATGATCACGACGGCGTCTGTTGTACGGTGGTTCATAAACCAGCGTAATCGCTCGTACCCTTTTGGGAAAAAACGCAGCAGCAGGTTATTTTGGCGTTTGGTGCGAAGATTTGTCTGGTCGAAGGGGTGTGGGTGTGGATTGGTGTGGCGGATCAGGTGGTCTTTGAGTCCATCCGAACCCTCTTTTTTCATCAGGGAGGCGAGCGCACTCGCGGCGCGAGGAGGTGGCGTGCTCTCATCTTTTGTTGGAGCAGGCGAAACCACCTCTGCTTGGTTGGTCTCTGTCGCCTCGGAGTCCTCTTGTGTCACGTTAGAGGTCTCAGGTGCGGTGTCGGGGGTCTCCTGTGTGGTGGCCTGCACCTCTCGTGATTGTGTGGACTCATCATGGGAGGTGTTTTGTGTGTCATCTGTGTTGTCAGGTGGAGCTTGTTTTTTCGTCATCAGTAAATTCTACTGCGCTGTGGGGGTCATGGCACAATGTGATATCAGGCACACATGTTTGATGACCAAACTGTGGGAGAATGCGTTGAAAAAGGTTTCGTTCAATGTCTCCGAAGTTGTGCAAAGAGTCAAGAGTTGTTGTGGGTGGTGTGTGTGTCGGTGTTGCCTACGCAACGGAGAGAAAGAGGAGCCAGAGGAGCGCGAGTCCGACGGAGGAAATCATCGAATAGAGTCGATCGCGGGTGGGGGTGTGGTGCCACGTCGCGAGGATATATCCACATGAGACGAGCCAGAGGACGAAGGACAACGCGGCGGCAAAAGATAGCCACGGAGAAGGTGTAGGGTGCTCTTTGCGCAACATTTTGAGCAGTGATTTTTTGAGGGGGACGTCATTATCAGCGTCAAAGGGGACCTTCCCGGAGACGAGGGAGAGCAGTCGTGAGAGACGCTCATGGCAATGTTCGAGGACTTTACTGTGTGGTTGAAAGAGGTGCCTTGTGGAGGAGATCCCATTTCGCAGTTGTTGATACGCGAAGAGAGCGAGGGCCCAGTTTCCGTTTTTGTAGGCGTGCTCTCCGAGCTTTTTGATGCGCTGAATGGCGACATTCACGTATCGATTGCCAGGTGTGTACCAGCGCACGACGTAAGCGTAGTGGCGTATTGCGAGTCGAAGTTCGCCTCGTGAGAGGTGGGTTTCAGCGATCTGGAATTCTTGTCTGGATTGGAAGTAGACCTTCAAGTAGACGGAGCCGAGAAAGAAGCAGACGCCGACAAATATCAGGATGGAGGAGCGCTTTCGCGTGAGTTTGATGTCTGTCACATGAGATCTCTTTTGGAGAAGAGCGCGATCGCGAGGAACAAGAACAAACCGGTGTAGCAAGTGGCGTAAAGGATGGAGGAGGTGATGTATCCTGGTGGAAGGGCCTCGTGGTGGACGAGACGTGGGCCGATATTGAGGTGTTGGAGGTTGGGGAGGAGTGTTGCACCTTTGAGCACTCCAGCGATGATGGTGTTTTCGACGGTCGTTGAGATTTGCTCGACCTCGGGCATCAGGCGTCCGATGAGAAAGAAACAGAAGGTAAACAGTCCGCTGAAGAAAGGTGTGGTGAACGAGGAGAAGAACAGTGCGACGCTCGTGATCAGGACGATCTCAAACCAGTACAACAAGACAGCGTTGTAGATACGGTAGTCGAGATATTGCTGCTGGTAGAGCAGCAAGAAGGTAAACACGAGTGTGAGCAGGACAATTTGGACAAACGCAGTCATCAACATCCCGAGGTACTTTCCGAGGATGAATTGGTGTCGATGAATGGGTTTGGACAGGATGGTGTAGATCGTGCGTTTGTCGAGCTCTTTGTGGACGAGGCTGACGCCTGTAAAGATCGCGAGCAAGATACCAAACAAAGAGATCGCTGAGAGACCGACATCTTTGGTGACTTTTACGTTGTTGCCGAGTGAGAGCTCACCGAGTAGCAAGCCAACAAAGAGCAGCAAGATCGAGAAGAAGAGAATGCCGTACAGCAGTTTATCGCGGATCGTTTCGCGGAATGTATTGCTTGCGATGGCCAGAATTTTATTCACGTTGCAACCTCTCTATCAGGAAGAAGCGCTCTCAGAGGAGTCTTCATTTTCTGCGCTGTCGTCGTTGTCATCGTTATCTTTTGCGGGAGCTTTTTCGGATTGTGTGCCAAAGACCTGGCGGACAAAGAGGTCTTCGAGCGTGTCTTTGTGCCGTATGACAGAGTCAATGTGCGCGCCATCTTGGAAGACCTGGTTGATGATCTTTTGCAGGTCTTTGTCTGGGAGATGGAGGGTGATTTTTTGTTCGACGTGACGGATCATATCCGCCATCGCCGCGTATTTTTCGATGGCATCGTTGTCGACATTGGAGATCGTGACCTCGACATCCTGGCTAGCGCTTTGCTCAAGCAGACCTTCGAGAGGACCAACTTTGAGCAGCTCGCCTTTGTTGAGAATGGCGACACGGTCACAGATCATCTCGACGTCCTGGAGGATGTGAGAGGAAAAGAATACGGTCTTGCCATTTTCTTTCAGGCCGAGGATGATGTCGCGGACATCTTTTCGGCCGATGGGGTCAAGTCCACTCATCGGTTCGTCGAGGATGACGAGGTCGGGATCATTGAGGAGGGCTTGTGCGATCCCAACGCGCTGGATCATCCCTTTGGAGTATTTGCGTAGGGGTGTATCTTGGGCATGTGAGATGCCAACCTGCTCGATCAGTCGCTCGATGCGAGCGCTTCGTTTGGCGCGTGGTATGCCAAAGAGCCGCGCGTAAAAGTTGAGGAACTCATACCCGGTGAGATATCCATAGAAATAAGGGTGCTCGGGGAGGAATCCGATGCGGTTTTTTGCCTGGATATTGCCGACGGGGGCGCCGAATATGTCGACTCGTCCAGCGGTCGGGTGACTGAGTCCTACGAGGACCTTGATGGTGGAGGTTTTTCCGGCACCGTTGGGTCCAAGAAAGCCAAAGATCTCACCTTGCTCAACACGCAAGGAGAGTCCTTTGACGACACGAATACGTTTGCGAAAGAAGCCTGTACGGTATTCTTTGACAAAGTTATCGAGATAGATGGCTGGTGTATTGCTCACAACGATGTCCCTTCTGGAGACGTAGTTGGTAATGGATCACGAAGTAACAGTATCAGATTGGTTTATATCGGATGTTGGCAGGATAGGCAAGTCTCGAAGGGAAGCTCAGGCAAGGGGATCCCATGTTTCTACGACATCGTCTGCGTCGTCATGAAGGTTCTCTTCTTCCTCTTCACGTTCGTTTTCTTTTGCGGCTTCGAGGATATCGGAGAGGGCATGTAGCATGGGGGTGAGTCCATGTCCGGCGAGGGCTGAGATCACAAAGAAGGGAATCTCTCGTTCTTCAAAGTAGGCTCTGTATTCTTCTTCACAGATCTCTTGGAGGTCGCTGTCTTCGACTTTGTTGAGTGCGACAACTGTTGGTGTTGTGAAGAGAGAGCTGCCTTTGTCTTTGTCGTAGAGTTCGAGCTCTTTGAGGAGCGCTTCGTAATCCTGGATCGGGTCACGTGTCGAATCTTCTGCGAGCTCAAGCATGTGCAAAAAGACACGGGTGCGTTCGACGTGCCGCAGGAATCGAATGCCAAGGCCGGTGCCTTTGTGCGCGTCAGGGATCAGACCTGGGACATCTGCCATGACGAAGGATTGTCGACTTGGTGGTGCGACGACGCCGAGGTTTGGTGTCAGCGTCGTGAAGGGGTAGTCGGCGATCTTGGGTTTGGCTTTGGAGAGTTTCGAGATCAGCGTGGATTTGCCGACATTGGGAAATCCGATGACCCCAACATCTGCGAGCAGTTTAAGCTCGAATCGTAGCTCTCTGTACTCACCTTCAAGGCCGGGCTGTGCAAAGTCTGGGGCCTGTCTTGTGGCGGTGGTGTAGTGCATGTTACCAAAGCCACCGTTGCCGCCTTTTGCGGCGATCAGGGTCTGTCCGTCTTTGACCAGGTCGCAAAGTTGCTCACCTGTCTCTTCATCGTACACGACCGTCCCAACAGGGAGCTTGATGATGAAGTCTTCGCCATTGGCGCCGTGTTGATCTTTTCCACGACCGTGTTCGCCGTTAGGAGCCTTGTAATGTCGCTTATAGCGGTAGTCGAGGAGGGTGGAGAGGTTGTGGTCGGCGCGCAAGATAACGCTGCCACCATGGCCACCATTTCCACCGCTGGGGCCTCCGCGAGGACGGTATTTTTCTCTGCGAAAGGCGATACACCCGTTACCGCCCTTGCCGGCTTGGATTTTGATGATCGCTTCATCGATGAAATGCATATTCGACTCCTGGACTTGACATCTTAAAGGGGCGTTCAAATCTTACGAGATGTCTTCCATGTTGGTAGGAGATAGGTGGAAAAAAAAAAGGCCCGAGGTGACAACACCTCGGACCCTTCAAAAAGAGCACTTTGCAAATCTTTGTCAACGTGGAGAACTAGAGCGTGTGTTTGAACGTTTCATTTGTGTTTCTGCGTGCGTGATGTGCTTGAGCGTCGTACGATGAACGAGAACTGTGAGCGTCGATTTCCGTGTGAACATGGTGTGCTGGTCGATTTCGCGGTTCGCTTTCACGTGTGAACGATTCGTTTGAGTATGTCGCGTTTCGCAGGGACATGAGGTCGTGCTTGAGCTGCTACGTCTGCATTCGAATGAGGTCGAGCTGTCGCTTGATCTGCTAGGTGCATAAAAGAACTTGTCATGGCAAAAGAGGGAAGGGGCATCATCTCTGCATACTCACATGAGCGAGCTTTGGGGTCTCTTTTGCATTATCTATCCGAACTCTATCTGCTACATGAACAATCGCGAGAGGACAAGTCCGGGACACTCTTTTTTGCGTGATCCATCTATGAGGATCATTTCCGGGTCGTGTTGTACACGAAACGAAATGATTTGGCAAAAAAAATTTTTGTAACAAACCACCACACGAAGCCTTCATCATTTGGAAACTTCTAGAATATAAAAGTTTTTTGCTTGATAAAAAATTGTGTGGGGGATGTTTGGGAGTGTGTCTTACGCTTCAGTGGAGGGATAAACGCTCACACATTTGCGTTTTTTGTCTTTGCGCTCGAATGTGACAACACCATCGATGAGTGAGTAGATGGTGAAGTCTTTACCTATACCGACGTTGTTACCGGGGTGGATTCTTGTTCCGAGTTGACGGACAAGGATGTTTCCAGCGAGGACATTTTCGCCGCCAAATTTTTTGACGCCGCGTCGTTGGCCAATACTATCACGACCGTTGCGGCTACTACCACCAGCTTTCTTGTGAGCCATAGTCCTGTTCTCCTGTGTTGATTATTCTGCGTTTTCTTCGAGCGCAGCGCTTTCAAAACCAACGGCAGCTTTGGCGGGCTTGCTGGCTTTTTTGCCAGTCAATTTCCCATCCGCAGCGATCTCGACAACGCGAAGACGTGTGTAGTGTTGTCTGTGGCCTTGGCGTTTACGTTGCTTTTGGCGACGCTTGAATTTGTAAACGAGGATCTTTTTGCCACGAAATTGTTCGAGTACTTCGCAAGCCACAACAGCTTTTTCGAGTACTGGAGCGCCGACTTGAAGACCATCTTCGCTGTTGATGAGCAACACACGATCGATCACGATTTGACTGTTTTTTTCACCGGGCAATTTCTCGACGTAAAGGACATCACCTTCTTTTACGCGATATTGTTTGCCGCCGGTCTCTATCACCGCATACATGACAAACTTCCTTATCTGTTGTTGGATCTCGAAATGAGTGGCCTCACAGATCGTTTTCGAGAATCTTCTTGCGATCGATGAGGAAATCGAGTTGAAATTTTGCTGTAATCTATTCGGTTCAATGAACCTTATCTGATGGATTTTGTTAGAGAAAGTTGTTGAAAACACTCACTTTCCCCACCCATCTGTATCCCAATAGGGTCCGAATGTATTATCCGATCGGACCTGTGTTGTCAAGGAAAAAAACCTGGAAAGGGGTGTGTGCAGGAAGATCGCAACGAGGGGGGAATGCAGTTCTTTTTGCCTCAGATGCTATCACCAATGGTTACCCGAGCCACCGACGACGGCGTACCAAGACCAACAAGAACAAGCCAAAGACGATCAAGGGCAGCGACGTTGGGGCTGTGTGAAGCGTTGTACACCCAACTGCCTTTGGTGGCTTGATTGGGGTTTCATCTTTCAGCTCACAGATCCCATTGATACACTCTTGTCCATATGCACAAGCTGTATTCGCGTCACATTGCGGCGCAAACACACACGTTCCGTTTTCACAGATCTGACCCACTGAACACGCAGGATCGCAGCCGCTTGTGTTGATGTTGACACAGGTGCCATTTTGACACGTCTGCCCTGTTGGACACGCAGGGTTGCAACCTGCTGGCGTATCATTGACGCAGGTACCATTTTGGCATGTCTGCCCTGTTGGGCATGCTGGATTGCAACCTGTCGGCGCGACCGCCTTACAAAATGAATCGTTGGAGCCGGAAACAGGCGTACACTTGGTCCCTGTTGGGCATGAACCGACTGTTCCATCGCACTCTTTGTAACACAAGGCGGCGTTCCCTTGACCAATGCATATTAACCCGGCTTTACAGGGCGTGGAGGTGTTACAAGGTTGTCCTTGATCGGCTCCACCTGGCTTTGTCGTGTCTGGTACACAGGCTTTCAGTTGGCTATCACATACCTGTCCTGTAGGGCAGACCGCTGCGCCCTGACAATCTTTGACGCAGGTGTCGATGTTGGTCGTGGGGTGTGTGATACATGTCAGACCATTTTGGCAAGAGCCATCGGAACGACAGGGTTCACCATCTCCACCACCTGCAGGCGTTCCATCGATACATTGGAAGTTTGAACACTTTTTTCCACCGCGACAGTCGGCGTCTGTTTCGCAGATACAGACATTTTGTCCTGCGCTGACAGATTTGCAAGCTTCACCTGTGACACAGTCACTTTCTGTGGAGCAGAGGACTCGACAACGTTGTTCTGCACCTGAGGAGACACACGCGAGTCCGTTGGCGCACAGATTGCTGACTGCGTCACAGGCTTCACCTTGTTGTTTGTTGCCACCGGCTGGTGGACTACACAGAAAGTCATTACACGTGCTTCCTGCTGGGCATTCTGCGTCACTACGGCAAGCGCAGATCTTGGTGGGGTTGCCCTGACAAAATTCTCCGTTGGTGCAATCGGAGGAGGATTGACACGACTTAAAGCACTTGCCTTGTGTTGGATTGTTCGGATCTGTAGCGGTGCAGACAAGCCCAGAGGGACAAGGGGACGCGCTTGTACAGACATCACCTTCGCCTGTGGGGCCAGGGCCAGGACCGGAGCTCTTTGGATAGATCGCACAGATCCCATCCACATCGTCCTGTTTGAGTGAGCGACAAGAACACAGGCCGGGGTTGGCGTGGGAGGCCATCGCTGCGCTCTGATCGGCTGAGTGCCCTAAGCCCAAAAGGTGTCCCAACTCGTGAGTCGTGGTGCCTACGACATCAAATGGGTCTGTCGCCTGGAAGGGAGGGTTGAGTTGGGGCGGTGTTGTGGACCATTTGTAGTTTGCGTTGAAGATGATGTCGGCGTCACCCATTTCCCCTGACGTCGTGTAGTTTGGCACTGTGAGGGCGAGCGCATTTGGGTATTGTGTGGAGGGGATGCCTTTGTTCCAGATCAAGACGTTGTTGCGGTCTGACTGGTTCCAGACCATCTGTGTCTTCCCCAAGTAAGATGAGGAGAGTTTTACGCAGCTGGACAGCGCCCACGCGTCGAAAGCCGCCTGGATGATCCCGACCATCGTCGACTCAGGGACTTGTGTGAAGCCGTTGTGATTGTAGTAGTACGTGATCGGCATACTGGTCCACTTGACGGGGGTGCCGCTTGGAGTCGTGATCCTGACATACGCATCGGCTTGATAAGGGAGCCAAGTTGTGGACAGTGTGAGTGTCAGCAAAAGGAGCAGACGTCGGCTCATTTGGCACCTCCATTCACCTTCTTGACCGATGGTTTTGCGATCTCTTTGGTGTGCTTGGGTTGCAATGTCTGGACGGGCTTCAGGCGAAGTGTGGGGACGTTCGTGGTCCCTTTCTTGATGCGTAGTGGCGCTTGTGGCGTGATGATGCGCCACTGAATGGGTGCTTTTTTCACCTGCTTGACCTTGGGGATGATGGTGTCAATTTTCCCTGCTTGGAGCGCTCTTTGGCGTGCCTTTAAGATCGCGAGCTTTCGGTTGTTTCGCCATCGAGTATAGCCCTGGAAGGGGATCACTTTGTACTTCATCTTGGGTTGGAGTGTACGGATCTGCTGTTTGAGGGCGTTGAGTCCGAGTGGGGCTTCGCTGAAGTTGAGATGTCCAACGGTCTGGTTGGAGAGGGTTGGGGCGCGGTAGAAAGCCAGACGTTTGACGTCTCGCACGAGCAAGGTCTGGTTGCCACTTCGCACGACGTTGTATTTGCCTGCTGCGAGGTCCATGACAAACAAAAATCCCGGCCGTCTTTGTGGCTCAAAGAACAATACGACCTCTTCGTTGAGCTTGTAGTGCGCGGAGCCTGGGATATGTGTGATGTGTCCGTCGAGTTGGCCTCCTAGTTGTCGAAAGGTCAGGTGTTTGGGGGCGGTCCCTTTGAGCCGTTCGTATACGAGCATGGTGTAGTCCGTATACAGGCTGCGTTTATTCGCCGTCCAAAACGAACGCTTGGAGATAATTTTTCCACGGATAATCTTGGAAGCGGTGATGATCCTCTTCTCCAGTGTCTGGTAAAGGATCGTCGTTGCGTCAGCTTGGGGAACACACGCAAACAGGAAACAACATGCGTACAAGAGCAGTTTGACTTTCGACATGATTCGACCTCTGTCTCTTTGATGTCGTCCATCTACAAGCAGTATGAGACGATTTGCCCGATATTGCTCATATTGGCGACGATATCTGCGAGGCGATTGTACATCACACAGAGGGAACTCCTCGTGGTGTGGCGAACTCATCGCATATGGTATCTCTATTGTCCTGCAATTCTTTGTGTTTTTCAAGCGCAAGATGCAAACACAAGGATCGCTGTATCAGTATCGTCTGTTTTTCTCGGGGAGTTGAGTCTCAATTTTTTGTGAGGGATGTCAGGCGCGTTGTAGAGGGAAGGATAGCGTTCAGGGGCTCAGACTTTTGTGTCCGTGAAGACGCTGTGAGGAGGGAGCATCATGTTGTCTTTTACGATGGTGTCCTTGAGGACAGAGCCTGCGCCGATCTTGCAATTTTCGCCGATCGTCGTGTTGCCTAGTAGGCAACAATTGGGAGATATCTCTGTATTGTGTCCGAGCTTGACGTCGTAATCGATCTGGATCGTTTGTGGCAGACGCAGCGTGCACCCTTCGCGCATCCAGTATTCGTTGCGCTTTTGTTGCCACGTTTGTTCTAAGGCTGCGAGCTGGGCGCGATCGTTGATCCCGAGCACCTCTCCTGCGTCATCGACACAATGTGCGGTGACTGTTTTGCCTTCCTTCATGGCGATCTCGACGATGTCTGTCAGGTAGTATTCGTTTTGATCATTGTCCGTCTTGAGCTGGCCAAGTGCGCCCTTGAGGAAGTCTCTGTCCACGAGATAGATCCCCGAATTGCACTCCTTGATCTCGCGTTGTTCATCGCTACAATCACGGTGTTCACGGATCTGCAAGAATTGTCCGTCCTGATCACGTACGATCCGTCCATATCCCGTTGGATCATCTACACTGAAGCTCAAGACCGCGACCGCAGCGTTGTGTTGTTCTCTATGATTGTGTAATCCTTGCAAGGTCTCGGCCTGGAGCAGGGGGACATCGCCGGAGAGGATCAGGGTGGAGGCGCCACCTTGCTCCCAAGAGCTTTGTGCTTCCATCACGGCGTGCCCTGTCCCTAGTTGTTGGGCTTGCAGGGCAAAGTCGAGCTTGTCTTTGCCAAAACGTGCGCTGAGGGTTTGTTCGACTTCGTCGGCTTGGTGTCCAACGACGACGACAGTGCGCTCAGGGGAGAGGGTTTGTACTGTGTGGATGATGTGCGCGACGATCGGGATGCCTCCGATTGTGTGCAGAACTTTCGCTTTGGGGGAGCGCATCCGGGTTCCTTTCCCGGCTGCCAGGATCACGACGGAGAGATCTGATGCCATGACGGCCTCCTATATAATGATGAACGTGAATATGTTTTGTTCAGGACATATGCTGGTATGTGCGTGTTGAAGGTGCGTCGCCATATCTCTTGCATCGTTGGTTGCTCGCGAGATGTTCGAGGATGTAAAAAATCGCCTGTGTCATCTCTTGTGCTTCAAGTGCCTCTGCGATCTCGACGATCGAGTGGGCTGTCTCAGGCGTGTCCTTCAGGTGTGAGACGACCTGTTGTTGGAGCGTCAGGAAACGTTGAGCGGCTTTTTTTCCGGCCTCGACGCCTGGTTGGTGGTATGCGTTGATGTTGATCAGTGACGCATACAAGCCAACAGTGCGTTCGTAAAGTGCGATCAGCGCGCCGAGGCTGTGTGCGTTGACTTCTTCGATGCTGAGGGTGAGGGATGCTCTCTTGGTTTGATGGAGCGCTTCTCGTGTCCCCATCAAAAAGCCGAGCAGGAAGTCACCACTCGTCACACCATCTTCGACATCAATACTTGGTCCAGAGCGATCCTTTCTCACTTCGATAAAGTTGACGAAGAAACGGCTGGGGCCTTCGCGCAATTGCTGTACAAAGGCGTGTTGATCTGTTGAGCCTTTGTTCCCGTACACGGTCAGACCTTGATGAACAGGACGGCCATCTCGATCGAACTCTTTACCCAAAGATTCCATGATCAGCTGTTGAAGGTAACGACTCATCAAGAGCAGGCGATCTTTGTAGGGCAAGACGACGAGATCACGCAGCCCTCTACCTTCTCCTGCGAAGTACCACAATGAAGCCATCAAGGCGGCCGGGTTGTCGCGTGGTTCAGGGCGTCTTGTGCACACATCCATTGCGGCGGCGCCTGCGAGAAGCGCGTCGATGTCCACACCTTGAAGTGCCGCTGGGAGCAAACCGACTGCGGAGAAGAGCGAAGTGCGTCCTCCAACCCAGTCCCACATCGGGAAGGTCGCGAGCATACCACTCTCTTCGGCGATCTTTTCGAGTTTGCTGCCTTCTCCTGTGACGGCGACAGCGTGACGCCCAAAGTCGAGTCCAGCCTGTTCATAGGCGTGCTTCATCTCCAACATGCCATTGCGGGTCTCTTTCGTGCCACCTGATTTGGAGATGACGAGGACAAGGGTCTCCTTGAGAGCGTCCCCAAGGGTTTGGACGAGGCGGTCTATCCCGTCGGGATCTGTATTGTCGACAAAGTGACCTTGCATCGCGTCTTGTGAGGAACGCATCGCGTCGTGAAGCAAGATCGGACCAAGCGAAGAACCACCAATTCCCACGAGCACAAAGTGTTTAAAGGAGTCGGCTTTTTCCGGCTTGATGTCGCCATGATGGATGGCTTTTGCGAATGTCTGGACGTGTTGTTTTGCGTCGTCGATCGCCTGCTGAAGCGCAGGCTCCGGAGCGAGTGAGGCGTCCCGAAGCCAGTAGTGACCGACCATGCGTTGTTCATCGGCGTTGGCGATCGCGCCAGCTTCTAGTTCATTCATCTCTTGGAGAGCTGCTTGAAGTGGCCGCGTCAGCTTCTCAAGGTAGGATGGCTCCATGTCCATCTGCAGCCAATCGAGAGAGAAGCCCAGTGTTGGTTCTTCCCAATAACTTGTACAAAATCGTTCCCAATGTGCTTTGCTCATCAAATCTCACCATTGCTTGTGTAAATGTGTGCAGGATTGTTCCACAAGGCACCGGTAAAATCAAGTCTTTGGTACCTTTGTGTTGTGGTCGTTGGAGAGCGATTTTCTTTGGTTAAGTGGGAATGTATGGTGACACCTTCTTTTCGAATTCGAGGTTTAAAAAGGAAGAGAGTCCCATGGAGAGGAAGAGGGATGAGTTGGTGTGTTTTTGTCGTTCTTCGTTTTTCACCGCTTGGGTGTTTTGATGATGGCTTGTAGGCAGACGTTTGTTTTCTCAGGGGTAAAGTCAAGCATCACGTTGCCTTCGAATGTTTGATCGCCATCCTTGAATCCTTTGAGGGGACCAAGCCGTTTGTTTTCGATCAACTCCTGCACTTCACTCTCCTGAAAGGGCCGACCTTCCAAGACAAAGGGGATGGTCGTTTGGCAACCTTCTCTGTAGCGGTCACAGCCCCAGGCTTTGCGACCACGGATGATATTTCCTGTGTGGCAGTTGGGACACTTCCCAAGGCTCTCACGTTGTGGACGTGGTGGTGATGCTTGGGGGGGGGCGTTTTGTGGGATGACTTGCGAGACCTGGGCACGTAGCGCATGTGGGCTGGCTTGTGCGGGAGGGCGGAAGTCATTTGCACGGCGGTATTGGGTCTCTGGCTTATCTCCGTAGTGAGAGGCGAACGACAAGTCCGGTAACTCCATCGAGTCATTGGCGTTGGGTGCTGGAGCCCCTTGGGTGTCGTACTGTACAGCAGGTGGGGCTGGGGCGACACGTGCAGGTGGGCGGGTGGGCTTGCCTTCGGAGTCCGTGCGCTGTTTGCTCTCAGTACTCGATGCCTTGGTCGTCTGCTTCTTTTTGGTGGATTTGGAGGTCGTTTTGCCCGATGTTTGGGTCTCGTTTTTGGACGCTTGGGGCTTCTTTGCCTTCTTGGAAGAACCCTGCTGACCGGTAAAGTCAAAGCTCACATTGCCACCCTCTTGCAGGACCAACGCAGCATCGAACTTGTTCCCTGCGCGGCTTTTGAAGCCTTTCAGCATTTTGGTGTGTCCTTTGTCGAGGAGCTGTTTGACCATGCTTGTGGTCAGCTTTTTGCTCGCAACTTCTCGGAATACCCGGAACCCACAGCCTTGCTGTTGTCCGTCTTCTCCACGACACGCGAAGACCTTGTCGTACTCGATGATGGCGCCCTTACAGGATGGACAGACGCCCATTGGTTCTCGGTTTGGTCTGTTGGAGCGCCCCTTGCCGCCTCCTTTTGGAGGAGGGCCTTTGATCTCGGAGGGGAGGTCAATCAGGCGAGATTGTTTGATACAATCGAGCATATGACGCACAAACTCATTGACCTCTTGCTCAAACGCTTCGTGGGCGTAGTTGCCACGTGCCATGCGCGCCATTCGAGATTCCCACTCTCCCGTAAGTTGAGGAGAGGAGAGGCCTTCAAAGGGCATGGATTGGATCAGGTACATCCCCTTGGGTGTTGGGTTGAGGTTTTTGCCCTGACGTGTGGCGTATTGTCGGCCAAGGAGGGTCTCGATGATGCTCGCTCTCGTTGCAGGTGTCCCAAGACCTGAGTCTTTCAAGGCTTGCTGAAGCTCCTCATCATCGAGTTGTTTACCTGCACCCTCCATCGCGGCGAGAAGGCTCGCTTCGTTATAGCGTGGTGGTGGTTTTGTGCGTTTTTTGCGAATTTCAATCTTCTCCACACCACAATCATCGCCTTTTTGGACAGGGGGCAAGATGCTTTGTTCTTCGTCCTTGTCTGTATCTTTTTTGCTCTTGCTTTTTCTTTTTTTGGAGCTGTTGTCATCCCATCCTGCGACACGTCGCCAGCCTGGACTTGCGATGACCTTTCCATTTGTGACAAAGGTGTCGTTGAGGATCTTGGTGATGATTTTGGTCTTCTCGATGATCGCGTCAGGGAAGAAGGCTCCGAGGAAGCGGCGAACGACGAGGTCGTAGATGTTGCGCGCGTCGTTTGGGAGCTTGTCGAGGTTGGGGCGTTTGGAGGTCGGGATAATCGCGTGGTGATCGGAGACCTTCGTGTCGTTAAAGATCCGTTTGGGGTAGGGGATCTTGGGGAGATCGAGCAACTCTTGCGAGAAGGGCGCGTAAGGATCGACATCGATATTGCGAACGATCCCAAGAATCTTGGGCTTCATGTCCGAAGACAGGTGCATCGAGTCCGTCCTTGGGTAGGTCAACAGCTTGTGTTTTTCGTACAACTCTTGGGCGATCTCAAGGGTGCGTGCCGCCGAGTAGCCGTATCGTTTGTTCGCCGTTCGTTGCAAGCGCGTCAAGTCAAACAAGAGCGGTGGACGTTCGCGATGGGTGGTCTTTTTGACTTGCGAGACGTGCGCAGGGTGCCCTTCGAGTTGGCTGACGAGGTCGTTGGCTTGCTCTTCTTTTTTGAAGCGATCCACCTTGTTGCGGAACCATTTACCGACGTATTGGCCTTTCTCGTGTTGAAAGTGTCCGTACACTTGCCAGTAGTCTTCAGGTTTGAAGTTGACGATCTCTTGTTCGCGTTGAACGAGCATTGTCAGTGTCGGGGTCTGGACACGTCCAACGGAGAACAGCGGTGTGTCGCGTCCTTTGTTGGATTGACGTACTTTGAGGGTCATGCCTCGTGTTGCGTTCATCCCGACGAGCCAGTCTGCTTCTGAACGACAACGAGCGGCGTGCCAGAGGTTTTCGTATTGGATGCCGGGTTGGAGTCGCGCGAAACCTTCGCTGATGGCTTCGTCGGTCATACTCGAGATCCAGAGCCGCTGGATGGGGAGCGTAGAGCCCGAGAGATTGTAGACATAGCGGAAGATTAACTCTCCCTCTCGTCCAGCATCACAGGCGTTAACAACGGCGTCAAAGTCGCGACGTTTGAGCAGTCGACTGACGATGTCGTATTGTTCTTTGGTGCGTTTGACCGGGCGCAGGTTGAAGGGCTGCGGAGGGATCATGGGCAGGGTGTCCATGTTCCAACGTTTCCACTGACCGTTGTACTCGTGTGGTTCACAAAGTTCGACGAGGTGGCCGATGCACCATGAGATGACCCACCCATTGCCTTGCAAGAAGCCTTTTTGTTTTTGCTTGACACCGAGCACCCGGGCGAGATCTCGGGCGACGGAGGGTTTTTCTGCGATGACCAATGTTGGCATGACTCTGTTCCTTCTCTTTCGCGATCGTTTGCGTGGTGTTGCAAACGATCTTTCAAGCTGCTCCCTTCAAGGGGAGGTCGTTGACCGTCATATCCAAAGGATACATCTATATACGTCAAGGTATGTCACAGGAATGATGACGTCTCCCAGCGAGCTGGATCGCTTCGCATAAACGTCTGTAGAATCCCCTGGAGTGCTGGGCTGGTGAGCACATCTATCGCACGGGCTGGTGTCCACCATGCTCGACGACGTTGTCCTTTCTCCTCCCATTCATCAAGGATATGCGTAACCTGTAGCGGATACAATTCTACACAATATGTGCGATAGTGCTTGGTATATTCGTACTCTCCGATCAGCGTGTTGTAGACCTGTCCCTCTACACCGGCCTCCTCAAATGCTTCCTTGGCTGCGGACTCCTCTGGTTCCATGCCCGGCTCCATGTATCCTTTGGGAAATTGCCACGCGCCTGTGCGACGTGAGGTGATCATCAACACCTCGTAGCCTTCGTCTGTTTTTCGGTATGGGATCACGCCTGACTGGACGATCTTCTCTGTGTCATCAAACATACAAATCTCCATCTCTTCGTTGTCTTCCACCACTGAAAAAGCGATGAGAACCCATCTGGACGCTCGTTCGTAGAGTGTACACTTTTGGATGATATAAGAAACATCTTCTCGAAAAGGAGGTACTGGATGCAAGCAAAACGAGGCAAAAAGAACACCCATCATCGACAAAAGAGAGGCGATTACAGGATCTTCATCGGCGCCTTCCCTGAAGGGGAGCTTATCGATAGACTGCAGCAGGTGCGTGAACAATACGATTTACGCACCTCGCAGATCACCGCACCACACGTGACGATCGCTGGGACGTATTGGCGTGATGGAGCGCCTTCTGCCGAAAATGAAGCCAACACCCTCGCACAATTCGCTGCGTTGGAGGGGAGCATTCCGGCCTTTGATATGACACTTGGTGGTATCCACACATTTGGCAAAAGGGTGGTTTACCTGGGAGCCCAGGCTGATGCAATGTTATCCATCAGAGAGACCCTCATCGAGACATTGGGGCGTGACAAACACAAGACCTTCTCGCCACATCTGACACTCGCGATGAGGCTCAAACCTGACGGTGTACGTCAGATGGTCGAAGAATTGAGGGAGACGGAGTGGGAGTCTTCGCGGTGTACTGTGCGTATTGAGACGCTTCAATATATGTTACGTGGGCCTGAAGACCCGGCGTGGCGCTGTATCGCGACGCTTCCTCTTACTTGACACTGTGGGGAATGAGAAGATCAGGCACGTTGTTCTTTGGACAGAACGAAAAACAGAGCAATCTAAGACGTGATTCACCTACACCAAAAGGAGCAGGTATGGACGATTTAATCGAAGGTTTGGTTTCTTTTTTTGTTGAGCTGGTGCGTGTGTCATTCTACTTCCTCGTGTTTCCGTTTTTTTGCGCGCAGTTTTACGCCGAACAAAAGGAAAACCAACGAAGCGCTTTTCTTCCGATATACCTGCTCATCATCTGGTTTGGCGTGGCGATCTCGATCGGGTTGTTCTTCTTGGAGCTCGAAGGTCCTGCAACGTATTTGTTTGCAGCCTCTTGTGTCGGGGGTTTGATCGGCTTTATCGCGATGGTTCCTTACTATATCGCCACACTCTCTCGCGGAGACACGCCAAGATTAGAGTCCGAAGAAGCTGGGGGGACCAAAAGCCGCTATGCCCAGTTTCTGACCATCGTGTACTCCGTACTTTTGTTGTTATGTGGTGGTGGGGTGTTGTACAGCTCACAGTGTTATACGTTTACGTTCCAGGGACGGCTACACGTTGTGTTCAAAGAGCAGTCGAGTGTGACACCTATGTATTTTGATCTGGACGCGAAGCCCATTCATTGGCGGATTGTCGATGCAAGTAAGCCATTGAGAGGCTATATCGAGAAGCATTATCCCAAACAGTGGCAGGCTCATCTCAAAGAACGCAAGACTCTCATTCGTCGGTTTGGTCGGACTGCGAAACGACTTTTTCGGCGTTGGTTGCGAAAAAAACGCGAGCAAAAGAGCGATTGAGCGGGGTTGGAAAGGGGCGTTTTGAGTGATTTCAGGACGCGATGGCCTGGAGTGTTTGGGAAGAACGAGAGGGGTGATCGTGGGGGGAGTGGCGAGGTAGATCTGTATCGAGCTGACAATCAGTGTCTTCTGCTGCGGGGGTGAGTCCACCTGGCGCGATCGTCAACCAACGATGGCCTGCAAATGTAATCAACGACAAATACCAACATAGCCGCTTGATCTGCCAGTGGCGCTCAAGTGCTTCGTTGTGTTCACTCTGGTCTTTGCCTCCGTAAACGGAGCGTGCTGCGGTCTCAAGGGCAAAGGAGGACGCGTGGAGCGCTGCGCGGCGGGCGTCTTTGATACAACTCTTAAAAGCGCTCTCTGCGGCGGCTTGTGAGGCTCGCTCTGTGAACCAGACGGCTCGATATGCGGAGTTGAGGCCGGCGCGTCGCTTCGCGTAGAGGGTGCGATCATCAGCGAGAAGCACGGCCTCTTTCGCGGCACCGAGTGCTGTTGAGCGCTCTGTGTCAGGTGCCTTGTCGTGTACCCACAGGCGCTTGGTGTGGATGGCTTCCCATGAGCGTTCATCGGTTGTACGTGAATGACTCTCCTGTCTTCGCAGCGCGCGCTCTGCGCAATCACAGGCGAAGAGATGCAGCAGCTCCTCAGGAATGCCTTTGTGCAAGGCTGCTTCAAGTGTGATGACCTGTTCTTTTAATTCGTCGATGATATCCCTTACATGCATAGCGCCTCCCATTCTCTATCCGCTTATCTTAGAACGAAAAACCATCATCTTCAAGATCTTCTTGCCGCAGCCATAACGAGGTGATGTTGCGTAAGGTTGTTTTCGGTGTTTTGTGTGGGCTTGTTTGTCCCGAAACCTATGATAAGTCAACGTTTGGAGTGTTTTGTTCCCAAAGATTGACAAGGCGCGAGATGTGGAGGAAGAGAAGGCGGAGAAGTCGGGGTTTTTGATCTGGATCAAATTATGTGTTGCTTTGTCTCAACATCTTTTATGTCGTTTCTGTCAAAACAGCACAAGAAGAATTTCCTGTTCTGGGAGCGAGTTTTGCGTTTTGGGTCTCGGGCTTTTGTGCGCGCACCAGGACAAGAATGTTTCCCCCCTTTTCTCCGACACAAAAAAGGGGGATTTTTTACACATTCACGAAACAATCGCAGGACCGCGTGATGTGGTGACCTGCTTCTTTGTTTTGTTGAAGATAGATATCCGGAGGGGTGACCCTCTTGGAGAGGGGGTGAGGGGGCATCATTCCTTTTCTATTCACCTCGATAAATGGTCAGTCCGTCATTTGCGGTACCAAACCACTTCTCTCCCCAGGGAGTGACAGTGATCGTGGTGACGTGGTTGTGGGCGAGTCCATCGTCCTGTGTGAAGGAACGCCAGGAGTTACCATCGAAGACCGCGACGCCTTTTTTGGTGCCGAGCCAGATCTTGTTGCCATCAGCGGCGACTGTGAGGACGTGGTTGTGGGGCAGTCCATCTCGTTTGGTGTAGCGCTTGAGTTTTCCTTTGTAAAGGCTGTAGAGACCGTTTTTGGCACCAAACCACCAGCGACCATTTTTGTCCTTTGCGATCCCACTGACAACACCTTTTGTGGCTGCGCCTCTCATCTGGCGGACTTTTCGCCATGTACCATCGACGCGATGTCTGGTGACTCCGCCACCGAGGCTTCCGATCGAGATGCTGTAATCAGGGGCCGTAAACATCGTGAGGATTTTGTATGCTGGATTGAGCGTGTGGCGGGGGTTTTTGGCTGTGAAAGTCTTCCACTTTCCTGCGGTGTAGAGGGAGAGACCTTTTTGTTCGTGTGCAAACCAGATCCCCTCAGGGGTGAGCGCGCTCGCGACGATACGGTTACTCGCGAGACCATCGAGCATCTCAAAGGTCTTCCACTTCTTGCCGTTGAAGCGAACGACGCCGCCGCCGTACGTTCCGATCCAGACATTGCCTTCAGGATCAAATGTAAAGGAGCGTACATCGGGGTTGGGGAGGACGTTGGTGTAGTTAAACCAGTATCCTTTGTAATAGCGACTTGCGCCTGAAGCGGTCCCTAGCCATACCGAGCCATCAGGAGAGTAAGCGACCGCACGGATCTGGTTTCCGACGACCCCAACGGGGAGTCTGTGCCATCGACCGCCTTTGTACCGGACTGCGCCGTTGAGGTGTGTTGCGGCGAAGAGTTGTCCACCCGGTCCACCTGTGATGCCGCGTACGTCTTTTCCGGGCAATCCGCTGCTGATGTTCATGGTGACCCAGCGGTTGTTTTTGTAGTAGCTGATCCCACCTGAGCGTGTCCCAAGCCAGACGCCATCGGAGGGGTCGATGTGAATGGTCTGTACAACACCTCGCGTCAGACCGTGCTCAGTGGTGTACAATTTGCCGCGTCCGTTTTTGTAGTAGATGGCGCCTTGATCGTTGCAAAACCACAGTCCGCCTCTTGCGTCTTCTTTGATACATGTGGAGCCGATGACAGGGAAGCGCTTGATTTTCACGTAGCGACGACCTTGCAGATAGAAGGGCTTGCCTGTGTTGGGGCTAAACCAGACCTGACCGGCGCGGTTGACTGTAATGGCGCGGATGTCGGTTGCTGGAAATCCTTTGCGGATGGTGTAACGCTTCCACTTGCTGCGTCCGCGCTTGAGGCGCGCGACACCACGTTGTGTACCTACCCACACGTCGCCATTCGGTGCGAACGCGATGGTCTGGACGATGTTTCCTGGGAGTCCGTGCTTGTACTGGTAGAACTTCCACTTACTGCGTCCACGTTTGAGTCGCGCGACACCAAAGCCGTTGGTCCCAATCCAGATGTCACCATTGGGCGCTGCTGCCAGCGCCAAAATACTCCTGGCGCGGGCATCTTTCTCGGAGGGCACGTAAAAGCGATAGCCACCTGAACGCATATCCCAGCGGATCAGACCACTTCCCGATGTCCCCGCCCACAAAGTGTCGCGGTATCGTGCGGTGCAGGTGATCTGTGAGGTGCTACGTAAGGACTGCCATTCTTTGCGAGGTCCATAAATCGGGGGCAACTTGTAATTCCCACCCTGGAATTTGGCTTTGGCCTTCTTGCGTTTTTTGGGTTTGGGGGCTTCGTCACCGGGGAGGACGAACAGATCGTCTCCCAGCGCGCCTTGTGAAAATGAAGCGAGCAGAACAAGTACGACGACAAAGGTCGTACATAGACCAACGAATCTCCGTCGGAATGAGTGTTGTTGACGCATACATATTCTCCAGTTGATTGGGGGAATAGACTTGTATTGACTCAGACAAATGTGTGTTGGGTTGTCCCATCGAGAGGAGGCTTTGACCAGAGCAATGTGCCTCGTTTGATCACCTGTCGTACATGGGAGACACCGTAGTGATAAAAGAGGGTCTCTACGTCAGGCGCATCGAAGATCGCGAGATCTGCTTGAAATCCCTTCGCGACGGAGCCGATGTGTTGTTGTTTTTTGAGGGATGTGGCGGCACCTCTGGTGACAGCGTGGAGGACTTCGAGCGGTGAGAGTCCCATGTGTAGACAGGCGAGTGTTCCCATCAATGCGATGTTTTCGCTCGTCGTCGTGCCTGGGTTGATGTCCGTTGAGAGGGTGAGCGTGACGCCTTCATCCAAAAAGGTCCGGGCTGGGGCGTACTTCCCTTGGCGAAGACTGAACGTCGAACCTGGAATCATACAGGCGACGACACCTGCATCTGCCATGGCTTTGATACCTTCGAGAGAGGCTTCTTCGAGGTGGTCGGCGCTGGCTGCGCCGATCTCGGCTGCCAACTCTGCGCCCCGACCCGACGAGAGTTGATCCGCGTGAATGCGTGCGTGTAAGCCGTATCGTTGTCCTGTCGTCAACACGCGCTTGGCTTCTTCGTATGTAAAGGCTGACTCTTCGAGGAAGACGTCACATGAAGTGGCCAATCCCTCGTCGACGACTTTGGGGATCATCTCTTCACAGACGAGATCGAGATAGGCTGCTCGGTTGGATTTGTACTCTGTCGGGATGGTGTGTGCACCGAGGAAGGTCGGTTCGATGTCCACGGGGGTCTCTTTAGAGAGCAAGGCCGCTGCACGCAACATCTTGAGCTCTGCGTCTGTGCTCAGGCCATAGCCACTTTTGACTTCGAGCGTTGTCACACCGTACGAGATAAAGCGTTGCAGTCTGGGTCTTGCCCATGTGACGAGTTGTTCGACGGTTGCTTCTCTGACATTACGGACCGTAGACATGATCCCGCCGCCTGCTTTGGCGATCTCCAGGTAGGACTTGCCTTGCAGGCGCTGTGTGAATTCGTGTTGTCGACTCCCTGCCCAGATCAAGTGTGTGTGTGCGTCGATCCATCCTGGCGTGACCATCGCTCCTTGCAGATCCACGACTTGTTCATTGTCTCCTAGAGGAGGGGCGTCACTTTGTGGACCTACCCAGCTGATATGTTCACCATCGATCTTGATCTCAGCGTCTTCTATGATCTCAGCGTGTTGATCGGGGGCGACCGGGTATAACTTTCGAATTCCTCGCAATCTCAAAGACATCTATGCTGTCTCCCGTGTCCTGATAGGTGCGTGAGGCACCTGGCTTGTGATTGCGCAAAAATATACCACAAAACCGAACAGCTTCGAAAGCCCTGTAGCCTTCTACCCCAAGAAGGAGGTGCATGTTGGGAGAGTTGTTGTTATACTGGCAGGTGAGGGCGAAATTTCGTTTGCAAACTCGACTCTTGGACCGTGGTAAGGTTGTGGGCAGATGACTTGGTCACGAATATCCAAGAGCCGAGTTTGCAAACGAAATCCATTCGATCTTCCCAGAGCGCGGACATGCTTCTCCAGTGTGATCGGATGTTTTCTCTGGAAGGTTGTTGAGGTGGACATGCTGAAATGTCGTCGAGTGATGTTCGAGGAGCGATCGTATATAAGCGGACCATAAAAGGAAGCGAACGAAGTTCCCATATCATTCTTTGGTTGATCGGCTCCTCGAACATCAAGAAGCGACGCCCATGTTTTGTCTCTTGGGTGGATCGCCTCTCTCGTCTGTCATGTATACCTGTGCGAAGAACATTCATCACACACGATCTCAAAAAAAGATGATTCTTTTTTGCTCTATAGTAATTGTTTAATGGCTTCGGTGAGATAGAGATACTGAGGCATGTCATTATAAAGATGTGCAGAGATCCGTAGGAGACGTTTGGGGGAGGAAGGCCACGGGATCACAGGGACTTCTATATCGTATTGGTCGTGGAGTTGTTGTTGGAGGGGTTCGACAGGAGCCGTGTTGGGATAGAGCGCTCCATCAGGCAGGGGGAGTGTCGCGATCGAGCCAAACAGCTCATCTGGACAGGGGACCTGAATGTCCAACTCGTTGGCGATATGACGTCTCGCCTGACTCGCGAGTTGGTGGTTTCGTCGTCGAACTTCTTCCCAACCTCCAGGTACAAGCGAGCCTACATATTCGATCGCTTTTGGGACACAAAGATAGGCCGTGAGATCGTCTGTGCCGGTCCAATCAAATTGCAGGTGGAACGCTGAGCGATCTGTACGTGTGCTGTTTGCGCCGTGGCTGATCGCGAGTGGTTTGATCGTGTGTTGTTGTGCGCGGGCGACATACAAAAACGCGGCACCTCGTGGTGTACACAACCATTTATGGCAATTACCAGTGTAGTACGTGGGTTGGAGGTCGTTGAGTTGGAGTGGTAACATCCCGGGCGCGTGTGCGCCGTCGATAAGTGTCTCGATGCCGCGCTCGTGAAGCTTCGGGATGATTGTCTCCAAGGGCAAGATCAGAGCTGTCTGGCTGGTGACGTGATCGAGCAGAGCGAGCCGGGTTCGTGTCGTGACCTTCTCCATGATCGCGTCGACGATCTCCGAAGGTGATTGGACTGGGTAGGGAACGTCAACAACGACGACCTCTGCACCATCACGTTGGGCGACAAAGTTGAGCGCGTTGCGAGAGGCGTTGTACTCGTGGTTGGTCACGAGCAGCTCATCCCCAGGCGCGAAGGACAAAGAACGTAGGACCGAGTTGACGCCGGCTGTTGCGTTGTTGACGAAGACGATGTCCTTGGCATCTGCACCTAAGAAGTCCGCGAGGGAAGCGCGCGCTGTGTCGATATGTCGCTCAAAATCGTACACGTAAAATTGGTAGGGGCGTGACTCCATCTGTCGCAGCCAACGTCGCTGTTCCTCTTGAACCGCGATGGGTGCGCCACCAAAGGAGCCGTGATTGAGATAGGTGTGGTGAGGGTCGAGGGACCAATGTTCGGCGAGTGGGGACCATAGAGTCGTTGGATCAGTGTCTTTGTGTGACTTCATCTGATTCTCCTTTGCTGTGGTGGGCATGTCGAGTGCGTTGAAGACAACCTAACGCGCTCCACATGATGTGTGAAGGGACCTGTTTGCAATCATTTTCTGTGCCATTGTGTATTTTGCACGAGAGGTCGTTTGCATCCGACGGCCTGATGTGTTGTAAAGACCTTGTCACAGAGCAAGGAAGGTATGGCTTCGTCGAATGGATGGTTTGTAGGCTACGCAGTGTGGACATGGGAGAAGAATGCAATGGAAGTCACAGAAGAAGAGATCCCGAAGATCTCCATTTTATACCAGGATGACGCGCTCATCGTGATCAATAAGCCTTCTGGGATCGCCGTACACCGGGGCTGGGATCGCGATAAGTATTTTGCCATGACGTTAACACGCGACATGATCGGACAGTACGTGTATCCCGTTCATCGATTGGACAAACCCACCAGTGGTGCGCTGATCTTTCTGCTCGAATCGTCGTTGGTCGCGCCACTTCAAACGTCCTTTCAAGAGGGGGACGTGCAAAAACACTACATCACCCTGACACGTGGTGTCGCTCCCGAAGAGGGCATCTTTGAGCGACAACTTCGCTCCAAAGGGAAGAGTGAGGGGCCTTATGTCGATGCTATGACCACCTTTCGCCGACATTTCGTGTTCGAAAATCGTTACTCTGTTGTCTCTGCGTTCCCGAAAACAGGACGTCTACATCAAATCCGTCGGCATTTTAAGCAAGCCAGTCTTCACCTGATTGGTGACGTTAAGTACGGAAAAGGCGAGCACAACAGGATCTTTCGTGAGCGCTTCGATCTACATCGCTTGGCACTCCACGCGCTTGAGATCACATTTCCTCACCCTGTCTCCGGCGAAATGATACACATCTACGCACCTCCTCCCGACGATATCCACATGCCCTTTGCGCGCATGGGTGTCCCCGAAGATATCTGGAAGGCGCAGCTCGGATGAGTGAGGAGAGAAGGGGGATTAGGATTCGGAGAGGAGGGCTGATTGTTTTTCACAGGCTTGTTGACCAAGGGGATATGTCAGCTCTGTATAGAGCGTGTGAGCCTGATCAAAGAGGGCGCGGGCTTTCTCTGGATGTGCGGCGGCTGCTTCAAGCAATCCACGGGAGAAGAGACAATGGGCAAGTCCAAGTGGAGTGTTGTGCTCTTCGTAGAGGGTGTTGGCCTGTGTGAGGAGCGCTGCTGCTTCTTCGAGGTGTCCTTGTTGTACCGCGAGATCGCCGAGGGAGCGCAGACAGGTCGCTTCGCCCAAAGGATTCGGGAGCGCTCTGTGAAGTTCCAGGGCTTGTTGGAAAAGTGTGTGGGCGTCTTCTTTTTGGAGGAGGGCCAGCTCTCCGAGGGCGTGTAGTGTGTTGGCCATCCCAAGTGGGTATGACAGCGTCTCATAATGATGAAGCGCGCGAGAGAGGTGGACGTTGGACTGTTGCAGCTCTCCTTCATCTTTGGAGACTCGCCCAAGTTCGAGCAGACAGTTGGCGACTCCTAGGCTGTCGGACATCTCCTTGTACATTCCCATCGCCTCAGTGAACAGCGCGAGGGCTTCAGCTGGGTGTCCTGTCGCTTGTTTGACCTCTCCTAGAGATTGGAGACAGTTGGCTTCTCCGAGCGTGTCGCCCAAAGAGCGATAAAGTGTGAGCGCATCCTCGAACTCTTGCGCTGCGTGGGAGGGGTTGCCTCTCAGTCGTGCGATTTCTCCGAGGGAGAGACGACAATTGGCTTCACCTTGTGCGTCTTGAAGTGTGTGGTAGAACGTCTGCGCCGCTTCGAAGTGCGTTGTCGCTTGTTCTAGATCGCCGCTACACTTGGCGATCTCGCCGAGCTCGAGCAGGCTGTTGGCCTGACCAGGCGCATCGTCGAGCGCTTCGTAGAGTGAGAGGGCGGTCTCAAGGTGGGTGCGAGCTTCTTCTGTGTATCCTTCGAAGCTGGCGATCTCACCTAGATGTTGGTGGCAGTCGGCGATCCCTTCTTTGTTGTCAAAGGATTGGAAGGTCTCTAGCGCTTCTTCATAGAGTTCTTTGGCGCGTGTGGTGTCATCTTCGAATTTGGCAGACTCACCCATGTACATGATGGCGAGCGCCCGTTGTTGAGGAAGTTGATGTGTGTCGCACCACGCGATCGCGTCTTCGAGGACCTCGAAGGCGAGCTTGCTCTCATCGGCATATGTGTAGAGTCGGGCTTTCTCACACAGCAGCTCTGCGATGAAGTGTGTGGGCTCGGGGTGATGCTCGCAAAAGTCGATCTGTTCGGAGAGAGCTTGTTGTGCTTGTTCGAGATCACCTGCCTGGATCGAAAACTCACGCCAACGTTTGAGCAGCGCATGGCTGGTCTCTCGCCACGTCTCGATCGAGTCGCGGAACCAATCTTCGGCTTTCGAGAGCATGATCGCTGCAGCAGTGAGGCTCGCAGCCTCTTCCCATTGTTGTTGCTCTGCATGTTGTTCGGCTTGTTGGAGGGCGTTGAGAAATTCGGGGTGCATAACATCGATTCCTTTGTCGAGCGCTCGACTGTTTCGTTACTTAGACTTTCCTTGTGATCCATGACCAACGCTGTCATGGATGGAGAATTGGCAGCACCATACCACAAAAAAGGAAACGTTTTTGGAAACGGAGTCATTCTTTACGCACATTGCTTTGATCCCCTTGGCAAGGGGAGGGGGTTTTGGGTATGATTCCCTCAACGCGAAAAAAATTGATGATTTGGGCAAACAAACACACGACGTATTTTGTGTGTTGAGTTGGACCTGGAAAGGAGTGGCTATGGGTGAAGTGATCGAAACGACCGCGCAGAGAGTTGTCCGTTTAAAAGCAGCATTCGCCAGAGATGGTTTTGAAGTGAGTGATGATGATCTGTTCACATTACAAAGCGGTGATGACGTACGTATCGGTATGATCGCCAAGAGCAAGACGCTCTACAATTACGAGACCAAAGAGCCCAAGATCACCTACTACGTCGAAGGCACCTCCTATGAAATGGGGTATCTGCTCGGATTGATGGCGGAGCCCAAAGTCTCCGTGATGACGACGGAGTTTATCGAGCAGCTCCCCTTTGCGTTTGTTGGACTTGATCTCAAAGATGGTCCGATCGAAACGATCCTTTCGAAATTGATTCTCTCGATCGCAGACCATTGGAGCCAAAATATCCCCGACGCGTTGCCCGATTCGATCAAGGAGCAGCTCAAAGGCGTGCTGGAAGGTTGCCAAAAAGCCAACGCCGACACCCAAGTCACCGAGAAGGGATTGTGGCTGCTCAACACGGCTTTCGACACCATCCTCTCCCACGTCTTTACTGGAGAGTTGTTTATGGAGAACTCTATTTCTCCGAGTCAATTGAGGATCCCGACCTTTTGTAATGCCTTCTCCATCTCGGGAGAGGCGGCGGATGGTAAGCACTTCTTTGGTCGAGACTTCATGTTTGCGAGCGCCGATATCTTCCAGAATTATGCCTGTATGTTGATCTCCGTCCCAAAAGGGGAGGACGCGGGGGTTCCCTTCATGAGCTTTATGGCCCCTGGGATGGTCGGCTGTATCACGGGGCTCAACACTGAAGGTGTCGCGATGGGCGTCAACACGCTCGCTTCTGCCGCGTGTAACACCGAGCAGCCTGGCTTTTGTTCGCTCTTGTTGGTCCGTTATGCGATGGAACACGGGAAGACCTCACAGGAGGTGCTCGATATCCTGACACAGGCAACTCGCGGTGTCTCGTGGAGCTACCCCGTCGCTGATGGAAAGGATGGCTCGGCGTTTATTGCCGAAATTATCGAGTCGATCGATGAAGATGTTAGCAGCTTCTCCGATCTGGCGCTCAGCTACCCCTCTCGTTACTATCGCAAAACACTCCCCAAAAAACCCGAACTGATGGCCGGTGTCGCTGGATACCAGAATGGCATTCACGATATCACGCCGTATATTCTCAAGGGTGTGTTTCCACGCTGGAATGATCAGAACACACACTCGCTCTATGAGAGACACAACGAAGATCTTTGGCAACGTTACAACAATCGACCTTTTAGTGACCATCACGCGAAGATTGTCCCTGGCGCGTTCGATCCAATGGGCCGAATCAATCCAACCGATCAAGACCGCAATTGTCCCTCCTCCTTTTACTTTGCACCAGAGCGACAGAGCCGGCCTGACATTGTCCTCGCGACCAATCTTTTTATCGGCGATGAGATGCGTTATTTCGCGATGTCACCCTGGATCGCGATGCTCTCCAACGGGAAAGACATCAATGACTTTCAGTGGCGTTATGATGAGCTAAACTTTTTGATCGACCGGGCGCTTGGTATGCCAGGCGATGGACCCATCACGCCGATCTCCGAAGACACCGCGAGGGAGCTTATCAACTTCCTCAGCCCCAATGGACGATTCCCTGATTACTACGATAACTCCCCCAAAAGCTCGGATGGTAAAAGGACGGTCATCGAGGGGGGCGTGTCTCTTCTCGAACTCAAAGAGAAAACCTTTGAGAGTCAATTTGGTTACTACGGCGATGGCTGGGTCAAGCTCCACCTGATGAATTACGTCTCTTAACTTTCCTCTCTTGCCCATCCCTGCTCTGTTCCTCTCCTGCATCACCTCTGCTCTTTTTCCGTCCAACAACCCCGAAGAAAGCGAATGCTCGTTTACAGTACAGTATGTGTGCTTTGTTCGCCTACAAGGGTGGTGTATACTGGGACGTGTCGATGTCGTCAGTGAGAGAGGTGTATTGTTTTGTATGAGAAAGAAAATCGTTTGTTGATACGTGGTGGACTGTGTGCGTTGGTGTGTGTGATCTTGTTGTTGTTTGCGTGTGGTCCTGCGCCTTGTACCTCCAATCGTGATTGTGCGGAGGGGTTTTACTGTGATGTGGGGTTGTTTGTATGTTATCCCGAATCCGGTCGTTGCGAGAAGGGCGCGAGTCGTATTTGTTACAGTGGCGATTTGAGGACGAGAGGCGAGGGTGTTTGCAAAGATGGTGTGCAGTTATGTGTGGAGGACGGACGTTGGGGAGCGTGCAATGGAGATGTCACCCCGACGGTCGAAATCTGTGATGGAAGAGATAACAATTGTGACGGTGTGATCGATGAAAATTGTGCAGACAAGGTGCTCTGTGAGTCGATCTCATTTCAGGAACGTATCGTCACAAAGGCTGTGCTCTCGAAAGACGTCCATAAACGTGTCTTTGTGACGATCTCCTTTACGGATGTTGTACCTACGATGCTTTTTCCAGGGAAGCTGCCTGTGTTGACGATCGAGTCCGATGGTGTCTGGGTGATCGAAAAGTCCGTCTTGAGCGATGATAAAAAGACACTCTACTACACGCTCTTTTCGGAGAAGGATTGGTTTCGCACATTTCGACTGCGCTTACGTGGGGAAAGTGTACTTCCTGGAGAGAAGAACAAGCTCTGCTCCTATCTTTATTACAGCCTCACACTGCAAGCGCAATGTGAGCGGGGATGGAGTGATTGTGGGGGGATCTGTCGTGATACTGAACACGATCCCAATTATTGCGGTGGATGTGAACAAAAGTGTCCTCGGGGTCGCGAGTGTTGTCGAGGCCGCTGTCGTCAACCAGTCGCACCTTCGCGAATTTGTGGGGCCTGTGATGACATCTGCAGTATTGGCAAGGCCTGCTGTGATGGGATTTGCCAAAGTCTCAACGAGAATGTCACACATTGTGGGGCGTGTGGTGTGCGATGTAAAAGCGGTCAAAGGTGTTGTGGATACCAGTGTATCGATGTACTGAGGAATAACGAACACTGTGGGTTGTGTGGTAAAAAGTGTCAGGGTAACAGAAAGTGTTGTAATGGGGAGTGTGTGAGGTTGGGGAACGATAAGCGCCATTGTGGTGCTTGCGGGAACACCTGTCAGGCGTCCGAGTTCTGCTCGCTTGGAAGGTGTCAAACGTGCGAACCTCCCAATTCATTGTGTTCGCAAACCACGACGCCACAGTGGCCTGTATGTGTCGATATACGCTTCTCAAATCGACACTGTGGTGCGTGCGCAAACAATTGTGCGACCGATGAAGTGTGTCTCAACGGGCGGTGCGGCCTTTGTCGACAAAGCCTCGATTGCGAAGAAGATCCTCAGTGTGTCCTTGGTTCATGTAAGAGGGATTTTTACTGTAGCCTTTTGGGTCGGTGTAAGAAGCCTTCTTCTGTGAATGAGCGAGGACACTTGGTGCTTGACGATGTTGGTGAAGTCGATGCCTTTGATTTCCAACTCGATCCTGCAGGGAGGTATCTTCTCGCGGGGAGTTTTCGAGGAGGGTTTACATTTCAACAGCGCCATCTCCCATCACAAGGGGCAAGAGATATCTTTGTCGGTCATTACGATCCCAAAGGTTCCTCATCGCATCGCCTTTTGTGGCTGAAGCAAATCGGCGGCAAGGGGGATGATTACGGAGCGAAGATCGTGCTCACACCGACACAGCGAGTGTCTGTTCTTGGGGTCTATGGTGAGGGTGGCAAAGAGACGACATTTGTGGATATTGGCAATCCCAGCGCGACGAAGTTGACACCCCCAACTGCTGCAAACAATGGCCTGTTTTTGGCGTCTTTTTCGAGCGCAGGGACGTTGTTAAAGGTTGTGCCTCTCCATGCGGGAACATCGCATTTGGCACCGACATTCGATGTCTCAAAGAGCGACGAGCACATCCTCGCCTTCGGTGTGAAGGAGGCGGATAAGCTCAAGCAGCTCGGTTGTGGGACAAAAGATCTGCACAACAAAAAGGATCCTCTGCTTGCTCGTCAACAACTGGTGTTGATGAAGCTGACGTCCAATCTCGACTGTGATTGGGCGCGGATCGTTGGGACGACGACGGCCGGGAAGATGGAGCCAGTAGGGGTTGGGTTTTTGAAGGGGCCCGATTTTAACGAGCCGATCAATGTCTTTGGCAACACAACAGGTACGTTCCAGTGGGATACAGCGACGTTTTCGTTTGCAGGAGGCGCACATGGTTTTCTGCTGCGTGCTTCTTTGAAGGGCGTGATCAGCCCCATCCACACACCTTGGTCGACGACTGTTGATACCTGGCAGGCTGCGATCAACACTGGTTACACTGTGCGAAATGGCGTCAAAGACTCCAGCAATATCATCGCGGGTTCATTTCTTGGGACTTTGCAGGCTGGTGCGCTGTCATTTAGGTCATCGACAAAGGGGGATGTATTTGTTGCTAAGGAGGCCGGGAAAATCGCGGGCTCAGTGGTTCAATGGCCTCATCTACAGAGTGTCACTGTGCGTGACATCGCGCTTAAGTGGAACAAGTCTGGGATGAATGTGGAGGGTGTGTATGTTGGTGGAGAGTTTTCGGGGACGATGGTTTTGCCGAACGGTTTGTCACTGACTTCGTATGGGAAAAAGGACATCTTTGTGATGTTTATCGACTTTAGCAGTGGGCCTGGGTGGACGACGCACATCGGGGGAGTGGGAGACGAGTGGTTACAGCGTTTGCACGTACGGATCGCGAGTCCTGGGATCGGCATCCATGTGGGAGGGATTTCGGAGAGCGAGGTGCTGTATCACGATGGCGCTTCATCAAAGCGGTCTTTGGCGAGTGGTGCGAGACGTATGTTTATCTGGAATCTTCGTCTGTAGGGGGATTATTTACATGCTCCTGCGTATTGAACAGAGACCCCTTGGGCGTGGGCGAGGCATTCGTTGGCGTAGGTCTGGCCGCCACATCCACAAACGGGGTTGTACTCTTTGGTGCAACCTTGTGCGATGGGGGTACATTTTCCTGGGATGTCTGTTCGGCCACAGTGTGTGGGTTGATTGCAGAACTCCTCAGCACCACAGGGGGCCAATCCGCGTCCTCCACATGGTTGGCTTGTTTTACAGGGGCCACTGTATGCGACCTTGATCCCTGCCATGTCTGCGGTGCATTGATTGAGATAGGTTTTTTGGTCACACCCACACACTTCGTTTTCCGTTTTTGAACATGTTTTGACAGGGATACAACGTCCTTTCGCGCCAGCTGTATCGCAACTTCCACCGAAATTGTATTTGCAGATCTCTCCTGCTCCACATTGGACTCCTTGCGTGCCTCCACACTCTGGATAACACTCTATAAGGTCTGTGCATGTGACGGTGCCTCCGTTACATGTGCATTTATTGCAGCCGTCTTTGTGGGGGAATGTTTGGCCTGTTGTCCAGCGCTTTCCTTCATACGTGCAGTCAGTGGAGCATGTTGTGGTCCCTTTACATGCGAATTTGAGGCCCTTTTGGCATGTGCAAAGTTCACATTTGTCTGCTGTTGTGTAGCTCTCTCCGGGTTTGTAGTATGTTTCTTCGTGAAGACAACACGCTTTGTGACAGGATAACTCACCGCTGTCACAAACACATGTTTCGCAACCATCTTTGAGTGTGACCTCTTCGCCATTTTTGATGGCTTTGCCGTCAACGAGGCAGGTACATTGATCTGGTTGGCAGGTCAACTTGCCATCATCACAGGTACATTCTTCACATGAACCGTTGTTGAGTTTGCTCTCGCCATGTTGGAGCGTTTTGCCTTCGTGGATGCATGATCTTTTGGGACATGGGCCTGTTGATTTGAGTTGGACACCTGCTTGTTCGGCGATACAGCTGTTGTCGTACGTTTTGCCATCACAGCCACATACAGGCGCGGCGACATCGGGGCAAGTTTGTTTCTCTTTGCAAAGACCTTCTGCGTGAGCGTTACAAGAACCTGATTGAAGGACACAAACCTTTTCGCCTGTGCAGACTTTCTCTTCGAGTCCGCCACACGTCTGTATACAATCTCTGAGTGTACAGCTTGTCTCTCCTGAGGCGTTGCAACTGCAAGTATTACAGCCATCTGACGAAGGGAAGGTCTCTCCGGCTTTGTAAGTCTTTCCTTCGTATGTACAAGGTGTGCTGCTCCCACAACCAGTCGTGCTACCGATGCACGCCCAGGCCGCGAGTAATAATAGACACATCGTCCATCTTTTTGTCATATCCTTGTCCTCTATATGTTCGCTGTTCGTTCTTCTCACAAAAGAAAGTCGATACAATATACACAAATGCACTTTGCGTGCATTGTATCTTTTTTGATTTCAAGGGGGTACTCTTTTCTCGTTGTTCTCTTCGTGTCCATTCGGTTATGTGTGGATTTCTTTTCTGAAAGAAAAGTAGGTATTTTCGACAAGAGTATGGGTACGTTGGACGTGTACCAACGTCATTCATTCAGTAGAAAAGAAGTCTGCGACACTTTTGTGGAAGGTGTGATGGACAAAGTGTTCGTAGGCGTCGGAGATGATGTGGTTTTAATGTCGAGAGGTGTTGTATGTTTGGACATGGAGTCTATTGTGCTCGCAAGGTGTTGGGTCTCTTTATCGTTTGGTCCGCTTTTGTTCCAGGGGTCGCGTTGGCTGCGCCTGTCTGGAAAACAAATCCTGTTGAGTATGCTGTGGCTGGAGCGGAGTACGTTTATGATGCACATGCGACAGAGACGGGCACGACGTTGACTTACTCCTTGACGACGGCTCCTGCAGGCGCGACTGTCCAGTCCAACTCTGGACTCGTGAAGTGGCCAAACCCTTCTGGCACGCAAAGTTTTGGGCTACGTGTGTGCAATGCCAGCAATCAATGCGTCGATCAAAGCTGGCAGGTGACGACCCAGACATTTCCGAGCGCATGTCGCACCAGCCCACTTTTTAGCGCTCAAAAGTATCTGTTTTATAGTGCTGGTACAGCGCTTCTCTGGGCGACACAGGCCAATACAACCTATACGATCTACAAGATCCTCGATGACTCTGTCGTAAAAACCGGGACAATTGCTGCGTCTCGTCAGATGGTGGAGGTCGATCTCTCTGCGTTGGGGATCACCTACCTGACAGGGATGTTGTACATCAAAGCGGACAAACCCATCCATGTCGTCAGCGGTTGGAAGACACAGACAGCCAACAAAGAGGCCACTTACCTCTACAGCAATAATGGCACGCGGATTGGTAAAACCTTCGATGGGTACGCAAGGAAGGAGGTCTTTGTCTATTGCTATCGTGGGGCGGGGACGACATTACCATCGATCGATGTGACAGATGTCTCAGACGGAGATGACACGACAAAGCTGACAGATGCAAACGCGACGTACAAACAAACAGCCTCTGGTGTATGGATCTGGAAGCTGACGGGCTTTGACAATGATCATTTCCAGGTCAGCGCAAATCTTGACTGCACTGTGATGGCAGGTGATTTCTCAAGCAAGCTCGATTGGTCGGCGATCCCACCTTCTTCCAACCCTTCTGAGGGAGGAAGCTCCTATGGGACGCGGTTTATGACATTTGCGAACAAGCCCATGATGATCTTCGCGACGCAAGCCAATACCCAAGTCACCATTGTGGATCTTAACGATGATGGGGACAGTGATGACAGTCGAAGCTTTACGATCAATCCCAATCAATTTTGGACGACCTCTGGATTTTCTGGTTTGTACAACGGTTATACACAGATCATCGGCAGCGAATTCGATGAAGATTTGATCATCGTGACGTCCGATAAACCCATCCTTGTATCTGTTTCTGCCACACGTTCGACAGGTGGATATGTCTCTCCAGTACAATTGCATAAACGCACAGACGGTAAGCTCGAAGGATATTGCTTTGTCAACCGGAACAACGATCTGCGCGTGCTCGCGGAAGATGCACAGACAAAAGTTGAGATCTCGACGATCGCTGCGCAGAAAAATGACACCACAACAAAGCTTTACATTGGTCCTTGGGCGACGACGTTTTTACCTCGTAAGCCCTGGTTAGGGAAGACTTATCGTTACTTTTCACTTCCTGACTCCGGGCAATTTAACGCCGATCTGATCAAGGTCGTCGCGGACAAACCTGTACAGGTGTTTTGTGGCGATCTGGACGATAAGTCGCAGCTTTACGCCCTCGGGAGTGAGAACAACCTCTACGATCTGCCTCCTGTGATCTCGACACCTTCGCCCCCAGCTCTGTTGGCAAAGGCCGGCGCTCCCTATCAACCCAATCAAGTGCTCGCCAATGACCCCGAAGGTTCACCTCTCTACTACACGTTACTCCAAGGGCCTACAGGAGCGAGTATCAGCGCCAACGCAGGACGGATCTTTTGGACACCAACAATGGCGGACGTCGGTAGCACAAAGACATTCGAAGTGCAGGTGATGGACATTCACGGCAACTGCTCGACAAAGACTTGGCAGGTCCGCGTGGGGGTCTGTCTCTTAGGTGAAACAAAAGCCTGTTACACGGCGTCTTCTGGATGCTCAACTTCGACAGGAACGATCGTCTGTAAGGGGACTTGTCAGGCTGGGACATTCTCTTGCACGAGCGCTGGCGTGTGGGCGACCACTTGTGTTGGTGAGATCGCCCCTGTCTCCGAGTTATGTGATGGTCAAGACAATGATTGCGATGGCAGCGTCGATGAAGACTTCACGAGCAAGGGACAAACGTGTAGGAGCGGGGTTGGAGAATGTGAACGTGTTGGCTTGCTTGTCTGTAAAGCTGATGGCAACGGAACAGTCTGTAATGCCAACGCTGGAACACCTGTCGCAGAGCGGTGTGACAGTAAAGACAACGATTGTGATGGTAAAGTCGACGAGGACTTCACGAGCAAAGGACAAGCGTGCAAGGTCGGTGTTGGTGAGTGCGAGCGTGCCGGTGTCAATGTCTGTAAAGGCGACGGCAGTGGTGTGATATGTGATGGGACACCGAGTACGCCTGTGGTAGAAAGATGCGATGGGAAAGACAACGATTGTGACGGCAGTATCGATGAGGACTTCACGAGCAAAGGGCAAGCGTGCAATATCGGTGTTGGTGAGTGTGAACGTGTTGGTGTCAATGTCTGCAAAGGCGATGGCAGCGGTGTGATATGTGATGGGACGCCTGGAGCACCACAGACCGAGATATGTGATGGGAAAGATAATGATTGTGATGGGCAAGTCGACAATGTCGCAGGTACACCGTGCAATCCAAAGAATCAACCTCCCAATATCACAAGTCTCCCTCCTGCTGCGTCACAAGATGGTGTGAATTACACATACACACCGGCTGCGACAGACCCGGATGCTGGGGATACATTGACCTGGAAGCTCAAAAAGGGGCCTGCTGGCGCGACGATCGACAGCACAACAGGTGCGCTCAATTGGACACCTTCAACGACTGATGTGGGGAAAGATATCGAGTTTGAGATCGAGGTCTGTGACGATAAAGGGAATTGTGATACGCAGACCTGGAAAACACAGCCCAAACAAGCCAATACACCACCTTCTATCGTAAGCAACCCGTCTGTCTTTGTGTACGCAGGTGAAGAAAATACTTATAGCCCGAAGGTTCAAGATCCTGACGTTGGTGATACACACACCTGGAGCCTCAAAAAAGGCCCAACAGGCGCAAGTGTTGATCCCCAAACAGGCAAGCTCTCCTGGAAGCCAGACGCCGCTGATATCGACAAGCCAGTGACCTTCGAGGTGGAAGTTTGTGACTCTGGAACACCACCAAAGTGCGTGACACAGACCTTTACCTGGACCCCACGTAAGCGTTGTCAGGTGGATACTGATTGTCTGGAGCCACGCATCTGCGCTGTGGACGCAAATAACGTCTTGATATGCACTGATGCTGGTTGCTCCGTCGCTGCAGGGCAGTGCACCCAATCCGACGAGCTTTGCAAGCAGGGACTGTGTGTCAGCAATCCATGTACAAACAAAAATTGTGCACAAGGAACCTTCTGTCGTCCATCCGATGGTAAGTGCATTGGTTCGTGTGCAGGTGTCCAGTGCACGGGACAAGAGCGCTGTGTCGATGGTCTTTGTGTGAAAGATCTTTGTGTAGAGGCCGGGCTGGTCTGTGGAGTCGATGAGTTTTGTGATACGTCAAATCCACAAAAGCCGAGCTGCCAACAAGACCCGTGCACAACCCAATCCTGTCGTCATGGTCGTATATGTTCGGAGCTGAGGCGCTGTGTTGATGATCCTTGTGTCGGGCTCTCTTGTCCCAGTGGGACATCTTGTCGAGCAGGACAGTGTTACGCAAAGGCACCTGAGGAGAAAGGTTCTGAGCCGGTCTTCGAGGAGAAGCCAAGCTTTGAGGAGAAGCCGGTCTTTGAAGAGAAGCCGATCTATGAGGAGAAGCCGATCTATGAGGAGAAGCCTGCTGACGAACCTATTGTGGAGTCAAGCGAACCTGATGTTGTGGACGCGAGTGTTCCAGAAGAGGGCGGAGAGTTTGTCTTTTCGAGTGGTGGGTGTCGTTGTTCGGCGGCTGAAACACCAACACCTCCCTTGATGTGGTTGTTCCTTTTTGGTTTGTGGATCGCTGTAAGTTTGCGCCGACATCGACGAGAGTAGGGGATTTGTTTGGCTCCAAGAGGGGGAGCATCTTTGTTGCGTTTTTTGTCCACAAATTATGATAGAATTCTGTCTTTCCTACACAAACCAATATGTACAACTGTCCACAAACAACTGCTTGAGGAGTCCGAGCATGAGAATGTCCTACCTTTTTTGTGTACCTTTGTGTGTGTTCTTCTTATTTTCTTGTGGTGAGACCACAACAAAGAACGAGCGAGCCGATGAGCAGGTCGTGGACAGCTCCATTACGAAAGATGAAGACACGATAACAGAGGTCTTTTCAGAGAAGGTGGGTCCAGAGAAGTCTACCGAAACAGCCGTTGAAGTAGCGGCTGAAAGAGATCGTGTGGATGGAGGCGTCGAAGAGAACAGTGTGGATGCAGGTCAAGAGAATCGTCTTGAAGGGATTCGCGAGGTGGATGAACCTGTTGTCGATGGCTCCAGTGAGGAGCATGGGCCAGAGAAAAAAGCCGAGCCTGTAAGGGAGAGTCTGCTTGAAAAGACGCCAGAAAAAGCGTGCTCTGCTGGTGTGATGTGCCAAGGAGTTTGTGTGGATACACAGACGGATATCAATCACTGTGGGAAGTGCAACGAGGCGTGTCCTGCAGGGACTTTGTGTGTCGCTGGGATTTGCTCTTGCCCTACAGGTCAGACATTGTGTGGTGGAAAATGTGTCGATACAGATGCAGACATCGCACATTGTGGTGGATGTTCGAAGCCATGTGTGAGTGGTCAGTTGTGTCGCTCTGGTCAGTGTGAGTGTCCAACAGGGACGACGCTCTGCAATGGGAAATGTCTTCGTTTGTCCGACGACACACAACACTGCGGCACATGTGGGAAGTCCTGTGTGAGTGGTCAATTATGTCGCTCTGGTCAATGTGAGTGTCCGGCTAGGACGACACTTTGCGGCGGAAAGTGTGTGAACACAAACGCTGACGTCGCACATTGCGGTCAGTGTGGAGTCGCTTGTCCTGTGGGGACCACCTGTCAAAGTGGCCAATGTACATGTCCTTCTGGAAAGCTCTTGTGTAGTGGAACGTGTGTGGATACATCGACAGATTCATCGAATTGTGGTGCCTGTGCGAAGACTTGTGTTGGCGGCCAAACGTGTCAGTCCGGGAGCTGTGTGTGTCCTGGCGGAACGACATTGTGTAATGGAAAGTGCGTAAATACTTCGGCTGATTCATCGAACTGTGGCACCTGCGGCAAAGCCTGTGGTGGTGGGAGTTCATGTGTGAATGGTGTGTGTACTTGTCCTGCTGGTCAGGCTTTGTGTGGTGGAAAGTGTGTGGACACCTCGACAGACAACAATCACTGTGGGACATGTCAAAGTGTATGTGCTGCTGGGCAGAGATGTGATGCTGGGCAATGTAAATGCCTGTCTGGGCTGACCTTGTGTGGGAATCTGTGTGTAGATGTACAGACAAGTGCCACACATTGCGGTGGTTGTGGAAATGCTTGTGCCTCGGGCTTTGTCTGTTCTTCTGGTCAATGTGTTCGTGGTGCTTGTCCTCGTGGGACCACAAAGTGCGGAAATTCTTGTGTCGATTTGCAAACGGATGTCGCTCATTGTGGCGCTTGTGCCAACGCTTGTGTTGCTGGTCAGAGTTGTTCTGGGGGGAGCTGTGGTTGTCCAAGTGGGACGACACTATGCAATGGAAAGTGTGTGGATACCTCGACAGATTCATCGAATTGTGGGGCTTGTAGCAAGGTCTGTCCAAGTGGAACATCTTGTACTTCTGGGAGCTGTGCGTGTCCGAGTGGGACGACATTATGTAATGGCAAGTGTGTGAACACCTCGACAGATTCAACAAACTGTGGTGGATGCGGAAAGACCTGCGCTGCTGGGACATTCTGTGCATCTGGGAGTTGTGGTTGCCCAAGTGGGACGACATTGTGTAACGGCAAGTGTGTGGACATCTCGACAGATTCATCGAACTGTGGGGCTTGTGGCAAGAGCTGTACTGGAGGACAAAGCTGTGCATCTGGAAGTTGCACGTGCCCGAGTGGGACGACATTGTGTAATGGAAAGTGTGTGGATACATCAACGGACTCGTCGAATTGTGGTGCCTGCGGCAAGGTCTGTCCAAGTGGAGCGTCGTGTTCGGGGGGAAGCTGTGGTTGTCCAAGTGGGACGACATTATGTAACGGCAAGTGCGTGGATACCTCGACAGATTCATCGAATTGTGGGGCTTGTAGCAAGGTCTGTCCAAGTGGAACATCTTGTACTTCTGGGAGCTGTGGTTGCCCAAGTGGGACGACGTTGTGTAATGGAAAGTGCGTGGATACATCGACAGATTCGTCGAATTGTGGAGGGTGTGGGAGTGTATGTGCCGGGGGACAAAGTTGTCAATCAGGAAGTTGTGTGTGTCCGAGCGGGACGACGTTGTGCAACGGAAAGTGCGTGGATACATCGACAGATTCATCGAATTGTGGGGCTTGTGGCAAGGTCTGTGGTGGTGGGAGTTCGTGTGTGAGTGGTGTGTGTGCTTGTCCGACTGGTCAGGCTTTGTGTGGTGGGAAGTGTGTGGACACCTCGACAGATCCATCGAATTGTGGTGGATGTGGGAATGTATGTGCGAGTGGGCAAAAGTGTACAGCCGGGGCTTGTGTGTCGGCTTGTGGTACAGCGGTGAGTTTTGCGACGGACATACAGCCGATCTTTACGTCGAGATGTGCAGGTTGTCATGGTGGTGCCAGACCTGCAGGAAGCTTACCATTGGGTGCAGGACAATCTTACAATGCGCTTGTCAACCAGACCTCTGGATGTGGAGGACAGATTCTTGTGAAGCCTGGTGACGCGCCCAACAGCTATTTGTACAAGAAGCTCGTTGGTGGAGGGATTTGTGGGAATGTGATGCCTAGTGGACCGGGTTCATTACCTCAGGCAGACATCGATAAAATCCGGCGTTGGATCTGTCAGGGAGCCAAGAACAATTGAGTGTTGTGACATTGTTGGGAGAGAAGATATGCAAAGAAGACGTCTTGGAAGATTAGGGGAAGTTTCGGCCATTGGCTTTGGTGGTGCGGCGGTCAGTGGCGAAGGCGGCGGCTACGGCTTTGGATTGCTCGATGAGGATGACGCGATTGGGCTCCTACACCGTGCGTTGGACGCAGGGATTGATCTCTTCGACACTGCGCCTATCTATGGTTTTGGACTCTCAGAGAAGCGGATCGGGAAAGCCTTTCGAGGTCGCCGTGAGGATGTCTTTTTGGTGACAAAGGGAGGTGTCGATTGGGATCGTGACAAACGTGTTCGCGTGGACAATCGACCCGAGACGATCGAACGGATGCTTCATCAGTCGCTGCGAGATTTGGAGACGGAGATGGTGGATCTGTACTTCCTTCATTGGCCTGATCCAGAGGTTGATATCCGTCGCCCAATGGAGGTCCTTGCGCGTGCCAAAGAGGTCGGAAAGATCCGGGCCATTGGTCTCTCAAACACCTACCTTGAAGACATTCAAAAAGCTCGTGAGATTGAGCGCGTTGATGTCCTCCAGGGAGAATTCAATTTGTTTCAGGTCTACGCCAGGGAGTCGCTCTTTGAGACGATTCGTGCGGAGGAGATGGGATGGATGGGGTGGGGTTCACTTGATCGAGGCATCCTGACTGGGCGTGTCGATCGGGACAGGGTTTTTGAGGATCCTACGGATGTCAGGACACATGCCTCTTGGTGGGTGGATGTCGATCGTACGCCTAAATTCGACGCGATGGAGATGATGTTACCTTTCTTGCGTGATTGTGGTCATACAGGGTTGCAGGCGGCGTTGGGATTTGTCCTACAATATGAAGAGGTGAGCACTGCGCTATGTGGGATCAAGGGACCACAGCAATTGGAGACCGTGTTGGAGGCGCTTGAGCACCTTCCTTCTGCCGAGGTCCTCGCTGAATGTGAGCGTATCGCGCAACATTTTGGTGCACAAAGTCATTGAGAAGAGGGAAGAATCCTATCAGTTCGAGCGAATGCTCGTCCAGCTCCCTGCGCAATCACCAACATCATCGTCTGGGAAATCGAAGACATAACCGCCAACACATAATCACATTAAAGGCTGGGGGTGCGACATCGAAGGCTGGAGGTGTTGGAGGCAGGTCTTTAGACCTGCCCCATTCCGAACGATGCGATGCTGGAGGCATCGCGTACCCTCTCTATAGGCCCAGGTTTTAACCTGGGTGGACGGCCATTCGTATCCTAACATCCGTACGTACATGATTTTATTCGTATCCTGAACACCATCCATATGTGGGTGCATTCGTATCCTGCCGTTCGTATGTGGCTGTGTTCGTATCCTAAACACCGTTCATATGTGGTTGTGTTCGCATCTATTTGGTGTGTTTTGGTGGATGGTTTTCGAGAGGGGGAGTACGGGTTGAATGATTGGATAGAGGGATTCGTTTGCTTGGCATCACCGGGTTGAAACCCGGTGCTATAGAGAGGGTACGCTCGCCCCACGGCTTCGCATCGATCTGAATTGCGGTGGGACTCAAAGTCCCACCTCAACGCACAAAAACACAAACGATCACAATAGGAGCTGATTTTTTTGCTAAGAATCGTGATTTCGGTGTGTTCGAGAATAGAACGTGACATGTGATCTTGGTGTGTGATGTTTTCTTTGTGTGGTGTATTATCTTTGTATCCAAAGATCTTACACAAAGGAGCGCACATATGTTGAGGGCGATACATGGGTTTTTGCTATGTCTTTCTCTAGGAATGCTCGGAGGTGTTGGTTGTTCAACGACAGCTCCTGATCCCTGTCGAGACATACAATGCCAACAAGGCGAGTCTTGTGAGGCTGGTCTGTGTGTTTCTTCTTGTGAAGCTGGACAGCTCTGGTGTGAGGGGAAGTGTCTCGATACCAGTCACAACATCAAACACTGTGGACAATGTGGCAATATGTGCCGCGCTGGCGAGCTTTGTCGTGAGGGTCGTTGTGTCCTGGAGTGCCCCTCTGGAGAAGGGGTTTGTGATGGTCGCTGTGTCGACACTTCTACTGAGCCTAAGCATTGTGGTTCATGTGGTCGTGTCTGTCAGCCCGGTGAAGTCTGCTCCAAGGGGAACTGCACACTCTATTGTCAGGAAGGAATGACCAACTGTAGTGGTCGCTGTGTCGACGTAAAGACCTCGACGAAGCATTGTGGGCAGTGTGGGACGGTGTGTGGAGGAGGGAAGCCTTGTGTAGAAGGAGAGTGCAAGATCGTGTGTCCTTCTGGGCAGGATGTCTGTGGTGGTCGCTGTGTCGATCTGCAACGAGATACCGCTCATTGTGGGCAGTGTGCGAACATCTGTGGGCAAGGTTATACGTGCAAAAAAGGACAATGTGTTCGTGAGTGTTCTGTCGAACAGACCGTCTGTGGTGGGGAGTGTGTCAATCTGCGTATCGATGAACGCCATTGTGGCGCGTGTGGCAACGCTTGTCTTGCTGGACAGAGCTGTGTCTCAAAGCGATGTGAATACACTTGTCCAGCCGGACAGACCGCGTGTGGAAAGGTCTGTGTTGATACAAACACCAACGTGGAACATTGCGGGAAGTGTGGAAACACCTGTCAGGGGGGTGAGTTGTGCAAAGAGGGGAGCTGTCGCTGTCCCCAAGGGTATTTTGGGTGCAATGGTGTGTGTAAAGATGTCCAACGTGATCCCAGCAATTGTGGTGGTTGCGGACAACAATGTGGGAAAGATGCTCCGTTTTGTGTCGCCAAGAAGTGTGTATACGCCTGTCCTGCGACCCAAGCTGATTGTAATGGTCGGTGTGCCAATCTTAACAATGACGTCTTCAACTGTGGAAAGTGCGGCGTGAGCTGTAGTGGAGGTCAGGTCTGTGCGAACGGGCAGTGCATATGTCCGACCAGTTATACTTTTTGCGGTGGGCAGTGTGTTGATTTGGCCAAGGAGCGTTCTCACTGTGGGGCTTGTGGCAATGTTTGCACTGGTGAGCTTGACTGTTATGGGGGATGGTGTGGGTGTACAGGAGGCAAAACGGCCTGCCAGAATACATGCAAATCGCTACAGACAGACGCCGAACACTGTGGAAAATGTGATCACAAGTGTGCAAAAGGTGAGGTCTGTGTTGCAGGTGTATGTCAGTGCCCACAAGGGGAAGTGTCTTGTGGTGGCACTTGTCGCGATATCCAGAACGATGATGCTCACTGTGGGGGATGTTACAAAGTGTGCGGAGGCAACGAGATCTGCCGCAAGGGGAGCTGTACAGCCTGTCCTTCTGGGAAGACAAAGTGTGGAGAGCAATGTGTCGATCTTACAAGCGATCCACAACATTGTGGTGTGTGTGGTCGTCGTTGTCTGACGACTGTTGGAAGTGTATCCAAAAACGTCGCGTTGATAGACTCTCCTTGGTTATTGCACTGGATGAAAGGAGGTGTGGATAGGGGCGGCAATGTGTACGTTGCAAATCGATTTTATGAGGAGGTCACGATTGGTGGCGTGACTTTCTCCGCACCAAAAGGCAAGAGTCACATTTTCATCGCGAAGTACGCACCTACAGGCAAGTGGAGCTGGGCAAAACAAATCGCTGGAGACTATATCACCGTCGACCACTTGAAAGTGGATCGTAATGGTCACGTTCTACTCCAAGGGAGAATCCAGGGGGACGTGACGTTTGGACAGAGACGTATTCGAACCCATGGAGGAACCCCAAGTAACCCTGTGAAGTGGCCCTTTGTCGCAAAGCTCGATGGGACAGGAAAGTGGCTGTGGGTACAAGTCATCGAGACCACAGGATCAACGTCTCTCGGACGGTTTTCTGTGGATATACTCGGAAATGTCTATGTTGCCGGGACGTTCACCAATACAACGGTCAAAATCGGCTCAAAGACCCTCTCATCAACAGCGACCGCAATGTACATCGCAAAGCTCGATGCTGCAGGGCAGTTGCTTTGGGTCAAGGAGCTTAAAGGGGGAGCCAAGGATTACTTGTTTGGTGTGTTTGCTGACAGAGCGGGTGCTCTTTTCGTTGTGGGTTACTTTAGTCAACAACTTGTATTGGGTCGTTTCTCATTTTCGTTTTCGGGAGGGGGTCCTTACGCTAGGGGAATGTTTGTTGCCAAGCTTTCTCGCAGTGGGACGTGGCTTTGGGCCAACTACGCAGCACCATCTTCTTCATCTCCTTCTAATGGTGCAGGTTGTTCGGATATGGTGGTCGATGCAACTGGTTCTGTTTTTTTGATGGGGTCTTTTGATGGAGAGACGTTCTTTGGTCAGACGGGGATCGGTTATGGATATGCTAGAGGTGGTCATGTCGCAAAGTTGGACAGCGCCGGAAAGTGGGTGTGGGTGAAGGAGATCTTTAGCACGTCGAGTGGATTGAATTTTTATTCCCTGTTGTTGGATGCGCGGGGTGATCTGTTGTTGGTGGGAACCTTTACCCAGGATTTGATCCTGGATGGTGTACCTATATATGGTTCAAATCAACCCACCGGCTTCATCGCAACGCTCAAGCGGAGTGGGGTATGGGGGACTGCGAGCAAAGAAGGCGTTGATTTGTTTGGGACCTTCAAAAATGCGGCAGGCCAGACATATATGTTAGGAGCTTTTCGAGGGAAGGGGACATTTCGTGGGATGACACTCTCAAGTTCTTCAAAGAATAGCGCGTTTGTTGTCGAGTATGCGGACACTGCACAGGTTTGTTTGGCTGGTGTGTGCTGTGCTTCTGGGATGGTTCAGTGTGGTGGTGGGTGTGTCTCGTTACCGAGTGATCCCCTGCACTGTGGTGCGTGTGGGAAGGCTTGTGGTGTGGGGATGCTCTGTGTTTCGGGGCGTTGTGTTTGTCCAACAGGCGAAACCAATTGCAATGGCACCTGTGTGTATCTTCCCGAAGCACATCAACATTGCGGTACATGTGGGAAGGCATGTGCGAATGACGAGAGCTGCAGCGCTGGCGTGTGTACAAAGTGTCCTCAAGGACAAAGCGTGTGTCTCAACCAGTGTGTCGATCTTACAAGCGATACCCAACATTGTGGTGTGTGTGGAAGAGCATGTGTCGGTGGGCAAGTTTGTGTTGGAGGGGGCTGTGCGTGTCCGGCGCTCTCTCTTTGGTGCAGTGGACTATGTGTGGACCCACAAACAGATGAGCAACATTGTGGTGCGTGTGGGAATGTCTGTGCGAGTGGGCAGACATGTACGTCGGGAAGTTGTCAGTGAGCTGTTTGCTCCGCCATTACGGGCAGGTGAAGAGGTGGGTGAAGCCAAATTCGTCTGAGATCATGAAGGTGTTGCTGAGAGGGGACCATGTCGCAGTGCTTGCATAGACGTTGCTTGTTGCGTGGTGCAGTTGGACGCTTTTTGAGAGGGCTTGGTACGTTCGTGAATCCCAAAAGCGGATCTCACCGTCGTCCACAGAAGCCGAAAAGACATACGATTTTTTGGCGTAGGAGACCATCGAGATAAAGTGATTCGAGTCGTTGAACGACAGCGTCGCGCGTTTGGTATATGTCTTGATGTCCCAGATCTCGACCTTGTCGCTAAATAAGCCAACGGCGATCTCTTTTCCTGATGGATGGAGTGCCAAAGAAGTAGGCTCCTCCGGTAATTGGATGGATTTGGTCTCCGTAAATTGTGTTCCGTTGTGAGACCAAAATCGGATACTCTGATCTTCAGAGGCTGTCATGAGGATTCGCTCTGTTGGATGAAAGGCTAGCTTGACGACGCTCTTTGTGTGATTCGTGATATCCTGGGGGACTTTCCAATTATCCGATGCATTCCATACCTTGACGAGTCCACCTGTAAAGCTCGCCGCCATAAACGCTCCATCTGCACTGAACGCGATGCTCAATGTATCAGCCTGAAAGCTCTGGTTGAACGAAGTGGCCTTTGGTTGTAAGGTGCGAGCGTCCCAAAACTTGAGCTCTTTTTGGACTGCGCTGTTACTGAGCGCGCCTGTGACGAGCAGTGAGCCATCTGGGTGGAAGGCCATCGCTGAGACGAGCCCTTTGTGTTGTTGTGGGCTCTCGATCCGCTTGCCTGTTTTTGTGTTGATGAGGACGACGTGCATATTCGATGTGATCGCAATAATGGGGTCTGTTGGGTGGTGCGCCATCGATGATATCGAGAAGCTGTGTCCGCTCTCTTTGGGATTTGTGAGCGTCGCGTTGTTGTATGCCCAAAACTTGATCCTTGGTGCAAAAGAGTGGCTGGTCAACACCACCTGTTTGCCATCTGTTCGGAACGCCATGTCCCCAATATGTCCGAGGCTGGCGTTTGTCGTGCTGAGATTCATTTTGGAAGAGAGTGACCAGATCTTGATCTTGCCTGCGATGCCTGCAGTCATGACTTCTTTTCCACCAGGGTGAAAGGCGACGTTGCTGACTTCATTGCTGTGTTTTCCCAGCAGGCTGGAGGTCCAGGTGGTGGTGTTCCACAACAAGACGGAGTTGTCGTTGGAGACGGAGACGAGTGTTTTCCCGTCTGGACTAAAAGCGACGTCTCTTACTGGACCTGTGTGATCACTGAGTGTCTTGTAGGTTCGATACTTTCCAGCGCTTGTCTCTTCAAAGACCTCGATGGCTCCTTTTGGATCGGAGGTGGCGACGGCGATGTACTTTCCCGAAGGTGCGACGGCCAAGCTCGTATAGTTGTAGAAAGGAGATTGTGTGCTCTTGTACGTGTATGTTTCTATGGGTCTCGTGGGGGTTGAAATGTCCCAAATGGTGAGCTTTCCTTTGTTGTATGATGCTGCGAGATGTTGTCCACCAGGAAGAAAGGCGAGGGCGCGGCCTGCGTTGGTCGATGTGATCTCTTTGAACAGTGGAGGGTTGCTGAGTTTATTGGGATCGAGATTCCAAAGACTGAGCGTTCCCTTTTCCGATAGACTTGCGAGGATTCGCTTGGTTGGGTGAAAGGCGAGGGCGTTGATCTCATCCTTGCCGCTGGTCATCCTGGTCAAGAACCCATGATCACTTTTGCGCCATACACGGATCTTGCCGTCTTGACTGCCTGACGCGAACAGATCGAGTGTTGGATGATAGGCCACAGAGAAGACGTCACGTGCTGGGTGTGTGAGACGTTGTGAGAGCTTTGTCGGGGCGCAGGCCGTACATTGTTCATCGACTTGTCCGTCACAGTCGTGATCTTGGCCGATACAAAGTTCCTCTTGAGGTAAGGTCTCCTCGGTACATGACTTCCATTGACCTCCCTCGCAAGTCTGTGTGCCTGATTTGCAATGTCCGACATTTTTTGTGTTGGCTGGGCCGCTGTAACAGGCACGTGTGATGGCAGTGTCGGTTCCTTTCTGGTTGTCTATTTTGCCGTCACAGTCGTCATCTTCATTGTTGCACTCTTCTGGTTTTGCTATATTTGCAACACATTGTCGTTGTCCTTTGGCGCAGGTGAACGTCCCTTTACTGCAGAGTCCCTGACCGCCTGTGACGCCACATTCGGCACCTGCGCCATCGAATGACTCATCAACTTCTCCATCACAGTCGTCATCTTTGCCATTGCAGACTTCTTTCTTGGGGGTGACATCTTCTTTGCAGGCGAGCCACTTTCCATCCTGGCAGATCTGCGTCCCATTTTGGCACGCTCCTTCTCCGGAGGTCCCGTTGGGTCCGGTATAGCAACTTCTCTCCGTGTCTTCGTCTGTTAATCCATCGCAGTCGTCATCTTCGTTGTTGCATTCTTCGGCTGTTGGGGCCACCCATCCTTTGCATTCTCCCCACGTCTTGTCCGTGCCACAGAACTTTTCACCCTCTTTGCACAACCCAATGCCTTTCTTTTCGGGTTTGCCTTCGTAGCAAGGTTGAACGTCACCGGGGGTGCAGTATGTCCGTGTACAGTCTTTGTCAGGTTCACAATCTCCCCAGTACAAGCTCGTGAGATAAGAAGGCTGGCAGATCTGTGTGCCCGTTTGGCAATCTGCTTTGGGGATACAGGTCTGCTTTTTCCCCTGATCATCACACGCACCACGTTTGAGGGCTTTACACGTCCCTGATTCACATTTCCCTGTGTAGCGCTGGTTGTTGCACTCACAATCTTTTTCACATGGGCTGCCGTTTGGATCGAGTGTTTGTGAGCTTACACGTTCGTCCTGGCAGGTGGCAGGAGGGGAGCAGGCGATGTGAAAGGGGAGGGCGAAACAGAGCCCCAAAGCAAACAGACGGCATACTAAAAAGTGAATGGATGAACGCAAGGATCTCTCTCCATAACAAAGCAAAGTTCGTGAACAAGTTGGTGTTTCTATAGTGTCATCGAATGTGTCTCATGTACACAAAAAAGACGAGCGCGTTGTATGAAGGGAGGAGCGGAGCTTTGTGGGGGAGCTGTATGACAGGGGGTGGCTTTATTCGCCTGCGAGGGGGGTGAGTTGGATCAAGAGCTCACCTTTGTTGACGGACTTGCCAGGCTCGACGTGGATCGAGTCGATTTGGCAATCACAAGGCGCCTTGATCTCGTTTTCCATCTTCATGGCTTCGAGGATCAGGATGACATCGCCGCTGTTGCAGATCTGTCCGGGTTCGACGTCAACACGCAAGATCGTCCCCGGCATAAACGCGAGAAGACTTCCTTCGTCTGGTTCGGATGAACCTTCAGCGGAGGCGAGCTGTTGTTTGCGGATCGCCTGAAAGGAGGCGGTCACCTCTTTGCCATCGACGAGGATGGGGGTCTTGCTGTTGGAGATGAATTGTCCGATCACCTCGTCGTCAAGTGAGAGTTGGACGAGGTCTTCACCTACGCGGATCAGGTAGCCCTGTTCATTTTGTTGCAGGTGGGTTTGGAATGTCGTGCCGTTGACTTCGACGCGCAGTCCTCCGTCTTGGACGTGGATTTCAAACGCGTTGTTATCGAGCAAAAGTTTGCCTTGCATAGTATCGTCTCTCTTCTTGGCCGTTAAAAGGAACGGATGCGGAGGCCTTCGAGTCGTGCGGCCATTTTCCAGGGGTTGGCTTGTTGCTTGGTTCCGTTTTTGGCGTGTTTCTCTTCGACGCCGTGCTCTTTACGCAGGTGCTGAAGAAGCAGGCCAATTGCGGCGGCCATGGTCTCAGGGGAGACGCTGCCACGGGCACGAGATTCAAAGAATTGTTTGGCGACCTGCGGGAAGATCGCGTGACACAGTGCGTCCTCTTCTGGATACGCTCCACCAAGCTCTGCGACGGCGGCTTTGGCGTCTTCCCACATGGGGGAGAGTGCGTCAGCGGGGCGACCTTCGATGGGAGGTTGTCCTTCCATCTCGGCGGCCTTTTGTTGTAGCTCTTTGTCGGGCTGTGCGGGGCAGCGACCGTACTTGCCGAGCAACAAGTTGCGCGATTCGACGCTGAGGGTGCGGTATCGTTCACCCATGATCACGTTGAGTGTAGCTTGTGTGCCGACGATCTGGCTCGTGGGAGTGACGAGAGGGGGGAAACCCATATCTTCGCGGACACGGGGAACCTCTTCGAGGACTTCGGTCATGCGATCGAGCGCATCTTGTTCGCGGAGTTGATTGGCGAGGTTGGAGATCATCCCCCCTGGAATCTGAAAACGCAGGACTTGTGGGTCCACATTGTTGTAGGGGGATTCGAGATGGGCGTACTTTTTGCGGACTTCACGGAAGTAGTCTGCGATCTCGGCGAGCTTGCCAAGGTCGAGCCCTGTCGCGTGTGGTGTCCCCTGTAGCATCGCAACGATCGATTCTGTTGGGGGTTGTGATGTCCCACCAGACAGAGAAGAGATCGCTGTGTCGATGATCTGGGCACCGGACTCGATGCTCATCAGATAGGAGGACTCACTCATGCTGCTCGTGCCGTGTGAGTGGACGTGAATGGGGATCGACAGCGTTTCGTTAAGCTGGCTGACGAGGGAGCGCGCAGCATATGGTGTGAGCAGACCTGCCATATCTTTGATACAGAGGATCTGACAACCCATCGCTTCGAGTTCTTTACCGAGCGCGACAAAGCGTTCGACGGTATGGAAAGGGGAGGTGGTGTAGGAGATCGCGCCTTCTGCGATCTTTCCGGCATCGAGGACGGCGTCGATCGCGGTCTTCATGTTGCGGGTGTCGTTGAGCGCGTCAAAGATCCTGAAGACATCGATCCCACACTCTGCAGAGCGTTTGACAAAGTGGCGGACGATATCGTCGGGATAGTGTTTGTATCCGACTATATTTTGTCCCCTCATCAACATCTGGAGACGGGTGTTGGGCATGTGTTTGCGGATCAGACGTAGACGATCCCAGGGATCTTCTTTGAGAAAGCGCAAGCAGGAATCAAACGTCGCGCCACCCCACATCTCGACGCTCCAGTAACCAATCTGGTCGAGTTTTTCGAGGATGGGGAGCATGTCTGCGGTGCGCATACGTGTCGCGAGCAGGGATTGGTGTGCGTCCCGCAAAGCGGTCTCGACAATGCGCGTCGGCTGGGCGGGTGTGTTCCCATCGGGAAAGCTGCCATGAGTGGAGAGCAAATCAGAAGCCATCGGACTGTATTCCTTCTTCGATGAATCTTGGATTAGAGTGGGATATTGCCGTGCTTTTTGGCGGGGCGACTTTCGCGCTTGTTCATCGTGGCGTCGAGCGCATCGATCAAGCGGCTACGTGTCTCTTTGGGCTCGATCACTTCGTCGATATAGCCACGCTCTGCTGCGATGTAAGGGGAGGCGAACTTGTCTTTATAAGAGTCGACGAGTTCGGTGCGTCGTTCGGTCGGGTTGTCGTGATCTTTGAGCTCACGTCGGAAGATGATGTTGACCGCACCTTCTGCGCCCATGACCGCGATCTCGGCAGTGGGCCACGCGAAGTTGTAGTCCGCCCGGATGTGTTTGCTGCACATCACGTCGTATGCGCCACCGTACGCTTTACGGGTGATGACGGTGAGCTTGGGCACAGAGGCTTCACAGTAAGCATAGAGGAGTTTGGCGCCGTGGCGAATGATCCCGTTGTACTCTTGGGCAGTACCGGGCAAGAAGCCGGGGACGTCGACGAAGGTGACGAGGGGGATGTTGAAGGCGTCACAGAAACGCACGAAGCGCGCAGCTTTGATGGAGGCGTCGACGTCCAGGCAGCCTGCGAGGAAGTTGGGCTGGTTGCCGACGACACCGACTGTGTGTCCATCGAGTCGAGAGAAGCCGATGATGATATTGGAGGCCCAGTGGGGTTGGACTTCGAAGAACTCGCCGTGATCGACGACGAGTTTGACGAGGTCACGCATGTCGTAGGGGCGGTTGGGATCGTCTGGAATGATCGTGTTGAGATCTTCCTCTGTCCGATCGGAGGGGTCATCACATGGTTCGTGAGGAGGATCTTCGAGATTGTTGGAGGGCAGGAAGCTGAGCAGAGCGCGGATCTGTTCGATACAGTGATCTTCGTCTTCAGCCATGAGGTGTGCGACACCTGAGCGCGAGTTGTGCGTCATCGCGCCGCCCAGCTCCTCGAAGGTGACTTCTTCGCGGGTGACGGACTTGATGACCTCTGGGCCGGTGATGAACATGTGGCTCTTGCCCTTGACCATCATGGTGAAGTCGGTGAGGGCAGGGGAGTAGACAGCACCACCAGCACAGGGCCCCATGATCGCGGAGATCTGTGGGACGACACCGGAGGCCATGACGTTTCTATAGAAGATCTCTGCGTAACCGCCGAGGCTGACAACACCTTCTTGGATGCGCGCGCCGCCGGAGTCGTTGATCCCGATCACGGGGGCTCCATATTTCATGGCCATATCCATGATCTTGCAGATCTTCTCGGCAAAGACCTCACCGAGTGAGCCACCAAAGACCATGAAGTCTTGAGAGAAGATGTAGACGAGGCGTCCATTGATCTTACCACTACCAGTGATCACGCCGTCCCCTTCTGGACGTTTCTTCTCCATGCCAAAGTCTCGGCAGCGGTGGCGTGCGAGCATATCTGTCTCGCGGAATGTGCCTGGATCGAGGAGCTTCTCGATGCGTTCTCTTGCGGTGTATTTTCCTTTGGCGTGTCGCTTCTCCGTGCGTGTTGGATCGGAGGACATCGCCTGTTCTTTGCGTCGCTTTAACTCTTCAATCTTTTCAGCTGTTGTACTGCTCATCAATCATCTCTTTATGTGTGATGGAAAACAACTCTTGCCAGGGGCAAAAAGGTCCCTCAAAAAAAGGCAAAAGGGGGTGTTGAGTCAAGGGGAGTTTGGAAGTTTTCGTCGGGGGAGGGCGAAAAAAGAGCGGTCAGTTGGGGGGATGGTTCAGGGGATACAGTAAAATAAGTCGTTGCCGGATTTACTGTGCTCTTTACAGCTTGCTCCGTCGGGGCAATCTGAGTCGCTTGTGCATTGTTTAAAGCAGAATTTGGCTTTCTCGTCTTCGACATTGGGGTGGTTGAGACATTCACGTCCGCCAAGACACTTGGATTCGCATGTTTTCCAACAAGAGCCGAAAGCCGGTGCGCCAGTCGCGTGCAATGAGATCAGTTTGTCGGAACAAGCGGTTCCTTGATCGTAGTTGTACGTGGCGCTCTCTTCGCTGACAATTTTCATACAGACTTGGTGTCCTTGGGCGAATTTGTCTTCTGTGACGCAGACCTCTTTGTCTTTGTCGCAGCCTTTGTCACAGGGTTTCCAGCAGTAGTTTGCGGTACCACCTTTGTAGGTGAGGCACTTGAGGCCGGACTGACACTCTTCACCTTGGGGGCCTGGGCATGTCTCGTATACACCGGGACGTTGACCTTCGTTTTTGACTTTGCAGACACCTTCCTCACAGGTCTCGCCTTGCCCTGTACAGTCTTCATCTTTGGTGCAGGAGGCGTCTACACAGCGGAAGTCGATGCACTTCTCTGTGGATTTGCAGTCATCGTTGCTGTTGCACTTGGCAACACAGGCGCCATTGCGGCAGGTCTCTGTGTCCTTGCAGTCGCTGTCGAGGCTGCAGCCTTTGGAGCAGACGTTGTTGGCTGTGTCGCAGGTCTCGCCGCTCGCACAGTCGGAGTCTCCAAGACATTGAACGCACTTCTCTTTGTTTTTGTCACACACTGTTTTGCCGGCTTCTTTGCAATCTTCAGAGGATTTACAACCACCTTCAGGGGTGTCGGAGCAGGCTTGCAAGAAGGGGCCGATGAACAACACATTCATACAAACAAACATCGCGAAATACATGCTTACTTTTCTCAATGATCTTGCCATAGATTTTTCTCCACATCACTTGTATCCAGGATCAGTTCTTTTCTGTCTTCTTACTTTATATAGAAAAAGAGGTGCTGATCAATTGGCTTTGGGCAGCCAGAGATGTCGCCTCGTTTTATGAGAGTCGTCTTTACGGCCACAGAAATCAAAAAAAACGACAGCGTCATGTGTGCTGTCTGGGGAGTGTTGATCGGGGATCTGTGATCCATGATCACACAGTGATCGAGTGGGTGTGAACATCGTGATCTCGTGCTTTTTGATGATCTCTTTCTTAAAATCAATCAGTTGCCACAATGTGAGGCTCAAAAAACATGATCTCGACTCGATCGACTTACGGACTTTTTTGTCGATGTGACCCTTTTGGGCCCCAAAAAAAGACCGCGTCAGCCATTTTGGTGTAGCCGAAAAATGTAGAAAAAGTCAAGGGTACGACAGTTTTTTGGAAAAAGATGTTGACAGTTGAGCGAAACTGGTGTTATAAGCACGGACGCTTTCGCTGGTAGGGAAGAGTGGCCGAGTGGTCGAAGGCGGCGGATTTGAAATCCGTTGTGCAGCAATGTACCGTAGGTTCGAATCCTATCTCTTCCGCAAACAATTGGAGAGATGACCGAGAGGCCGATGGTGCTCGCCTGCTAAGCGAGTGTGCTGTTAAAGGCACCGAGGGTTCGAATCCCTCTCTCTCCGCGGAAACAAAATATGCGCTCGTGGCTCAGCTGGATAGAGCATCGGACTACGAATCCGAAGGTCACAGGTTCGAATCCTGTCGAGCGTGCAACCCCTTCTTGGGGTAAGAAAAGGGCGGCCCACAAGCCGCCCTTTTCCCTTATTTTCTCCAGGTGTGTTAGCTTCCAATGAATGAACAAGCCGAAAAGCCCCGCTCTGACGAAGAGTGGATGCAAGAAGCCCTTCAAGAAGCTCAACGCGCTGCCCTCAAGGGAGAAGTTCCTGTTGGTTGTATCATTGTAAAAGACAACGTCGAAGTTGTCAGAGCACACAACCTTCGAGAGACTTCGCAAGATCCCACCGCCCACGCCGAAATCCTCGCATTAAGGCAAGCGTCAGAGACGCTCGGGCGATGGCGATTACACGACGCCACACTTTACGTCACCCTTGAGCCGTGTCCCATGTGTGCTGGGGCGCTTGTGAACGCTCGTATCTCTCGCCTCGTTTTTGGATGTCACGATCCCAAAGCTGGCGGCTGTGAGACACTCTTCCACATCGGAAGCGACGAGCGGCTCAATCATCGCTTCGAGATTGTAAGTGGTGTGAAAGCCGAAGAGTCTGCCGAGATGTTGCGAAGCTTTTTTCGTGCAAGGCGCAAACAAAAAGCCCTCGAAAAAAAACAAGCGAGCCAACACAAATAATGGCGAATCGTTGGAGAGGTGGCCGAGTGGTCGAAGGCGCTTGATTCGAAATCAAGTGTACGGGTAACCGTACCGGGGGTTCGAATCCCCCCCTCTCCGTGACATATACGTTTCCCATTCGACCAGATCGATCTTTTTCTTTATGGAGAGGTGACCGAGAGGCCGAAGGTGCACGATTGGAAATCGTGTGTGCAGCAATGTACCGGGGGTTCGAATCCCCCCTTCTCCGTTTCTACATATGATCTGTCTATGATAGCCAGGTCCTACACAACGTTTTCTCCTGAACCCCGCCAGGACCGGAAGGTAGCAACGGTATGGATGTGAAACGTGTGTGTGGGGGTGCCTGGCTATCGCCTTTTGTGGGCTACCCATTCCATTCCCATCCCTACCCATCCACACCTCTCTTTGCTCCTCATTCAAGATCTGCTTGCATTACACAAAAGGATAGGTATCTTTAAACACCTTCGTTTTGAGGAACACTGATCTCCTGTCCACGTCTGTGTGGATCTTCTTTTCCTTCTTCTGGAGCGGAAACAAACAACCATGTCCTATTTGGTGCTGGCTCGAAAATGGCGTCCGCAGACATTTCGCGATGTCGTCGCACAATCTCATGTCGTACAGGCCCTTCAAAATGCGATCCGACTGGAACGACTTCCCCACGCGTTGCTGCTTACAGGTTCACGTGGGATCGGAAAGACCACGATCGCACGTCTTGTCGCCAAGACGATCAATTGTCGAAAGTTTGGCGAGGGTGAAGAGATTGAGCCTTGTAACGAATGCGAGATGTGCAAAGAGATCACTGAGGGGCGTGCCACTGACGTGATCGAGATCGACGGCGCCTCCAATCGCTCCATCGATGATATCCGCGAGATCAGAGATAACGTACAGTACCTCCCGACAAAAGGGCGACGAAAAGCCTACATCATCGATGAGGTGCACATGCTCACACGCGAAGCGTTCAACGCTTTGCTGAAGACCCTCGAAGAGCCTCCTGAGCACGTGATCTTTTTGTTTGCGACGACTGAACCCCACAAGATCCCGATCACCATCCTCTCTCGTTGTCAGCGCTTTGACTTTAAACGGATCTCTCTGATCACCGCACGTGATTACCTCAAACATATCGCAGAGCAAGAAGGGTTGACGATCTCCGATGTCGGTCTCTCGATGGTCGCGAGAGCTGCCTCTGGCGGGATGAGGGACGCGATGAGTCTCCTCGATCAGGTGATCGCGTTTGGTGGCACGTCTCCTTCTGATGATGACGTCGCACAGTCCATCGGCGCGATCAACAGAGCGCTCCTTCATCAAATTGGTACATCTCTACTGCAACGCGATGCAGCGACCAGTTTACGCTGTGTCGAAGAGCTCTTCTCGTACGCCTACGACATGCGTCAACTCACACAAGAGCTCGCCACCTTTTTGCGTGATCTGCTCGTCGTACGAATTTGTGAAGATCCTCGCGATATCACCGATCTCGGCGAAAATGAATTGAAAGAGATGCGAGAGATCGCCAAAGACGCACACCCCGAAGTGATCCAGCAGATGTTCCGTATCCTGACACAGGAAGCTGAACACATCGCTCAGTCGAGTAATCCTCGTCTGCTCTTGGAGATGACCTTGATCAGGATGGCGCGACTTGAACCTGTGCGTCCCTTTGATGAATTGTTACGTCAGCTCGACGAGTTGCAAGCTCGCGTTCAGAGAGGTGGGGGAGGTGGACCTGCTGGTGGGGGGAGTGGTCCGACACATTCATCACAACCTCCGCCACAGGGGCAGGGGGCAGGTGGCTTACAAGCACAATCAGCGGCTGCTCCCGCGATGTCTGCGCCTCCTGTTGCACCTGCTATGCCGACACCTGCGCCTGCGACAGAGGGGGGACTCCAAACCCATACGCCAGAAAAAAAAGTCAATCCCTTCGCAGGTCTCGCGCAGGACTTTGAGCAGCAGCTCAAGCAGGGGATGTCCAACAGCGTCTCAAAGAGAGAAACCCCACGCACCCCCGAACCTGCACAGGCACAATCACACGGCCCCACAAAGAGAGAAGAGCGCTCTCCACAGTCGATGCCCGAGCTGTCACCTCCGACACCGCAAGAGGTCGATCGAGAGACCCTGACACAGGACGCGCCTGTGTCCAACGAGGCACCGTCAGAGGACACACAAGCGCCAAGTGAAGAGGTGGCAACAGCGCCTGTCGTGCAGGCGCCTGTTTCGTTGAACAGTGAACCCTTTAATCAGCTCAAGTGGCGAGAGTTGTTCGTCGGGTTTCGCGACAAGAAACCTTTTGTCGCGCCACACCTCGAATTTGCCCGGATCAGTTTCGAAGAAAAAGGTATCCTCTCTCTGAGCTTTGCGGCCAATTATGAAATGGAGTTCTCTCTGTTTGATGAGAAAAAAATCGAGATGTTTGAGGCGTTCCTTCGAGAAGCAGGGTATGACCTGAAGGTCCGTACGCGTCTGGTAAAGGAGGAGTCCAATGACACCGGTGGTGTGAGCCTCTACGAAGCGCGTCAGAAAACGGAGCGGGAGGCGCGTGAGAATTTGGAGTTTGAGGCGAGAAATCACCCGATGATCAAAAGTCTTTTGCGTGCAATCCCCGGCTCGCAGATCGCAAGAATTCAACTCTTATCACCGGAGCAAGGTGAAGAGAGCGAGGAATAACGTGGGCGTGATGCCCCTGGTTGACCAACAAAAGGAGCGATGATGAACGGTTTTTCCCCCGAAGATTTGATGAAGCAAGCCTTCCAGATGAAGGAAAAAATGGAGAAGATGCAAGAAGATCTGAAGGAGCTGAAGGTCGAAGTCACCGTAGGTGGTGGCACTGTGACCGCAGTGGCCAACGGTCAAAAGCGTCTCGTCTCACTGAAGATCGATCGCGAAGTGATCGATCCTGATGACGCAGATATGCTTCAGGATCTCGTCGTGGCTGCGGTCAATGAAGCGATGAGACGTGCAGAAGAGAAGAGCCAGGAAGAGATGAGCAAGATCGTACCAGCCGGGATGCTAGGCGGATTGTCCGGTCTCTTTTAAGGAGAATCACCATGAGAGAGGCAAAAGAGGCAGCGAGTCGCGATCCGATTCGGAATCTCATCGATTTGATGGCGCGACTCCCCGGTGTCGGCGAAAAGTCTGCGACCCGTATGGCGTTTGCGCTGCTCGGCAACGGAAAAGAGTACGCATACACCCTCGCCGACGGGATCAGACAGCTTGTCGATCGGATCCAACTTTGTTCACGTTGTTGCAACCTGACCGAAGAAGATCCTTGCAGTATTTGTTGCGATCCTGATCGCGATCCTGCCATCGTCTGTGTGATCGAAAATGTCCCTGATCTGCTCGCGATCGAGCGCACACATGAGTATCGTGGTATTTATCACGTATTGCATGGCGCGCTCGCACCACTCGAAGGAATCACGCCTGACAAGCTTCGTATTCAGGATCTCTTGGAGCGTCTGGAGAAAGAAGATATTCAGGAGGTTATCCTCGCGACAAACCCGACCGTTGAAGGGGACTCTACGGCGCTGTACCTGCGCAACGTGCTGCGGGACTTCCCTGTCCGCGTAACACGCATCGCATCTGGTGTCCCGATGGGAGGCGATCTCGAATATATCGATCGCGCGACCCTCTCTCGTGCCCTGCAAGGTCGACGTGAATTGTAATCTTTTCAGTGATATCGCTCCTCTTGCCCCTACGTCATGCGTGTCCTTCGTGCAGGCGTATCAGGAGATCTCGTACACAGACCGTTCAAGTATTTGATTTCCCAAAGGGTCATATATATTCGTTTGACATTCTCCGTGGGATGGGATACTCCTTGCTAAATAAGCCAGAGCATATCTGTTTTCTGTTCTTGCAGTGAGTGGTCTTTTCTGGTACACATAAATCTGTGCTTGGTGAGTTCTCGCTCTACATTCATATCTTCGATGAGTCGTTTTGTTCGATTCGAGCACATTGACATGCTGGTGAAGGGTGGAATAGATGAGTTTCGTTTTACACGAACAGGCATACCGCCAAATTAAAGCCATTAGCGACCGATTGACACGTGATGCAAACGCAAAAGTCGTGTTTCTCGTCGACAAAAATGGTCTGTTGATCGCCGCTAGCGGCGACGTTCAAAATATTGACACAACCTCGTTAGCCTCCTTGGCTGCCGGTAATATCGCTGCAACTGGCGGTTTGGCGCAGCTCATCGGTGAACGAGAGTTTTCCAACCTCTTCCACGAAGGTGACCGGGATAACATCCACATCACCCTCGTAGATGGACGCGTGATCCTCGTGATCATCTTTGACAAACGATCCTCTCTCGGACTCGTTCGTCTTCGCGTCAAACGCGCAAGTGAAGAAGTCAAGCGCGTGTTTACTGAGATGGAAAAAGAATCTCAAGCTTCAGAAGAAGCATCTATACTTGATGAAATCACTGACGACGATATCGATAATCTTTTTGCCGATTAATCACTAAGATATCCCACCATTCGTGAGGAGCTTGCGATGTCCTTTATCAACTATTCTTCTCGAGAAATTAACTGTAAGATCGTTTACTACGGTCCTGGACTCTGCGGGAAGACAACCAACCTCCAGTACATTTACCAAAAGACAAACCCCGACGCGAAAGGGAAAATGATCTCTCTCGCGACCGAAACGGACCGTACGCTCTTCTTCGACTTCTTGCCCCTCTCACTCGGGCAAATCCGTGGATTCAAAACACGCTTTCACCTCTACACTGTCCCCGGACAGGTCTTCTACGATGCGAGCCGCAAGCTGATCCTGAAAGGGGTCGATGGTGTCGTCTTCGTCGCTGACTCACAGCTTGAGCGTATGGAAGCCAACCTCGAAAGTATCGACAACCTCCGCGTAAACCTCGCTGAGCAAGGATACGATCTCGATAACATCCCGTTTGTCATCCAATACAACAAACGCGATCTGCCCAACGCTTCCCCACTCGAAGATCTCCGTGGCGCGCTCAACGAACGCGGTGTACCCGACTACGAAGCTGTCGCGATCAACGGAAAAGGCGTCTTTGACACACTCAAAGCCAACGCAAAACTCGTCCTCACACAGCTCAAACGTGGTGGAAACTAACCAGACACTGAGCCTCTCTTCTTCCCGAAGCTCCACATCCCCCGCGCTACACGCTTCTCGTCTTTCACAAAGTCAGTGATTCTTTTCATCAACACAACTCCCCCACAACAATCATCTCTCTCCCCGTTTCTCTGATCTTCTCTACTCAGCTTTGTCTTGTTTTGGGTAGACGAGCAGATAAAAAGGCACGGGCTCAAGTCCTACAACTTGTTCGTGTTGTGTCTTGTCTTTCTTTACAGCCCACTGACTACTTGCACCGCCGTCGAGGTTGAGTCCCCACTGGCAGCTCAAGCCGCCTTCGTGTGCAGAGAGTCGCATCAACAAACCCAACTCGTGAAAACTCAAACCGTTGAAGAAGCCATCTGTGGTCATCAGCAACACATTGCCTTTTTTGTCGATACAACAAGCGCTTCTGCGATCGACAACCCATGAACGTTTGAGTGACAGACGATGTCCCCTTGCCACAAGCATCGGAGCCGATTGAAAGGCCCAACGTGATTTTTTGTGTTTGAAGAGGCGACCAAATGTGATCCCTATGTGTTTCGGTGTCTCGTAAAAAACACCATCGATCCGGCGCTTGTTGAGGCGCGTGTTGCGTCTTTTTCCATCCTGAATCCACAATCCAAGAGGGCGGTTTTTCGGGTCAAAGACACCTCCATTGATCGCTGCAATAGCCTTGGTGTGGCGCATGATCCAGTGGATACTTCTTCTCTTGCCGTGCCATAATTTGATCGTGTACTTTGAAGGATCAAATCGCGTGATGCGCAATGTGACATGACTCCAATGACGTTCCCTCTTGAGCCTCGATGTCCTCACCCACAAACCTTTGTGCCACTCTTCCCAACGTCCTCTCTCGACAAAGCGCAAGGCACCACTGTCCCCAAGATGGGCAAAGTAGCGACGCTCCAACCATCTCAACGTTGGCTTCAACCCGCCTAGCGTGCGCACTCCCAGAACCCCAAACCCTATTGTAGAGAGCAGTCCCAAAAAGAACAGGCGCTTGAGCCATGAAGTGTTTCGCGTTGACATCAACAGGTACCTTCTGTGTGGGGCGCGGGATACACACTCTGCAACCCTCTCGACAGACTCATTGTCCTGAGATGCAAAATATGCATAATATGCACTATCCCTGTGTACGAGAATGTGTCGGTGTACATGGAGACATTGCTCGCAATGTGAACGATTGATGAGGTGTATCTTTTTGCAAAAAAAAGAAAAAGAACGCCTCGCATGTTGCGAATATATCCTCTTTTTTTGAAACAAACATGAACGCTGTGCGAAAAATTGCCATCCCATTTTGCATATTTGGTGAGCGTGATTCGCACAAAGAGCTCGAGCAGGTCTTCACCCAACCTGCGAGAAGAGGACGCTCCTTTTTTCTTCTCATGTTTCATCAGAGCACGCAAAAAAAACGAGTGTGTCCATGACATGGTAGAGGGAAGAGAGCGCAAGGACAGGAGGTGTGATTGAAAGAGTTGATCGTTGTTGCTGTCGGTGGGAATTCATTGATCCGTGATCAGGCACATATTGATGCCGAGTCACAATACGAAAACTGCAAAGAGACTTGTTCGCATATCACTGCGTTGCTCAAAGCTGGCTATCGGGTTGTGATCTCACATGGGAATGGACCACAGGTTGGTTTTTTGCTGCGGTGTTCTGAGCTCGCGAGTGCGGAAGTCCCTCGTTCTCCGCTCGGTGTATGTGTGGCGAATACACAAGGCTCGATCGGGTACATGTTCCAGCGGGCGATGTATTTTCATATGCAAGATTGGGACAATCATCCTCAGGTGATCGCGATGGTCACACAGGTGATCGTCGACGCAGAAGATCCTGCCTTTGCGCAACCCAACAAGCCCATTGGATCGTTTATGGATGAGGAGACCGCACGACATCGCGAGAAGGAGCTGGGGTGGCAAGTTGTTGAGGACTCTGGGCGCGGGTTTCGTCGTGTCGTTCCTTCTCCCCAACCTCAAGAGATCGTCGAATTACCTGCGATCTCCCATCTCGTCTCTAGTGGCTACGTCGTCGTCGCTGTTGGAGGAGGTGGGATCCCTGTCGCGAGGCAGGAAGATGGTGGTTTGTATGGTGTGGACGCCGTGATCGATAAAGATCGAGCTTCCTCTCTGATGGCGAGGGAGATCGATGCTGATCGTCTCGTGATCTCAACGGCTGTTGACAAAGTCTACCTGCACTTCGGCAAGCCCGAACAGAAAGAACTCGATGTGCTGACAGCCTCTGAAGCCAAACGTTACCTGGATGAGGGGCAATTTGGTGCAGGGAGCATGGCGCCGAAGGTGGAGGCGTCGATCCAATTTGTAGAGGGAGGTGGGAAAGAGGCGATCATCACGAGCCCCGAACATATGCTCCTCGCGCTACAAGGCAAAGCAGGGACGCGGATCATTGCGGGGTGATGATTATTCGTGTCCAGGCAGAAAGGCGTCTGAGGGAGTGTAGAGGAGGTTGGCCTGTTTCTCTTCTGGAAAGATCTCCCAGACCTCCGTGTTGTTGAAAGGTGGACGTTGGCCTGTGTAACGGTCGATGACTGCGCCTGTGCCGATGAGATGCATCACGAATAACACGAGGCCCTCTGATGTCGCGTTGATCTCATCGATCGCGTCGAATGTACGTTGCTCGACGACGTGAAGACTTTCTCCGTCAGGTGGGGCAAAATGTGGATCATTGCGGAAGGGGTGCTGGAGATCGTTCCACATCTCTTTGATACTCTCACGACTTTTTCCAGCCCATTCGCCAAGATCACGTGCACACAGTCCTGCGTGAAACTCAACGGATTTTCCAAAGCCGATCGTCTCCGCGACGATCTGTGCCGTTTCTTTTGTGCGAGAGAGTGGAGACGCGACGATACGGGTGATCGTCTCTCCACGAAGCGCTTCACCGGCGACCTTTGCTTGCATTTTGCCGAGCGGAGCGAGTGGGACGTCGAGTGTTCCTTGTACTGTCCCCTCCACGTTGGAGAGGCTCGCGGCGTGGCGCATGATCAAAAATCGACTCATCGTGATCTCCTTTTTCTAACGTTCGCGTTTTTTGAGCTGCTTTGTACATTCACGCTGCGTGAAGCGTCGCTGTTTCGGCGTCGATTGTCACAGAGGCTCCAACCGGAAGGGTCGCGTTGTCGCGTATGTGGCCGAAGGGCATCTTGTGGAGGACTGGGATCCCTTCGGGCATCCCGATGCGGTTGAGCCAAAACTCTTCCTCTGTGTAAGTGGTGTATCGATCTCTGAGCGGTCCAAAGTCACCGAAGACGATCCCTCTGAGGGGCTTGAGCAAGCCTGCGTAGCGAAGCTGTTGCCACATCCTATCGATGCGGTAGGGGGGCTCGGCGACCTCTTCGACGAACAAGATCGCGTCTTGTGTATCGACCTGCCACGGTGTTCCGACGGAAGCGGCGAGGAGACTCAAGTTTCCACCGACGAGTCGTCCTGTTGCGCGTGGACCTTGTTGCAAGACATCGCCCTGAATGGGGGAGAAGATCGTCGCGAGATCGTCTGCAAAGAGCGCTTGTTTGACGCGCTCGACACTTGTGGGGCTGCCTTCTATAAAGTGTTGGCTCGCTGCCATCGGGCTGTGAAAACCGATGAAGCCACACTGCTGCGCAAAGACTTGGTGCAACATCGTGATATCACTGAAACCCAAGAAGCGTTTGGCGTGTTGTTGGAGGAGTGGGAGATCAAGTCCATCGAGTAAGCGGAATGTGCCATATCCACCTCGGGCGCAAAGGATCGCCTTGACGTTGTCATCCCGAAAAGCCTTGTGAAGGCTCTCTAGACGGTGCGCATCACTTCCTGCGAGATAGCCCCATGTGGAAAAAAGCTCTTTTTCATAAATGGGCTCAAGTCCCCATGAACGTAGTCGCTCACAGCCTTCGAAGAGCCATTTTTCTTGAAAGGGGCCTGCGGGCGCGATAATTGCGACGCGATCACCAGACTTACAAGGTGGAGGCAATGATGGTTGGTCCATAAGTTTCTCCTTTGTTGCGGTACGATCTCGTCCGCAGCGTAGCATATTCCCACATGGCTTGCTATATTGTGTCCTGGGTGCAAGACATCTTTCTTTTTGTGTGAGGAGCTTTTTATGAATGTATCTTGGAAGAGAATTCGTCAACTCTCGTGGTTTGGTGTGTTGGCGCTTGTGTTGTGTGTTGGAAGTACACGCTGCTCCCCACCTGAAGAAGGTCCCAAAACGTGTCGATATGACAATGAATGCAAAGGCGAAGATGAGCGTTGTGTCTTCGAGAACCCAAACTGTGTCGTCACGCCTGGGCAATGTGAAGGGATTTGTAAGGCCGAGAAAGAGGTCGAGAAGAAGTGCGACTGTGAGAAGGATGAAGATTGTGAAAACTATCCTTACTTCCAATGCACCGACTGCCAATGCACGGATCAAAGTCACACCATCCTGGCCTGCGAAAAAGATGGTTCGTGTCCACAGGGATACTATTGTGTGAAGGGCGAAAAGGTCGATATCTGCCAAGAGCGTAAGTCGTGTGACAAAGATGATGACTGCAAGCCTGGTGACAGTTGCCGCGAGCAAGTCTGCTGTAACCAAAATGCAGGGAACTGTCCTGCCGAGTGTATTGTCGGTTCCTCTTGTGCCTCTGATGGTGATTGTTTGTCTTGCAACATGGTCTGCAAAGATGGCCAATGTCAGAGCGATTCGACGACGACATGTTTGGGGCAGCAGTGTGTGACCAACAATGACTGCGCTGCGTGTGGGGCTGTGTGTCAATCCGGTCGGTGCCAAAATACAGGGACGACGTGTACAACGCGGCGTTGTTTTACGAATGAAGATTGCAAAGCCGCAGGTGGACAGGGGGTCTGTCAGGCTGGTTGCTGTCGTTGATGTTCTCTCCTTGAAATGGACTCTACAACGCCATATCGAGTGTGATTGGTTTGTTGTTTTCTTTCGAGAAAATCTTTGCCTTGTGAGGGGGAGATGGTACTATCACGAGGTTCAAGAAGTCTTCTTGTTGCCATTGTGCCATGAAATGTCCTGTTCCCTCCGTCGTGTGGAGCGATTTTGTGATCTCTATGGAGAGGCCGCAGAGGTGAGCAAGGGGTTGTCTTTTGCACAGCGCGCAGTGCAACCACACAATAAAGGTTTTTGACGAATGATGATGGTTTGTCCGACATGCGGAAAACGCTACGCCGGGGGTGTAGAGCGTTGTCAGGAAGATGGAACACCTCTTCTCCAACTCTCCGATGATCCTTATTTGGGATATGAACTCGACAAGTATCGTCTACAAAAACGCATCGGAAAAGGTGGCTTTGGCGTTGTTTATTTAGCCGAACACCTCGGTCTGGGCAAGCAAGTCGCGATCAAAATCCTGCGCAAACAGTACACCTCCGACGAGCAACTCGTCGAGCGCTTTCGACGTGAGGCCAAAGTCTCCACACAGATCAATCATGAGAACGTCGTACAGATCATGGACCTCGGCTACGACGAGCAGTTGGGCTTCTACTTTGTGATGGAGTTTCTCGATGGCGTCTCTCTGTCAGATGTCATGAAGGCTTACCCCGCTGGAATGCCTGTCGAACGGATCTTGCCGATCTTTAAACAGATCTGCGCTGCGCTTGATCGCGCTCACTCCATCGGCGTCGTCCACCGTGACCTCAAACCCTCCAATATCTTTCTCGTCAAATTGTACGAACAGCAAGATGTCGTCAAAGTACTCGACTTTGGGATCGCGAAGCTCATCCAGGGGAACGAAGGTGATGGGATGACTGTCACCGGTCAGATCGTCGGCTCTCCGCGCTTTATGAGCCCTGAGCAGGCGCGCGGACGGCACTCCGAAGTGGACCGTCGCTCCGATATCTACTCTCTCGGTGTGATGCTGTTTTGGATGTTGACTGGACGTATCCCCTTTGAATCCAAGCAGCTCGCCCGTCTGCTTTACATGCACGTGAAAAAAGCCCCTCCAACACTCGCTGAAGTACGGCCCGATCGTGGATTCCCAGCAGAGTTAGAGGTCGTCATCGCGTCCGCGCTCGCCAAAAACAAGGAAGAGCGACCTGACACAGCGTCATTCTTCTACGATCAGGTTGAGAGCGCGTGTCGTGGTGGTGTCGGGGGTGGATTCTCCGCCGAACCTCCTACAGTCGATCAGTCTATGGCTGGCTACAACGCGCCCAACCCCTCTTTTATCCAAAACTCACAGCACGGATACCATCCCTCACAAGCGCATAGTATGAACACCCCACAGGGATACAGCATGAATACCCCACAAGGGTACAGCATGAACACCCCACAGGGACACAGTATGAACACCCCACAGGGGCACAGTATGAACCAGGGTGTGGGGATAAATCAGATGCATTCACAAAATATCGCGGCCTCGCAGAATATGTCCGTCTCACAGGCCCCTTCATTTGCAGGTTATGCCCCTGTGTATGGGGAAAGTGACGATGAAGTGTCGAGCACAGTTGTGGAGACGCTGGACAATGTCATCCCTGATGCTGGGGATGATCTCGATTCTACGATGGCGACGATGCTGTTGGACGGTGCACCCAAGCCACCACCCAATATGCCCGCGCATCCTCTTGGATTTGAGGTTGGTGGCGGCACAACTGCGACCACTCCTTCTCCAAGTATGGACGCGTTACCTGACGCTTCGATTGGAGGCGGTGGGATCTTGAAGCGCGTCTTGATCGGCTTGGTCGTTGGGTTGTTGTTGGCGACCCTGGCCTTTGTTGGCTGGAAGCTAGGACAGAGGCAAAAGTCCAATGAGAGTTCATCTGCGCCTCGTTCGATGTCTGTGCCCTCATCGCCTTCTATGTATGCACTTTCTCAGCACGAGCGGGAGTGAGTGTCTTTTTTTCAGGTCACCACATGTGGGCATGTATGGAGTTTGAGTATCTATGATTGGAACGGATATTGGGGGATATCGTATCATTTCAGAGCTTGCAGAAGGAGGCATGGGGGTCGTGTATCGGGGAGAATCCATCGACGATGGGACCCCTGTCGCGATTAAATTCTTGCGCAAAGATCTCAGCCGAAAACAAGAGGACATCGGACGGTTTATTCGCGAGGGGGAGATCTATGAGCGGCTTCAGCACCCCAATCTTATACGCTTCTACAAGTCCGGTTCTCATCCAAAGGCGGGTCCCTTTCTGGTGACAGAGCTTCTCGAAGGTGTCGATCTCGAAGAGTTACTCGAAGAGAACGGTGTGGGACAACCTCTTGAGCTTGGACGCGCTGTCGATATCGCGCTTCAAGTCTGTGCAGGTCTCGCCGCAGCCCACGAAGAAGGTATCATCCACCGTGACCTGAAGCCTGCCAACATCTTCATCGTCCAACATGACGATGGGACTGAGCAAGCAAAAGTCTTTGACTTTGGTATCGGAAAACTCTTGGAGGAGAGTGGTGGAGGAGGTGGGCATAAGTTGACGATGGTCGGCTCTGCCCTCGGTACGCCGCTGTATATGGCTCCGGAGCAGATCCGGGGACTCTCTGAAAAGCTCGGTCCTGCGGTCGATCTTTATGCTTTGGGGATCATTATGTTCCAAATGGTGACGGGAACACTCCCTTATGTCGGGGATACACCGATGATGATCCTGAGCGCGCATCTTAAAAGTGATATCCCACTGCTCCGCAAACATCAACGATATCTGGCGGGCACAGACCTTGAAACGCTCGTGAGAGAGTTGATGGCCAAAGAGATAAGCGAGCGACCTGCCTCCCTCAAAAAGGTCAAGCAACGTCTGTGGCATATCAAGCAGATCCTCGCGCCAGAAGACACAGGCGCCACGCAGATGGCGATGCCTGCGTTTGATGAAGAGGCGATGAAGAGGATGTCCAATCCTCAGTATCATAGTGAATCCTCCGATACCATCGATGACCTTGACGCTATTGATGTACTCCCCACTGAACCCACAATTGAAAAACCCGCAGCCGTAGTTTTGTACAGAAACGATGAAGGTGAAGACGAAGAGTTCGCCTGGTTGCTACCTGGAGAGAGGCTCCAGATCGGCTCTGCACATGACGTTGGTGTTCGTTTGCAACACGCCGGTCTGCAAAAACAACACGCAGAGCTATACTGTGCACCACAGCGGTGGATTACGATCAAGAGCATTGATGGCGCTGTCGTTCGCGTCAATGGTGCGTCTGTCACGAGCATGGTGCTTCGTGATGGTGATACGATTACACTCGGGCGAGCAGAGCTACGTTTGCGTTGTTTTGCCCCGTAGCCAGAAAAAGAGCGAATGGATGCAATGGAATGGAGCGCGGCGAGTTTGGCTGTATCACTCATTGCACACCCACTGAAACAAAGGTAACATACAGCCCATTGTGTTCTCATGGTTGTTAGCTGTTGACGAAGTCGATTCACCAATGGAGGTTGATATGCAAGAATTCTTGTGGGAGATCTGGGTTGGCAAGCGAAATATGCACCAACGCATTCAGATGGACCTCAATGAAACCCCGAACGCTGTCTTTCAAAGGATTATCCAGCAACAGCTCGGGACTGACAATGAAATCAAAACACGTACTCTCGATCCCAACACAGGGAAAGAGGTCGATACAAAGTGGAAGTTTTCATATCGCATGAAAGGGGAGACCTCCCCTCTGAGTGAGCATGCTCCTTTTGGACAACAAGGAACCTCTGAAGGCGCCTTGATTGTTGTGCGCGCCGTCGAGATCCGGGCCAATACGATCTATATTGATGGTATCGATGGCTTGCAATCTGAAGAGATCTCCGCAGCAGCCAACCGCACACCGCTCATCATCACAGCGATCGTGTTGCTCGTCCTTGGTGGGTTGCTCGGTTACTACTACTTTGTCGTTCTCCCCGAGCAAGAAGCCAAAGCGCCCTATATGCTCAAGGTAAAGACCGCACCAAATAGCGCCGATGTTGTCGCGGTTCTCGATGTCAGCAAAGTCGAAGACTACAAAAAGAAGTTTGGCATCAAGTCGCCTTATCTCAAGCGCGGTGGTTTGACCACCAACAAAAATCGATTCACGATGAAGATCCCCAAAAAAGCCAAGGTGATCTATGTCGAGGTCAGCCAAAAAGGGTACGTGTCCTGGAAAAAAGGTGTGCCCCTCAAGGAGTGGGAGAAAGCGCCAGGCAAACACGGTAAGATGGACCCCACAGATCTCCTCAAGCCCGGCTTCTTCCCTGAAGCACTGAAGAAAGTCCCACCCAAACCCAAGTTCAAAAAAGTCCCGGCCTCCAAGCCCAAAGATACAGCGATCAAGTATCCTCGTCGTTGGCGTTCGGTCCGTTTCGGGATCGATCCTATGCACGGTGGCGATGATAAAGGTGTCGTCGGGACGATGGGCGTGTCTGCGAGTAAAGCGAACTTGCTCATGGCTTCGATCGTTCAAAAGCATCTGAAGTCTCGAAAAAGACGTCGGTATCGACTCTATCTGAGCCGTAAAGGGGACACCAAGACTCCAGCCAAAAAGCGCGCGCGTGCGCTTCGACGTGCGAAACTCTTGCTGCAACTCGATCTTGCGAGTGGCCTGGAAGAGATGAAAAAGAACGTCGAGACCATCAAGAAGGGTGACAAGACACACAAGGTTAACAACGGTGTCGCCGGTTTCCAGATCTTCTGGTCCGACAAAAACAAAAAATCCAAAGCCACCCAAAAGTGGGCTACCTGTCTCGGAAAATCGCTCAAAAATGCTGGCTTCGTTGTGCGTCCACCACGTAAGGACGAAAAGATGACCTCTAAAGAGCTCGGCATCCGACCTGTCCAAGGAGAGGCCCCGCTGCTCTCCGGTCGCAATCCTGCTGTTCGCGTTGTCGTCGGTTATGTCACCCACCAAGAAGAAGAGCTCGCGCTCCTCGAACCTGCCAATATTGGATTTTTCGCCAAAGCCGTCGAAGCCGCGATCATCTGCTACAAAGCCAAATAATCCACACTTCTCTCCCCACAGCAACCACTTCCACCACACTCTCCAAGAATTATTTTCAAAAAAAAATTCTCCTAAAAGGATCCGAAGCATTCGTCTCTATAGAGAAGAACATGTGCATGAAGGCGGCTTTTTTTGAAAAAAGAGTTCCGCAAATGAGCGCTCTTGGATAATCCCATATGTAAACCACACACTGGATCCTGTGTAAGTCTTCTACAAATGCACTCCACACAAAAGGCATTTGTACTATCACACGAATATGCATCGCATTCGCGAGCTCGTCAGATAAGGCTGCTGCAAGGAAAAAAGCGAAGACAAGAGGGCAGTGGATGGAGCCTCAAGCAAAGCATGAGCAGGAGCCGTGGCATCGCCACTGCGACGACGAATCACGCAACTTGCGGTTTCATCAACAACCTCTGCGTGTGTTTCTTTTTCCTACATTCTTTTTTTCTTGCAGTAGCCCAAAGGGAGTGGAAGATGTCTCGAACCCTCTACCGCGTGTCATCACTCATCGTTGTGTTTTGTTGCGCGATATTGTTCGTCGCCTGTTCAAATGGTGGCTTTGTGCCACGTTGTTTGTCACCTGGAGATTGTCCAAACGGACGGGCATGTTTGCCTGATGGGGCCTGTCAAACAAACCCTGCGGAGAACGCGAAGCCTGACGCTTCGTCCCCTACAGAGAAGCCGACTCCTGAGCCTGTGGTCCCTGATACCAAAGAAACGACTGTCCCCGATACCAAAGAGCCTGTCACGCCAGAGAAGGCACCCACTGAAAGGCCGATCGAGCAGAAGCCCGATACATCTGAGCAGATCAGTCCGCTCTGTGGGATGCTGCAGTACATGACTCCACTTGGTGTCGCGACGGGCTCAAAGCTTACCTTCAGCGTCCACGGAAAAGACTTTCCACAAGACTCCAAAATCGTCTTTGATGGGAAAGAACTGACGACCAAATGGATCAACGCGACAAAAGTCGAGACGACACTTGATCTCAAAGGAGAAATCACCAGGGAAGTGTTGGTCTTTCTCCGTTGCTCTGCAGGAAAGACCATCGCAAAAGGGTTCATCATTGCTCCTCCTGGACCTGGCCCCCAACTCGATGGAATGTCTCCCGCGGTACTTGGACTGTCCCAAATTCAGCCGACCTTTACGTTGTCCTTGAAGACGAAGTTCCTCCCAACCGGAGGGAGAACATATGTCCGCTTTATACCCCGCAATGCTCCCACAAAATGGTTTGATATCGGTGGCTCTGATGTAAAGATTGTGCATCCTGCCTTGGTAGAAGTGACCTTGCGGCAGAAGAGCGGTTTTGCTCTTGGTGAGTACGATGTCATGATCATGGATCGTTACAAGCGCTTCACCAACACGCAAAAGCTCACAGTAGTTAGTGCCCATTGTGTCAACAAGACCCAAGAGGTCTTCAAGCAAAACTCTGGCAAGGTCGATATCCTCCTCGTCATCGATAGCTCAGCTTCAATGGGGGATGAGCAGTATGAGTTGGCGAAGAACGCCAATGTGCTGCTCAACTCACTCAATCAAAACAAAGTGGATTACCAGATCGGTGTAACAACGGTTGATGTGGACGGTGTACAGGGGACGCCTGGATGTCTGTTCGGTACGACCAAGATCGTGACGTCAAGTACACCAAATGCTCTGTCGACCTTACAGACGAATATCAAGGTCGGCACAGGGGGAAGTGCACTGGAGAAGGGGCTTGAGTCGATCAAGCAGACACTCAGCCCAGCGATGTTGAATAATCCCAACTGCAACAAAGGGTTCTTGCGCCAAGATGCGGACTTGATGATCTTGATTGTGACGGATGAGATGGACCAGTCTCCTAGCACAGTTCAGACGTACATCAACGACTTGAAGGCGTTGAAGGCATCACCTTACCAAGTCAAAGTGCTCGGTCTGCTTGGAGGAAGGAATATCTGTCGAGCGTTCCCATATCCTCGTTACCAAGCTGTGATCAAGGCATTCTCTGGTAAAGAGATCGCTTACTGCAACATTGCGGATGATTTGGCCTACAGAGAGCTGCTAGGGATGATTCCTGGATTACGCGATGCCTTCGCCTTAAAACATAAAGCCACACCAAGCTCCGTCACTGTAAAAGTGAATGGCGTAGCGACGACACAGTGGCGTTTGACCCATACAGATGTGACAACAGTGACATTTGGAAGCACTGCAGTTCCACCTGCAGGCGGGATCGTCGACATCTCCTACACACCTGTCAATCCAGTCTCCGATACGATCACGAAAACAGGCGAAAAGATCGATTACCTCTTCGTTGTCGACAACTCAGGCTCTATGCTCAACAACCACCAGAAGCTCGCGAGTGAGGCGACGAATTTTATCAACAGGCTACACACACATGGGATCGATTTTCAGATTGGCGTGACAACAACGTCAGTTGGAGGGACACCTCCAGGTGGTTGTCTCGGTGGGCAGACAAAGCTCGCGACCTCAAAGACGACCGCAGCGTATGCCGCCAATGTGCTCAAGAATAATCTTCAGGTTGGGAGCGTCGGAAAACCCAATGAGCAAGGACTTGAAGCGGCGAAGCTCGGCCTGAGCGCGACGCGATTGAACGATCCCAATTGTAACAAGGGGCTGCTTCGCAAAGACGCGAAGTTGATGATCGTCTTTATCAGCGATGAGGAAGACCAGTCACTCTCCAAAGTTTCGGATTACATCGCTGCTTATACCGCAGTCAAAGGAGACGCTGGGTTGATCAACGTGTCGTTGATCGGTGGAACTCGGAATGTGAGCTGCTCAGGCTCGATTTTGGGAGGCCGATACATCGACGTTGTGAATGCATTTGGTGGTGCCGTAGGTTCGCTCTGTACGATCCCCAAAGCGATGATGGATATCGCAGACTATCCCTTTCGCCAGCCTTTCACGATGGCTCTTTCATTGCCTGCTGATACGAGCAAGGCCATCTCCGTGAGTGTGGGGGGCAATCCGCTGGTCTCTGGTTGGAAGTACGAACCACTCAACAATTCAATTGTTTTCTCTGTGGCGCCTGCGACTGGGGTCGAGGTGAAGGTGGATTACCACTACAAGACTTGCCCATAAGTCAGAGCGTGTACCCGATGGATAGGGCACATGAAGAGTGAGGTGTGACGAGCAGGATGCGAGCAGCGACAGAGCGGGTCGACAGACTTTACAGGCAACTTGGGGCTGGGGTGTACCAGCGTATTTATCGTCGATTAAGAGATCGAGATGTCGCGCTGGATCTGACACAAGAGATCTTCAAAAACTTGATGAATGTCGCCGATACCCTCGAAGAATCAGAGCGCGCGCATCGCTACCTGTTTCGTTGCACCACCAACGCGATCCATCGCTACCTGCTTCAACAACGTTCACGCCGCACAATGCACGACTTGTTGTCCCAAACTGTGTCCTCTCCTGCGGAGGCTCGCTCTTCGTGGATGTCGCAAGGCATCGCGCAGATCGAGCTAGGTACACTGTCCAAACACATCTCGGAAGATGATTGGGAGCTCCTGTACTACCGCTTTTTTGAGGAATATTCGACCAAGGAGATCGGAGAGATCTTTCACATCTCCGACAGAGCCGTACGCAAAAGACTGACTTCTTTGGAGCGTCGGCTTCGCTCTTTGATACGATCTTTGGAGTCCATATGAGCAAGATGACACAACAAGATTGCCCCTCTGATTGGAGGTTGCAACGGTATCAAATTGGTGTCCTGCCACCTGCGGAGGCGACACATATCACAGAGCACCTCACGTGCTGTGTGCGATGTCAACGTGAGATCGCGAACCTTCAAGAGGAACTTCCTCCGATCTCATGGGAGTCTTCGCAGGTGGACACGCCTACACCGGATGCTTTTGGTTGGGTTGAGACTTTTGCGCTGTGGTGGAGGCCTTTTGCTTTCGCGGGCAGTGTTGCGGCAGGGCTTTGTTTCTTCTTTCTTTTGGGGAGCTGGCCTGTCAGTGAGTGGACGCACCCTGTCAATTTACAAGGACGCAGTAAAGGCGGTGAAGCCTGGAGTTTATACGTTAAACGTCATGACTCACAGTTGATCGAGCGCGCTCACTCTGGTGTGCGTGTGAGTGTTGATGACACCATACGTTTTCACTTTGATCTGGATGCGTCTTTGTATGTCATGGTGCTCTCTATCAACGAGAAAGGTGTGATCAGTCTGTACCATCCTTATCCTGCCCAAGAAGCACAAAGACTCACTGAAGGAAGCCACCAATTGCCAAAGGATAAGGCGATCCCTCTCGATCATTATGTCGGGCAGGAGCTCTTTGTGATGCTCGCGGCGAAGCGCGCGTTTTCTTTTGCGCAGGCACGCACGCAGTTGAAACGATCGTATCAGAATCATGGCAAGAGGCTCGACGCCGTTGAAGATTTGAGAGGTTTTCTCTGGCAGCAACGTGTATGGATCAGGAAGGTGAAACGATGAGGATATATCGATGCATGTTCGTGCTTTTGTGCTTGTACAGTGTCGATATGACACCGTGTTATGCGGCAAAGGCGGCTGTTGAGGCGTCTGTCGAGCGGATCGCGTTGTTGGTCTGGCACGATCGAGGTTGGAAAGGGCGGCGAGGACATCCTGGTGATCAGCGCCTTCGTTATGCCAAAAGGGACGCGGAGCTGTTGGCCTCTGTTCTCAAGACCAAGGGGAACTTTCAAACCAAGGTGCTTGCGAAGCCGACGAGTCAGCAGCTGTGGAAACAACTTCAGCGTATCAGGGCGCGCTCTAAGCGGCCGGGAAAACCCATTCACTTTCTCTTTTATTACTCTGGTCACGCTGACGAGCATTTTTTGCGCTTGGGAGCGTCAAGTCAGCCACAAAAACATCGCTTCTCCCTCAAGCAATTGGCCTCATTCCTCAAGAGCATCAAGGCGACGGTTAAGATCGGTATTCTCGACGCTTGTAACTCGGGCTCGTTGATCGATCTCCTGCACGCAAGGACGAAGGGGAGGGGCAAAGGCTTCGCACCTTACTTCAAGGTCCCACCAACACTCAGTCAGGGGATGGCGATCTTGACGAGCGCCTCGCCTGCTGGCAAGGCACGAGAGCTCGATCGTCTCCACGCGAGTTTGTTTACACACTATCTCGTGCGTGGTTTGTGGGGAAAAGCTGATCGGGATCGAGACGGGAAGGTGACTTCGATCGAAGCTTACGAATATGCCCGTTTGATGGTTGAGAGAGAGCTTCCAGGTCGTCAGCAGCCGATGTTCTTAAATCATTTTCGTGGACAAGAGGCCTATCCCATCACGTTGTCTTACAACGCCCAACTCGTCTTGCCTCAACAAGATGGGGAGCGATGGAGCATTGTCGGTCGGCGTTCTGTCTGGAAAGTCCGTGGAAAAACAGGTCTTCCACGTGTTGTCTCGTTGATGGCGGGGCGGTACAAGATCTTTTTACGCGATCCCAAGGGGCAGTGTTTTCACCAGGATGTGACGGTCCGAAAGGCCCATAAAACATGGCTCTCTGCGCGTCATTGGAAAGACATCGCGTGTCATGTGGGGAAGGCAAAAGGGGAGGAGGTCGCGACGGTCCCTTCTCATGAACATGTTGTACGTCGTTTGTCTTTGCCACACCGGGGGGAGGTGTCGCTTGGTTTTGATGTCGGTGCCCTGACTGCATCTTTGTTTCGTCCGTGGCTCGGAGGAACGTTCGGCTTCTCTCTCGGCAACTGGCGGATCTATATGACCTTTTTAGGTGAGTCGTTCCCCAAGTACTTTACGGGTTTTGCTGAAATCTCTGCGAGTTGGGGATGGCAATTGCAGCGTTCTTCTTGGAAGCTTCACCTTGGTGGTTTGCTCGGTGTTGGTCTGTTGATGGTGTTTCATGAGCAGGCGCTTCGTAGTGGTCAGAGTCCGAGTCTTCGGTACGGTGTGCATGCGGAGTTTGGAGTGCGTTTGACATGGCGGCTGTGGTTGTTTTTGCGTGGATTTGGTGGGATGGCACACACTGTGGTGAAGGCTTCACGTGAAGGTGGGACGTTCCTCAACGCTTGGACGGCAAAGGGAACGGTGGCGATTGGCTACCAATTTTGATGGGGGGGTTGGAAGGGGAGCTTGTTTTCTGAGTGGGGTTTAGAAGACGCACTTTCCTTGTTTACAGGTAAGACCTGTTCTGCACAGATACAAACCATTATCAACTTTGCCATCACAATCGTTGTCTTTGCCGTCGCATACCTCTTTGGCCGTGCCTGGCTGAATACCTCTACAAACGACATTTCCTTTTTCGCATGTCAATGCTCCATTTTTGCAGATCCCAAGAAGCTTGGTATCACATACAGTCCCCTTACCTTTGAAGGTCTCGTCTGTTTGGCCATCACAGTCATTATCGACACCATCACATACCTCTATTGTGGGAGCAGGAGGTTGACAAACAAGTCGACCGTTGGGGCATGTATACTTTCCTTTTTGACAGACGCCAGGTTTTCCTGTTGGACAAGAGAGGCCCTGTTCTTTGAAGGTCTCGTCTGTTTTTCCATCGCAGTTGTTGTCTTTGCCATCACAGATCTCTGTCCCTGGTCGGTTGACTTCTGTGCAGGCGGTCTTTCCGCTTGAACAGGTTGTCTTTCCATCAGCACAGATCCCATACTTGTCCTTCACTGTGCATGGGATACTGGGGATCTTGTCATCGATCTGGCCATTGCAGTCGTTGTCTTTGCCATCACAGCTTTCTTTCGCGGGACCCTGTTGACCGCTGCAGATAGACCACTTTCCGCTGATGCACGTTGATTTTCCTTGTGCGCAGCTGCCCACACATTTATAGCCAGCGCTGGCGGTACCTGTGCAACCTTGTGAGAAGGTGTAACAGTATTTTATGAGTGATTCATCGATTTGGCCGTCACAGTTGTTGTCCCGTCCGTCACAGATTTCCGATTTTGGCGTGACACCACCTGTACAATCTCCCCACTTACCGCCGGTACAGGTTTGTGAACCGGAGGAACATACACCTACGTTACTTCCGCAAGCGCGTTTCTTTCCGTCCTGGCAACAGTTAGTCAGGTTCTCGTCGACGTTGCCATCGCAGTTATCATCGCGTTGGTTACAGGATTCCTTTTCGGGTTGGATGGGGCCTGAACATGCGCCCCATTTACCGGCACTACAGGTTTGTGTCCCGACTTTACAGATCCCTTTACAGACAAAGCCGCTGCCTTGTTTTGTACAACCTGCTGCGCCTGAGGGGTAACAATCCTGTGTAAGTGACTCATCAACTTGTCCGTCACAGTCGTTGTCTTTTCCATCACATACTTCGCCGGATGGGCTAGAGGGTTTACATACCTCTTTCCCATTTTCGCAGACAACAGAACCTTTTGCACATTCACCTTGTGCACCCACAGCACTTTGCACGGTACAATTTTTATTGAGGACAACATCATCAATTTGTCCGTCACAGTCGTCATCTTTTCCGTTACAGGTCTCAGCTGTGGGGGTGGTTTCGTTGACACATGCACCAAGTTTCCCATTTACACAGCTACGTGTGCCGGCATTACATGCGCCTTTGCATTCAAACACGCCGTAGGTGTTTTTGGTACATCCGGTGCTTCCTGTGTAACAATCTGATTTGAGCTCTTCGTCAACTTCACCATCACAGTCATCGTCTAAGCCATTGCATGCTTCTGTAACGGGCGCTGTCTGACCTTCACACGAACCCCATTTTTCATCGGTACAGGTTTGCAAGCCTTTCTTGCATTCACCTGTGTCTGTTCCGCAATCTTGTGTCGTGCCGTCTGTACAGGGGCAATCTTCATCAACGCTGCCATCGCACGTGTCATCTTTTCCGTTTCCACACACTTCTTCTTCAGCGGGGGTGACTTGGTTTGTACACGTCCCCCACATGCCGAGTACACATTTGGAAATACCTGCTTGACATACACCTTTACAGAGGTATTCGCCTTTTGCGTTGACACTACAGCCTACAGTGTTTGCGGCGTAGCATTCTTTGGTGATGTCTTCATCGATTACGCCGTCACAGTCGTCATCCTGGCCGTTACAGACCTCTGTTGTGGGTTTGACAACGGAGCGACATTCGATCAGGCCGTTGTTACAGGTGGTCTCTCCTCGTTGGCAATTACCTTCTTCGTTGGCTGTACAGCGCTTACCACCGTCAGGGTTATCTTCATCGATCTCGCCATCACAGTCGTTATCTTTGCCATCGCAGATCTCGGGAGAGGGATAGACTTTGTTGCGGCAAGAAGACCACGTCCCGTTGAAGCATGACTCGACACCTTCCTGACATTGACCTTCACAGATGTATCGATCGTCTTCTACGCGGCAACCTGTGTCTTCTTCGTAGCAAGGACGTGAGAGGTTTTCATCGACGAGTCCGTCACAGTCGTTGTCTTGGCCGTCGCATACTTCTGCTGAGCATTCGGCATCTTGTACACATTCACAGTCACCCCAGCGAGAGGCGTTGAGGTAATCGGGCTTACAGATTTGGCTCCCGGAGCTTCCGCCTGTACACTCGCCAACGACCGGAAAACAGGGTTGACGTTGTCCTGGAACGCTACAATTGTCGCGCTGAAAAGAGAGACACTTCCCATCCTGACATACCCCCTCGTAAACCTGATTGTTGCAGTCACAGTTGAAGTTACACGGACTTCCTGACGGGTTGACGGAGAGTTGGCTGATCCGGTCTTCTTGTTGACATTGTGTGGTATCCGAACATCCGGATTGGAAGAGCAGCAGGTGGAGGGAGAAGAACAACACCAAACATACAATATTACGATACATATCTGCCTCACGTCTTGTGGATAAAAACTCCCATTACCTTGGGATGTTCGAATGTGTGTGTTCCATAAAGGAGCACATCTTCGCAGTCTTGTTGTACACATTCTCACATATGAAGACCATTCGATTGCGCAAAAAGTCACAAAAAGATCGTGTCTTTTCTGCTTTCTGTAGAGGTCGCGTCCTCGTATCATACCGCAAAATTTGGTTTGTTTCACGTTCTCTGTCTTGATTTTTAAAGAACGGATTTACAGGCGATGGATGGGACGTTGTATTGGAGAGTGGGGATGAGAGGAAAGGGGGAGGGTTATACCGTATACACGAGGGATACTCGAATGCTGATCCAGGGGCAGTTGCACTTGTGTCTTCGCAAAGTGCACCCGAATACACGCAGTCATCCCTCATGGCAATACGTATGTCGCAAGCGACATCCTCCTAACGCTCGGTTGCTCGGACAATATATGCGGTTGTCATTTGCTTCATACACTTTGCAACGACCCCTTCAACAAACCTCTCCATCCCCCTGAGCCTTCGGCTCTTCCCCCTTCCTCTCCATCCTCTGGAAGAGGAAGGGGGA
>MDTC01124854.1_pt1 | contig 98756 bp, 76 predicted proteins | sample 811181 | NCBI WGS metagenome assembly MDTC01 (sample SAMN05326644, study PRJNA326480) | marine metagenome | isolation source: seawater | place: Pacific Ocean: North | collected 2011
AGGATAGGATGAGTATTTGGGGGGTGGGGATTCGGAGCGTTGGGATCTTTTTTGGGAGGGGGGGGGGCTTTGAGGTTACGCTTCTTCGTAGGAGGAGAGGGGGGGGCAGGTACACATCAAATTGCGGTCACCATACGCATCGTCGACACGGCCGACAGCAGGCCAGAACTTATGTTGCTTCAGCCAGGACGCAGGGAACGCGGCTTGTTCTCGGGTGTATGGGTGTGGCCACTCTGTGGAGACGACGTCATCCATGGTGTGAGGAGCATTTTTGAGTGGGTTGTCGTCTTTGTCGATCTTGCCATCGATGACCGCTTGGATTTCTTGGCGTATGGAGATCATGGCGTCACAGAATCGATCCAGCTCGGCTTTGGACTCGCTCTCTGTCGGTTCGATCATCAGGGTTCCAGGGACAGGCCATGACATTGTAGGTGCGTGGAATCCATAATCCATAAGTCGTTTCGCGATGTCTGCGACTTCGATGCCTGCGCTGTGTTTGAAGGGGCGCATGTCGAGGATGAATTCGTGCGCGACGAGTCCTTCGTTGCCTGTGTAGAGCAGGTTGAAGTGGTCTTTGAGCTTGTTGGCCATATAGTTGGCGTTGAGGATCGCGACCTGTGAGGCTTGTTTGAGGCCCTCTGCACCCATCAACGCGATGTAGACCCAGGAGACAGGGAGGATGCTGGGGCTACCATAAGGTGCTGCCGAGATGGGGCCGTGTGCGGTCTCGCCGCCCAATCCAGTGACGGGGTGACCTGGGAGGTAGGGGGCGAGCTTGTCATTTACCGCGATCGGACCCATACCAGGACCACCGCCACCGTGGGGGATACAGAAGGTCTTGTGTAGGTTGAGGTGACAGACATCTGCGCCAATGTCACCAGGGCGACAGAGGCCGACCTGTGCGTTCATGTTGGCACCGTCCATGTAGACGAGTCCACCGCGTTCGTGGATGATCTCACACACGCGCTTCACGGCATCTTCGAAGACGCCATGTGTGGAGGGGTAGGTGATCATGAGCGCGCCGAGATTGTCGACGTGTTGATCGGCTTTTTTCTCCAGATCGGCGACGTCGATGTCGCCGCGTTCGTTACATGAGACTGTGACGACCTTCATCCCTGCCATGACCGCGCTCGCGGGGTTGGTCCCGTGTGCTGAGACTGGGATCAGGCAGATGTTGCGATGTGCGCTGTCGTTGGCGAGGTGATATTGTCTGATGGACAACAGACCTGCATATTCACCTTGTGAGCCAGCGTTGGGCTGAAGAGATGCGGCTGTGAAGCCTGTGATCTCGGCGAGCCAGCTCTCAAGTGTCTCGAAGAGTTGACTGTATCCTTTGCTCTGCTCTGCGGGGACAAAGGGGTGCAGCAGCGCAAACTCCGGCCAAGTCACAGGTAACATCTCGGACGTCGCGTTGAGCTTCATTGTGCAGGAACCCAGTGGGATCATCGATGTGTTGAGCGAGAGGTCTCGGCTCTGTAGGCGGGTGAGGTAGCGCAACATCTCGTGCTCGGCTTGATAGCTATGGAAGACGGGGTGGTCGAGATATTCACTCTCTCTTGTAAACGCACCAAAGTCTGTACTGCTCTCTGCTTCGAGCGATGCAATGCTGAATGGGAGCGTGTCTGCATCGTTGAAGACGTCGAGCAGGTCTTCGATGTCTTGTTGGGTCACGGTCTCGTCGAGGGAGATGCCGATGCCTCCACCTTCGAATGCGCGCAGGTTGATTTGCTTTTGTAGCGCTGCCGCCATCGCTTTTTGCGTCGCGCCTTCGTCGAGGTTGAGCTTCAATGTGTCAAAGAATGTGCCTTCTGCGACGGGGATGCCGAGCTTGCTAAGGCCGAGTGCGAGGAGCTTTGTTTTGCCGTGGACTGCGCTTGCGATCGCGCGAAGTCCGTCTGGGCCGTGGTAGACCGCGTACATGCTCGCCATGATCGCGAGCAGCGCTTGGGCCGTACAGATGTTACTCGTCGCGCGGTCGCGGCGGATGTGCTGCTCGCGGGTTTGCAACGTCAGGCGATATCCCATGCGGCCTTTTCTGTCTTTGGAGACGCCGATGAGGCGACCGGGCATTTGGCGTTTGAACTTGTCTTTTACGGACATGTACGCTGCGTGAGGACCACCAAAGCCCATGGGGATACCGAAGCGTTGTGTCGAACCGATCGCGATATCCGCACCAAATTCACCAGGAGCTTTTAACACTGTCAGCGCGAGCAGATCGGCAGAGAAGATCCCCAACGCGCCTGCTTTGTGTGTGCGCTCCATGACCTCTGTGTAGTCGTGGACGAGTCCTTCTGTGTTGGGGTACTGTACGAGCACGCCGAACAGATTGAGGGAGGAAAAATCGAACGTCTGTGGATCGCCGACGTGGACGTTGATCCCGATGGGTTCGGCTCTTGTCTGTACAACCGCGAGGGTCTGTGGGTGGCAGTCTTCGGCGATGAAGAAGTCTTTCTTCTTTTGTCGGGCGACGTTGTAAGCGAGAGACATCGCTTCTGCAGCGGCGGTCGCTTCGTCGAGGAGTGAGGCGTTGGACAGTGGCAAGCCCGTGAGATCGCTTGTCATGGTCTGGAAGTTGAGCAGCGCTTCCATACGACCTTGCGAGATCTCTGCTTGGTAGGGTGTGTACTGTGTGTACCAGCCTGGATTTTCGAGGATGTTGCGCTGAATGACAGGTGGTGTGATGCAGCCGTAGTAACCCATCCCTATATATGAACGATAGACTTTGTTTTGGTTGGCCATTTGGCGAAGCTCTTGTAGGAGCTCGTGCTCACCACGTGGGCCACCCAGCGCCAGGTCTTGCTCCATACGGATGCTCTTGGGGATGACTTTATCAGCCAACGCGTCGAGGCTATCCAACCCCAAACTTTTGAGCATATCTTCCACTTCTTGTGGGCTCGGGGCGATATGGCGGTGCAAAAAAGTATCCTGGGGGGCAAACAAAGATCGATTGGACATATTGTTCTCCTCATGGCCTTCAACAGGTGATATTTGAAGGCACTTTTCTGACAAAAACACTCGGGATGATCTACTCATCCATGACGTTCGTTCGTCGTTGTACTGCATTCTGTGCTGGAATGAAAGCCCTGTCGCGCTTCTCTTTCTTTTTGGATTGGAATTCCTATCTTGTATCGATAGAGCTTCATTTGTCTGGACACGAGCTTGCGTTTGTCGCCAAAGCGTGGAAAAGTGTAAAGAAGATATGCCCGTGCCTGTTTCTTTTGTTGGTGATGATGACGAGACACATTTCTTCTTTGGTGGGTCATCATTGTGTATCCATTGTCTGCTTGTTTCTCTTTGTCGCGATAGGAAGAATTGTCATGCATACCTCAACATCCCCTCAACATCCTCCGTTTTTTGTTGGACAACTTTTGCGGCGAACACGATGGAGCCTCTATCTGGGTGTATTCTCCTTGATGACGCTCTGGAGCGGATGTGGTGAGGTGACTGTCACACAAGTCAGCGGCTGTGAGGATTGTCCCGAACGTTGTATCCGTTCGACGGAAGGTAGCTCAGGCTCGTGTGTCGATTGTATCGAAGACAAACACTGCCAATCCAACGGCAGCTTGACCCGAAAGTGTCTCGACAACGCTTGTGTGTGCGGTTCAAACAAGGATTGTCCTGCTGGACTCGTCTGTGGCAGCCCTGACAAAGGAAAGGGTGGCTGTGTGGAGTGCCTGACAAATAACGACTGTGGGAATGAGGACTTTCCTGTCTGCTCCTACAACGAATGTGTGGCATGTGCGCCAAAAGCCAAGCGTGTCTGTGAGCCAGAAGGCAGTACAGCGTGTGCGAAAGGAGAGCAGATCTGCCAAAACACAGGAACATGGGGAGAATGTCAGGGGTATACGTTGTGCAAAAGTGGCGAGAAGTGTGTGAACGAGCAATGTGTTCCTGACTGCCCTGAGCCTCCACCTTGCACCGAGGTTGGAAAAATCTGCTCCTCCAATATCGATGATCTTCCCGGTGAATACAAAGAATGCACGAAGAGCGCAAAGGGTTGTTTTGAGCTCAGCGACATCAAACAGTGTGGGGCCAGAGAGTTTTGCGACAAGGGCAGCTGTATCCCATTCACCTGCCCCAAGGCTGAATGTCAACTCGACGAGACGCAATGTGCCAACAAAGACGAGTACCGCGCATGTATCAAAGATAAGAATGGTTGTCTAAAGTGGAGCGACAAACAAAAGTGCAAAGAGGACGAGACATGTCGAGACTCGCTCAATCGTTGTTCGCTCTGTGAGCCTGGTGAAAAAGAGGTCTGTTATGGAGGCCCCGAGAACACCAAAGGGGTCGGTATTTGTCGAGCCGGAGAACATGTCTGCGCAGATGATGGGACGAAGTGGGGAGACTGTGTTGGGGTCGTGCTGCCTGTCATCGAGACATGCAACGGTTTGGATGATGATTGTAACGGAAAGATCGATGACAATCTGACTCCCAAGCCCTGCGCAAATCAGGTCGGACAGTGTAAAGGAACAGTCGCTCGATGCGGTGGGACAAAGGGTTGGCTCTCTTGCGAAGAGGCTGATTACCGCAAGACATTCAGTGAGTTTGAGGTCAAAGAGACCTTGTGTGATGGGATCGATAACGACTGTGATGGTCAGGTGGACAACGGTCTGACACCACAAAAATGTAATCGTAACGTCGGTGTGTGTGTGGGGGCTGTGAAAACGTGTGATGGGCAGAACGGGTGGAAAGCCTGTACAGACGCAAATTACAAACAAGTCAGCGCGCTGTACGAGAGCGATGAGACTTTGTGTGATGGGAAAGATAACGACTGCGATGGTCTCGTCGATGAACTGTACCCCAAAAAAGGCACGACCTGTTACGCAGGTGTCGGATCTTGTCGCAAGTCCGGTCGTTATGTCTGTAGTGCTTCGCAAAAAGCCATCGAATGTACTGCCAAGGCGGGCTCTCCTACAACCGAATCGTGCAATGGACGTGATGATGATTGTGATGGTCGTGTTGACGATAACGCTCCATGTCCTCGCGGTACTGCTTGCTCTTCTGGCTCTTGTCGTACCTGTTCACAGCCTTCTTCGAAGTGCTCCAACTTCGATCTGTTTTGTACCTCCACCGCCCCCTCTATCAGCTGCAAGTGTGGCTTTACCTCCTACTGCTATCAAAAGAGCAGCAGCATCTTCTGTAGTGGTTGTTGTGCATGGCGTCGGTGCCATTAAGCCGCAAAGTTTCTCTCTTGTTCCTGATTCCAAGTCCCTCCTGTATCCCTGTTGTGTTCGGGGAGAGCTACCCTTCTTCTTGCTCTAAAAGTCCAGTTGATGATATGATGTCGCGAGGTCCGTTGGTGTATGCGTCAAAGCATTTTCGAAGTGACTGTGAGGAGTGATTTGTGGCCGGACAGGACGTCACCAAACATCAGCAAACAAAGCATGCAGGCAAGGCACAAGAGGCGGAGGTGCGAAAGCGTCCACAGGAAACTGTTTTAGAGGCGCCTCATATCAAACCTATTGAGCATTACCTTCGCTCTTGGGAGGCCGATGAAGATGAATTGCCTCTTGAGTACGAGCACGACGATCACACCTCGCCGTTGATCAAGTCCGTTCGCGAATTTCGACATGAACAGACGATGGCGATGGGGGAAGATGGGCGCTGGTTACTCGCAGCCCTCACTGATGAGACAGAACCTGCACAGATACAAAAGAAGGACACGCTCCCAAAAACGGAGAGGATCGTACAGAGACTGCTCTCCGATTCTCACGCACCTGAAGAGGTCGATGCCTTGTTGGCGCAGGCGGTTGAACAGCTCGCACTGCAACGCCAAAGCAAGGAGCAATGGTCAACGTCCCTGTCCAAGAAACACCACATCCCCAAAAGACAACCTGTAAAGTCGCTTCATACAAGTAGTGAACGACTTCATGTCGGAGAGACAGGCGGCTCGCTAGATGCCTGGCAAATTCGCGAACTCACTTTGCCAGAAGTTCCCAAGATCAAAAAACAAACACAAGCTCCTGGACCGTGGACTGTTGAGACAGCCCACTCCAGACCGAGGCTGCCAAGTGTCCACGCTCCAGAAACACAAAACCATGAGCACTCCACATCTTCATACTCCCCTACATCCGGGCGCTCTGTGAATGTGTATCCCAATGGAACGAAGCAGGCACCGAAAAAATGGCGTCGTTTCCAAAGGGCGCTCTCTTTGGAGAATCGCTGTGCAGTGCTTTCACACACGTCCTCTCTCGATGCGGTAGACAAAGAGGTCGCACCAGCTCGGATCTCTCGCGAGGGGATCGGTCCGACAGATGTGCGTCGCAGCAGTCTTCGGCCGATAGGACAGTCGGTCGCGATGCAGTGGTTGGTGTGGAATCCCTCTAAGCGACTCTCTCCATTGTCCGCGCCTGTGTCGCTCAAAGGTCGGTTCGAACGCCTTTCGGATGATGATTCGTTGGTGCCTACAATGGGCGCAACTGCCACGGAGGGGTGGGATGATCAGGCTGATTGGTCCAATGACGGTCTCCTCGTTGAGAGACCGGCCAAAGTCGCGTCGCAAGATCAGCTCCCACTGGAGTCATCCTTCTTACATGCTTCGTTTGTCGAGGAGCCTTTGTCCTCTGTGAAAAGTTCATCTGTATCACCTCAGAAGGAGCATGACGCAGGAGCCAAGCTCTCTGTACAGACGATGTCGGCGTCCTATACTCCTCCTTCATTGACCCTTGAGTACGATTCTTTTGATGTCAAAGATATCCCTGGAGAGGAGAAGGCGATGTGGCCTGCTCACGATCTTGGTGCTGACGTCCCACATACGCCTACACTTGGTTATGAGACCTTCCACCAGCCTACGCAGCCTTCCCTGGAGAGTGATGAAGAGGGAACGGTTGAGCGTCTGCTGACGCTCGCGGAGCAGTTGTCTGAAGAGACCGATGTTGAGGACGTCGTTGTCGAGGAAGAGGCGCTCAAAAGAGGAGGCGGGGAAAAAGTCGTCGCGTCCTCTGTTGGCGTTAGGCATGACGAAGTGTCCGATATCTATTTTCATTTGGGGATCTTTTTGGAGCGGGCCGATCGTCTGTTGAAGCACGGAAACGCCACGTTTTTGCATGTCTTTCAGGATTTTGTGGAGACATTTGTCGAAGATCGCTCGCACATTTTACAGGAGTATGGATTGGCTGCGCGTCCTGATGCGGCGTATGAGTGGGGCGCACTCGACGAGGACGCTGTACGGGTGATCGAATATATCCTGCTCGCGATGGCGTCTTTTTTGCGAAAGGATCGTGAGCAGGCGTCGTTATTACTGACACAAGGTCTACAGGCCTGCCCTACAGCGTCACGTCTGGCAGAGGGGATTGCGTTGTTGCAGCGGAGGATAGAAGAGTCTTGAAGGTAATCGTTTTGACTGGCGCAAAAGGCGGTGTTGGGAAGACGACACTTGCGCTCAATATGGCGTATGCATTTGCCCGGCAGGGGAAGCGCACATTGCTCCTTGATACTGATATGCAGGGTGGGATCGCGCTGTCGTTGAGTCGTGGTCTCTCACAGCGAGGGGGATGGTTTGAATACGCCACACAGGAGGTCAACGCGCAATCACTGATCGTGTCGACGAATCAGTCTCTTTTGCATATCTTGCCCCACGGCCAAGTTGTCTTCTCCGAGCTTGTTGCCTTTGAGAGAGCGATGCAGTCCGGTCATGCGCTACAGCGTCTACGCGATGAGCTTGGTGATCTGTACGATCTTTGCATCGTGGATCTGCAAACCGGATTGGACTTGCGGGCTGCAGGGATGATCGATAAGGCCGACTTTCTGATCGCGCCGCTCGCTGCAGAGCCGCTCTCGGCGCGTGTCGTGCCACACGTTTTATCGTTTGTTTCGCAATGCCAGAAGGCTGGCGCGCCCTCTCTCTTTTTGGGTTTTGTGTTGACGATGTGGCAGGCCGCTGATGCCCAATCCACGAAGGTCGTGCAGGAGATCCGTACGCGGTTTCCCGAGTCGTTTTTGTTTTACACGATCATCTCCCATGATGAAGCCTTTGTCGACGCCAACGAACTCGGAATGCCTGTTGGTATGTTGCGCACCCCCCCTCCCGCTGTTGCGATGTTGTTTGAGCAGCTCTGTGTGGAAGTTGAACGCCGTATGCAGATGACTACTGAGGAACCGAATCATGAGCCGCGATATCTTGTGGATCGAAGCTGACGATCTTAAAGACCTCTTCTCACAGGTTGAGGCAACCCCCCATTCTGAACGAGTTGACGCGCCTACCGCGACCTACGATGACTTTGTCTTGCTTCCCCAAGAAGAGCTTCAGGCACAGTTACGCACACATCTCTCTCCCCCACGGCCACCCACTGTCGAAACATCACCCCCCCACAAAGAGCCCTTGTTACAGGAGAGATTTGAGAGCCCATTTAAACAACGTCGTCCTGCCCAACCTGAAGAGGGCGTTGGTGAGGCTCACAGCGCATTCGTAAAGAAAGACGCAGAGGAGCGTTCCTCTGCGTCTTTTCATTCTCTACACGCTGCGCTCTCGCGACCTCTGTCACATTCTCGATGGAAGGCTGCGCCGGCTGAAGTTGCGTTGTCTCTGTCCAAAGAGTTGGAGCTCGCGATTGGTTTTGATGTCCAGGACGATATTGAGTGGTCGCTCCCCCCGACAGAAGATCACGAAGTCGCGACAGAGGAGCTCCCTGAGCCTGAGACGATGCCGATCTTTACGGGGAATACGGATCGGGAGGGCGTGAACGCCTTGCCATTGCCTTCGAGTCTTCGGACGGGGGATCTACAAGAGCGTTTGGACGCATTCTTGACTTGGTTGATGCCGTCGACCGGGAGCTATATGGCGTATATTGCCGATGGTGAGGGACTTCCCCTCGCGAGTGTCTTTGCGACGGATGAATACTTGGCGCTTGGGAGTCTGTTACCTCCACAAATCCTCTTCCCACTGAAGATGTTTTTCCCCGAACAGTACCAGGAGTCCGTACTCCTTCATCAGCTCTCTTTTCAGCTCAACGAGGAGTATTTTTTGCAGCTCTTTTGGATGACGACATCACTCGGTCCAATGACGTTGGGGTTGGTGTTACCGGAGGCGTTAAGTGGTGCACAGCTCCACACGTTGTACGTGATCTTGATGACGATTCTCAAAGAAACGAAGGGACAATGATGTGATGTCTTCACTCGATCTGGCGCTCGCGATCCAGGGGATACCTTCTCTACGTGGTGTGTTTGTGACTGCGTTGCCTGAATGCCTCCTGTTTGATGCCTTGCTCTCCGAAGAACACCAAGACACGAAGTCCGTCGAAGAGGTCGCGATGTTATTTGGTGAATTGCTACAAACCAACCAACGTACACTCCAGTTACTCGGCGCGCAGCAGCCACATGCGCAGCTGCTCGTTGAACACCAAGAGATGCTGTTTTGTATTCGCCCGTTGCCCTTCCAGTTTGCGCTTGGGATCATCTATGAGCCGGACGTTCCGCTCGGTTTGGTCCGTGTGTTTGCCAGTCAGATCGCAGGGCATATCACGAGTCAGCTGGAAGACATCGCGCGCCAAGCTGGTTCACGTGGAGGTGTTCTTCTTGACTATGCGCTTGGTCATCTTCCCGAACCGTCAACGGTTGTACGTCGCCTCTCTCTCCGGACAGGTATCCCCATGGACACCCTCCATCAGCCCGCGCTTCTCAGCGAAAAGGAGACCGAGCTCCTTGAGGGGGCTGTGTGTGATATTCTTGGTGTCGAACATATCGAGCTAGCGTCATGATGAAGTACGAACTCCACTATATCCCTCAACATGAGCTGACATTTTTGTCGGATGTGCCGATCGTATATCACAGCCACCATTACACGTTGTTTTTGGAGCATGTGCTCGAAGACGCGCTTGGTTGGGAGGTCTCTTTCCAGGAGCGTTTTTTGGCTGCGCGTGAGGTCGCGTCTGTGTTGTTGTCTGGCATGGCGGAAAAGAGGGGGCTGACAAGCGTAGAGAGTCGGCAGTTATTGTCCGAGCAGCTCTTTGCAGTGATGGGATTGGGGCTGCTCAAGTTGCCGTCAGGTCGTCATGATATGGCCTCATCGAGTCCTTCATCATTTCAGGGTGTTGGTTGGCTCGACAAGTACAGCGCCGCGCTCAAGCGTCACCATCCTATGGATGCGCTCTCACTTGGTTACGCGGCGGCGGCGACGGAGGTGATGTTCGATTTCCCTCGTGAATCTGTGCTCGGACAGGAGAGCGCGTGTGTCGCGATGGGAGCGAGGGAGTGTGCCTTTACATTCCATCCTGGGACACCTGCTGTGCGGATGAGGCACATCGGAAAACGAGAGTGCGAGCGTGTGGTGAAGCCCTCTTTTTCAAGCATTCGCGAGCGGGATGTTGCGCGATTTGCGGAGCGGATCAATCGCCGTTTTGAGAAGATTATGCCTGACGGACGGGGCTTACTCTCACGTTTTGATTTGCTGTTATCCCGGCAGATGGCGACCTACCTGAGCCGTATCACGTATCGCACCCTGGACCTTCTCTCCGATCGTCCCGAAGCACAAAAAACACTGCGTTCTTTACTGCGAGAAGCTGGCGTGATCGGAGCGATGCACTTGTTTGGTCATCTCATGGAGTCCAAGGCATGGCAAGAGTGGTTTGAGGGTTTTGGAGGCGCTCCTGAGGAGGTCATCCTGAGCGGCTGTTCGATTGGTCGCGCGTTGGGCTATGGTCATTGGTGTATTCATGACTTTGAACCTTACAGCCATCTGATTTTGCGCACACCAAGCTCGTATGAGAGCAATTATCACGTGCTGCGTCGAGAGGTCGCGAGAGAAGGGCAGTGCTTCTTTTTTCAGGGCGCTGCACAAGCGATCGCACAGCTCGCTCACGAAGTCCATTGGCAATCCGCGCACGACTTCTCTATGGAGTACGACCGCATCTCGGCGCTCCCCCACCGCTGGTCTGCAGAGGAGACAAAGTGCATCTCTTGTGGGGATGATTTTTGTGAGGTCGTCGTCCAACGTGTGCCTCACCCCTAACTTGTCACATAAATTTTTCTCGGAAACCTCTGGTCAATTTTGCCGATATTGAATATAGTAAGCATCTGAAAGTGCAGCTATCTTTTTTGTCATTTGGGAGGTTGAAGGTGATGAAACAAGTCCCCTACGGACGTTATGTATGGAGCGTCCTTATTGTGTGTATCGGGTTCTTTGGTGCGATCCAAACAGCAGAAGCTGTTTGCGCGACGCCCGATGTTTTGATCGTGTTGGACCGCTCTTGCAGTATGGGAGGGGGAAAGTGGAACAGCGCTGTCGCAGCAATCAAGACCATCACCAACCAATACAAAGGCAAGCTGCGCTTTGGACTCGCGACGTTTAACTCGGGTGCCAGCGTTAACTACGGTATCAACAACTGCATCGCCGACGGCGTGACGACACAGTGTGTGCCAAAACTCCAGAACAAACTCAATGCACTCGGAGCGTCAGGTGGAACCAACCTTGTCGCCGCGATGAACACCGCGACAACACACCTCAAGTCGATCAAGAACGCAGACAATGTCAAAGCCCGTAAACGCAGCGTCATGTTTATCACGGACGGTCAGGCTTCTTGTGCCAACTCACAAGTCAGCTCGTTGTTTAGTCAGGTCGGCGCCAAAACCTTCGTCATCGGCTTCGGTAGTGGCGTCGATGCAAATTGCCTGAACAACATGGCTGCGGCTGGTAAAACTGCGCTCTCAGCCTCCCGTAAATATTACCAAGCCGACAACAGCAGCGATCTCAACAAGGCGATGAAGGCCATCGCCGACGCAAGCTCCGCTGAAGTTTGTAACAACCTCGACGATGACTGTGATGGTCAAGTTGACGAAGGTCTCAAGAAAGCCTGCTCCTCCAAGTGTGGACCCGGACAACAAGTATGTAGCGCTGGTAAGTGGGGAGCCTGCTCCGCAACCAACCCCATCGCCGAGACTTGTAACAACAAAGATGACGACTGCGATGGTCAAGTTGACGAAGGTCTCAAGAAAGCCTGCTACTCCGGCGCTGGTTGTACCAAAAATGGCAACAGCTACACCTGTAAAGGGATCTGTAAGGCCGGTACATCAACGTGTTCAAAGGGACAGTGGGGCGCATGTCAAGGCACCGTCAAACCCGGTACGGAGACCTGTAACGGTAAAGATGATGACTGTAACGGTTCCGTCGACGAAGGTCTTCGTAAAGACTGCTCCAACCAATGTGGGAAGGGTGAAGACCTCTGCACCAACGGAAAATGGACGGGTTGTAACGCACCCCAACCGACCGCTGAGACATGTGATGGGAAGGACAACGACTGTAACGGCCAAATTGACGATGGTCAGGAGCAAAACTGTCGCAGCAAGTGTGGAAGTGGTAAAAAACTCTGTCGCTTTGGTCAATGGACTGCATGTCTCGCCCCTCAACCTCAACCAGAGGTCTGTGATGGAAAAGACAACGACTGTGACGGACAAATCGATAATCAGGCATCTTGTCCTGGCACATTCGTTTGTCAGTCTGGAAAATGTCTGCCTGCCTGTAACAACGGCGAGTGCGCAAAAGGACTCAAGTGTGTCAACGGCTTCTGTGAAGGTGATGCTTGCGCAACTGTGAACTGTCCTGCCGGAAAATCATGTGTCGCCGGTCGCTGCTTCTCGCCTTGTGAGCTGATCAAATGTGACAAAGATTACACCTGTGACAGTGGCAAATGTGTGAAGCAAGACTGTTACATCAAGGGCTGTCCTAACGGCGAAATCTGTGAGTACGGTGTCTGTACTGCTGACCCATGTGCCAACAAAAATTGCCCCAGTGGCGAATTCTGTCGTGCCGGTTTCTGCGTTGGCTCCTGTACAAACGTCAAATGTGCAACCGGAGAATCTTGTAAAGATGGTAAGTGTGTTGCAGATCCTACAAAAACCGGTGATTGTGCAAATGTCACCTGTGCCCATGATGAGCAATGTGTCAGCGGAAAGTGTGTTGCTGGTCCCTGTAAAGGTGTCACATGTCCCAAAGGTCGCGCCTGTGTAGACGGAAAATGTGAACACGACCCATGCCTCAATGTGACATGCCCCACTGGTGAATTCTGTGACAATGGTCAATGTGTTGGTAACCCACCACCCAAACCTGACGGTAGCAGCGCTGATGGAGTCACCAACCCCGATGGTGGGACAACCAATCCTGACGGCAGTACGACCAGCCCTGACGGTAACACCACGACCAACCCCGATGGAAGCACCACAACCAACCCTGATGGTAACGGTACGACCAACCCTGATGTCCTGACTTATGAGGCGAACAACACTGGGAATGAGGGTTCAACGACCAACACTCCAAGACGCCAGGACCCAGGCGGATGTGCTTGTGCTGTGAACAACAGAGCACCTGTTGAAGTCCTCTTCTTCAGCATCTTCTTCCTCTTCTTCTTTGGTCTCCTCCGACGCCGCCGATAAACGACTCTCTTCCCTCTCTTTGCTCCCCTATACAAAAATGCCTCTCCAAGTAAGTGAATCGTCTCTCCTACGCTTTGCCAATCCTTCCTCCGTGTAAAAGCGTCTCTTTGATCAGAGGTTCCCACGCGTAGCGAATATTCTGGCAGTACAACACGCTGTCCAATTCGGCGTTCTCGGGACCAAAGGGGGTGCCTTCCTGGAAAAATTGTGCGTACAAGCCGATGGGTTCGATGAACGTGTAATGCCAGCGATCCCGATTGATACGTAGGATATAAACGAATGGGTTGTCCTTTTCGTAGCCAAAAGCGTCTGTGTGGTCGATGACAAGTCGATCAAGTTGTGCTCTGCTAGAGAAGATACTCGACGAGGGAGGTTGGTGTGTGCCTGACTTCGTATCGATGAGCGCCACGAGATCGAGCTGACGACTTGGGACGTCAACGCCTACGAGAAGATGGCGACCGTGGCGGATAAAGTGGATCGGTCCTGTCGCGAAGTCGTGGAAGCGATATTCTGTGATTGTGTTGCCAATACGCGTGAATATATCGCTGTTTGTCGCGCTCTGGATAAACTCATACCCGATCTTTTGCTCATTTGCCTTGTTGCGGAATTGTACGACCGCACGACAGCTGATGTTGCAGAAGTTTTGGCCGAGCAATTCGGGAAGACCCTGTGGGCGCATGCTGACGATTGAAGAGAGTGTGACGCTCACAATTCCGTAGCCATCGATGATGACAGGCTCAAAGACTGGAGAGAGTTGTGTCTGTAAAAGGTCTGGATCGACGCGGTAGTTGAGGCACAGACACTCGCGCCAATTGGTCGTCATACTGAAGGGGAGCGTGGGAGCTTGTTGTTCGGGGGAGAGCACATCTCGTATTTCGTGGAGTGTGTGATAAAAGCACTCCACACCTTTGAGCGTGCAGCGCCATCCACCTCTATGGTGTCTTGTGAGGAGCCCCTGTTGTTGGAGGTCTTGTGCGTGTTGTTCGGCTTGTTTGTGGGTGAGAGGGCAGAGCATGGCCATCATCTGCGAAGAGATCCCTACCTGTGTCATGGCGCATGTGAGCACGGCAAGAGGTGGACCTGTAAGCGTTGAAAGGGTGCCCATGTCTTAGCTCCTTTGGCGGGAGGGGACGATGTTTGGGAGCGTTTGCTGCGGACTCAGGTGGTTTGTGCGTACTGTTTTTCTGAGAGTGTACGTTTTCGCTCGCGGTAAAACAAGATCCCTGGGATGAGCAAACCAAAGAACCACATGATTCCGAGGATGGCATAGCCATATGTGGGCCATATGCCGACGAGAGCGGCGGTGAGGAAAAAGATCGCTGTGTTGAGGAAGAAGCGGGTGTTGATCAAGGAGATGATCGCGAAAGAGACCGCGCTGATAATGGCCTGGTGGGCTGGAATGACTTTGAGCGCGAGGTCGAGCGGGAGTGTCATCAGATCGAGCATCAAGATCCCGAAGCTCGCGAGGACGTAAGTGATACCATTTCCCCAGATGTGCTTTTCGACGTACGTCATCGTCCCGCCCATTTGGCGACGAGACCACAAATTGATGAGCAGCTTGATGCCCAAATAAAGCGACCAGATCGTAATGTAAGGCCAGGGGGAGAAGTTCTTTTGCAGGATGAAATACTGCGTCAAAAACAACGCGATCACGTTGAGGATCGCGACGGCGATCATGACAACCCCCCACTGCTGAAGGATGGTATCGTCATGGACCTTACCGACGATCTGACGGATCAGTTGAAGAGCTTCTTGGGCGTCTTCCTTTTGCATGATGGCATACTCCGAGGGCGAGAGGTCAAAGCTGTTATTGTGATGTTATGTCATACGAATGGGGCGGAGGCAAAGAAGTTACTCTTGGAGGAAATCTTTTGAGAGCTTGCTCTCTTCGTAGGGGCGGCGTTTGGCGTAGAAGAAGCAGCGTTGGTGGAACCACAGCTTGCGCGTGAAAAACCAGAATTTGTAGTTGATGAGCACGTCAACTGCGAGGATCACGCTGTTATCGGGGGTGCTCGTCCTGGGAGTCTCACCGGAGACGATGGCTTTCCCATCTTTGGCGACGATTCCTTTGAGGCGATTGGTCATACTGCCCTTGCCGGTGCCTTTTCCTGCGATGTCCTGGATGGTTGTCCCTGGAGGCAGCGCGTCTGTTGTGCTGCAGCCAGCCGTCGCGGTTGGACGTTCTCGGCGGGCGCTCTTGTATCCTCGAAGAGAGGGTTGTTGTGTGTAATCTTGGAGCGCTTTGTACGTGTCTTTTGGCAAGATCGCGATGGAGAGCTTGACCTGTTGTTCGTCGATTTTCTCCGAGGCGAGGACGCTTGAGACTCTTTGTTTGACTGCTGTCTGTGTGAGCCGTGCGTACTGCGTTGTGTCGATGACTTTATGTGTGAGCGCATCGGAGAGTCGGGCTTTTACCATCATCAACTGGATGTTGAGATAGATGTAGGAGAGGCCCAACCCGATCGCCGCGAGAAAGAGAAGCCAAAACCATTTCTTTCTCGAACGCGCACGTATTGGGGAGATGGGGATATGTGAGCGTGAGGTATGCATTGAAAACACCTCAATATGTATTCGCAGCCGGATGCCCGAGTATGTTCGGCACTCCAGGCTATTTGGGATGTACGAAGGGCACCATGCCATAAAGGACGGCATAGTGCTTGTGCTTCTTCACTTTGTAAAGGGGTTCTACCTTACTTTTATGGAAAAGTCGAGCATGCCTATGAAGACATTACTCTTTGGACGCGATTTCGTTGGAAGGAGATTCTGTTTGTGCCCATTTTAATTGCAAAAAGAGCCAGGGCGCGAGGAAGGCTGCGCCAAAACTCGCGAAGGCATAGCGCAGAAAGCGCCAAAACGTACCTTGTGGAAAGAGCCCTTTGAGCGCAAGCAGCAACAACGCCACGGGCACCACCGCGAAAAACCGCATCAGCCTTTGACGTGTTGTCCCGTTGCTTGAGAAGCGTAAGAACCGCCGCTCCAAAATGATACCCACCAAAAAACCCAGCAAACCCGCACAAGGAGGCACATGATGTCTATCCGGTGACAGCAAGAAGAAACCGACGGAGAACACAGTCGCGATGATGAGCTGGTTGGTAAAATGAGTGCGTGTGAGCAGTGGCGTGATTTTGGGTTCGAGGAGCACAAAGAGCACAACCCCCAATATCCCAAGGGACCATCCCACGATAACGTCTTGTGGATAGTGTACGCCCAGGTAAATCCTCGAAAAGCCAATCGAGAAGATCAAAAAGACCGCGAGTACACGTACCCAGGTCTTGTTCCACAGCGCAAAGACGTGGCCCCAAAGCGTCGCTGAGCCTTGTGCGTGTCCACTTGGAAACGAGAGCCCCGATGCTTTGTACAGCTGTCGGACCTGATCTGCGGCCGGGCGAGGGAAGTGGAAGAGCACCTTGAGGAAGGAGTTGAGTCCCAGCGAGAAGAAAATAAGGACGCCGATACGACGGCCTTTTTGTGCATCGATACACCAGTAGAAGAGCGGCAACAGCAAGATGTATCCCAGCTCACTACCGAACGCTGTGATCGCCAGAAAGACCTGATCGAGGATCGGATGGTGGATGCTCTGTACCCATCGTATGACACTCAGTCCCCAAGGGACGAGAGATTGTAACAACGCTTCCATCGTGACTCCTTAGCGTGTCTTTTTCCACTGTTGGGTGCTTGCGTCCCAACGGGGTTTATGGCGCTGGATGCGAGCTTGAATGTGGGTCCAGGTCGCGTTGTTTTTGAGCGTCAAGTAGATCGGCTGTTTCGTCCCGCTGTGTTTGACGTGTTGGAAGATATGCTTCATCGCGCGCAAGGTCTGACCCCGCAACAGCGCTCTGTGGTACACTTCAAATTGTGGGAACTTCACGCCTCGTTTTACGATCAAGGTGGTCTTCACTTTCTTGGGCTTTTTGGGGACTTTGATCGACTTGCCCTTTTTGTGTCCCCACAGGCGGATACCTCCTGATTTGCCAAACACATTTTGTGAAGGTGCTGAGAACAATGTCTTCCATCTTTTGGAGGAGACCAACGCTGAGAGCGCTTGTGGGGGCGACATCTTTGGGCTGAACGCATTTTTTCGCAGTGTACAGTGTTTGGTGCAATATTGGATGTAGTCGAGTGTATTGCGTGTGGCGTTCTCTGGTGTGTATCCCTGAACGAGCAAGAAGGGAACACCTCCTTTTACGGCCATCGGGAAGTAAGGCCATGCGCTTCTCTGTTTGCCTGGCAGGTGGACATCTGGAGTCCCGATCAGCAGGGGGCTGATGGGTTTTTTGTTGGGGCCGACAAACAACATCTGCATCAACAGCAACACACGCTGTTCATCGAGATCGTAGCGGTGACGGCAGTACATATTGGTCTTTGTGAGTTGGTAGTATGCACGAAAGAGGGCGAGGATCTGCTGCTTGCCTTTTTTGTGAAGTTTGTTGGCGATCTTGACTTGCGTCGTGGGGTTGAATGTCCACGCGTCGATCTTGGAAGCGTTATGGAGCCACTTCAGGTCGGCAAAAGCAGCCCCTCTCGCTGACGCACGAAGTTCGTCAAAGGAGACCTTTCCTTTGCGATTGCAACGAACAAAGCGACGCATGGTGAGCTGCTGTTGTGCGTTGAAAGACAGCAGCAGACCGTGATCTTTTCGAATATAGTAGAGTTTATGCTGAAAGCGCTGTGTCCGCCAGGAGAAGTCGGAGAGGCTTCCATAACGGGCTTTGCGGATGAGGACTTCGACTTTACCGCGTGTCATTCCTTTGGCGAGCTGGGCGAGTTTAGCGTGACGCACTTTGTTGAGTTTGAGTCCTGCGCCTTTGATCTTGGACTCCCAGGCGAGCTGTTGTCTTTGGGCCTTGGTCAGTTTTTTGGTGACCTTCTTCTTGTTTGTGCGTTTCTGGCACCCTGTTAGCGCGGCCAAACACAAGCTCAGGCTTACGAAAAGAATCAGCTTTTTCATCAATTAGGGCCTTTCGTTTCTACTATCTGTATTGAGTCGATTTTGATTGCCGTGTGTACTCTACATCGATTTGCGATCGCGTTGTAGTCCTTTTTTGTATCCACGAGAGATGGAAAGGGAGGCTGTGTTGATGAGGAGAGGTCAGCGTTGGAGTTTTTTGGGACCACCACTTCCCGCTGTACGTTCGTATGTCCCATCGCCTGTCTTTTCGTACCGTGTAAAGCCCTTCGCGGCGATGTTTTTATCGCTCAGAAGTGCACGATGTTGGGCCTCGCCGTGTTTGAGGACGAGGGCAGGAGGGGTGATGATTTTGCGCACAGGTTCGCCGGTCTCTGGGTGTTGTTCGAGCGCGGGGTCGCTGATCTTTTGCATGTATTCAAAAGTCTCCCCGGCGTGTTCGCCATCACCGAGGATCTCATATAGATAGATAGGCATCGTGTGACTCCTGTTGTGGTCTCTTTCAAAAGGGAGTGGTGTCCCAAAAGGTTGATGGAGAGGGTCTCTGTACCGGAAAAAAGGTAAGACGTAATGGACAGTTGTCAATGTAGGTGAGCGGCTACGAAGCTGAGGCCTTATGCTTTTTTGTCGACGGCTTTGAGCACGCGGTCGTAGATGAACATCCCGATAATCGACGCGAGGCCGATCAGTCCGATACGGATCCAGATCGCGTCTGGTCGGTAGAGTTCAAACAACATCTGTTGTGTTTCAAGTGCGGTCATGTTGAGCTTGGCCGCGAGTGTTGGGACCACTTCCGATTTGGGGAGGACGGTGATGGCTTCTTTGCTCATACCAATCGTCGTCTCCAAGAATTGTTTGGCGAGATTGACTTTATCACCATGCTCTTCGTAGAGGCTACCGGCGATGATTGAACCTGAGATCCAGCCAATCGCGACGGGGATGTTGGCGTATCCCATGTAGAGCCCTTCTTGTCCCTTGGGGGAGAGTGTCGCGAGATATTCCATCTTTTTGGGACTTGAGAGCATCTCCCCGATCGAGAAGACGGTGATACCTGCCAGACACAGCCAACCAAAGGTCGCCGTTCCTGCGAGGACAGAGCCTGCCGTTGCGATCGCCATACCCACCATGATCGAGGTCAGTGGCTTCATGTAGGAGGAGATGTACGCGAAGAAGATCATCGTAAAGACGATCAAGCCAGGGTTGATGTTGAGCATCCATTCGGGGTTGACCTGCGCGCCGTTTTTGGCCATCTCGATCAAGATAGGTGAGTAGGCCAAAAAGTTCTCTCGCAAGAAGAAGAAAGTGCCTAACGTAGCAGGAATAAATGCGACCCACGCGAGCACCTTCGCGGGGACGCGATAGAGGTCAAACGCGATGGCGCTGACGAGCAGACCGAGGAAGGGGGCGGTGAGCAGCGCGATGCCTTGATTGAGACGAAGCAAGGGGACGTAGAAGGCCGCTGTCAGTGCGATCGCTACGACGATGTATGCGGGGTATCCGACCTCTTCTGCGGGGCGGTGGTCAGGCCGCATCGCGAGCAGGACACCGACCGCGCAGATCCCACCAAAGATCAACGCAAGCGCAGCCGCGAGGAACGTCGGAAAGGCTGGTGTTGAGAAGGATTGACCGACAGTCGCGATGATGCCCGACGAGTTGACCCAGTCATCGATGTAGTTGGGCAGCAAGTCAAAGACTTGGTTAAACATGACCCAAAAGCCGGAGAAGACAATACAGAAGAAGAAGATTCTTGGACGAAAGAGACCGAGCACGGAGGTGACAAAGACCTTCAACGGGCTCGACATGTCCTCTGTGACTTCAAAATCTTCGGAGGGGTCTTTGTAAAATGGAAGCCACAAAAAGTTGATCGCGACGATCACTGCACATGCGTAGAACACGTACTCCCAACTCATTAACCGCAACAAACCTGCGAGCACTGGACCGAGGAACCCGCCGACGTTGACGAGTTGGTAGAAGACCCCCCAACCAACAGAGGCGTTGGAGTCCTTCAGGGTCGCTGCGAGTGTTCCCTGGACACCGGGCTTAAAGATCGCTGTCCCTGTCGCGAGGAACATACAGCCTGCGAAAAACCCCCAGAAGCTGAGGAATTTCGCCATCATAATGTATCCGATGATCTTTAACACGATGGCAAACGCGATCGTCTTTTTGTGCCCGTAACGGTCGGCGTATCCACCTGTGAACATCGGTAGGACACTCTGGAGACCCGCCCACCACGCAAAGATCTGACCTTTCTCTACGTGGGTAAATTGTGGACCACCGGCTTCTCTTGGGAGAACCATGTAGATGGCGATGACTGCGCGGACACCGTAATAGGCGAGTCGTTCAAACATCTCCATGATGTTGACGATCCAGTAACGAGTATCGAGTCCCTGAAGCTGTTGAAAGAGGCCTGCTTGGTTTGTGGATGAGTTTGACTGACTCATAAAACTCCCTTTACTTCGACTTAAAAGATAGATTGTCTTGTGAATCGATAGGTTCAACGTTGTACAGAAGGATGGGATGTTACGCGCCAACGATGGGTGGGGTCAAGCAGATATTCTTTTTGGTGTCAAATGTGTTGTCTACAGAGGTCTTGAAGGAATTCTTCGGCTTCTTGGTAACGAGGGTAAAGACGTTCCTCTCGTCGAAAGGCGGGCGTGTGGGCGACTCGCCTCCCGTTGACGACGGTCACCCCGTGCTTTTTGTGCAGCAACTCGTGGTACATGACAAAGTCAAAAACAAATTCAGGGACGTTGGGTGTGTCGAGTGTCATAGAGAGCATCAACGTATCATCGCTGAATTGATAGTGACCAAACTTGCGCGTTGTAGGGGCTTTATTCCATCGCAGTAGGGGAGCTTTTAGCTCATTGGCAAAGTACGTCTCATTGACGCGCTGAAAGCTCTCTTGCAGGTCGTGATGGTGTCCCTTCATGTGGCTCTCTGGTGGAGGAACAAACGAGGCGAGCGCAAACAAGACATCACTGAATGACTCTTGTTCTGTGAAGGAGGCGATAACCTCCTGTCTCGACTTGGTGCGTCGTTGGAGTGACGCGCCGAGGAGCGCACGCCAGACGTCGTCTTCGGCGTAGAGGAAGCCTTGGTTGCATTTAAACGTCACGACATCTTTGCGTTGTCGCATACGCCACAGAGAGTCCATGTGCGTGAGATACAGTTTGATCTGTCGTCCTTCCAGGTAGCCGGTCTCTTCGAGGATGTGTTGTGCGCGCAAGAGCGCGTTGAGGTGGGCTTGTAGGTGTTCATCCTCTGCGAGCAAACGCATCCAACTGTACACCTGCCTTGAAGGCTTTTCGAGCATGGCAGGGACGCTGTTTTGGCGCGCACAGATCGTTTCGACTTGCTGGATATGGCGCTGAAGATCTGTGAGGATGCGTTGTCTTGAGGATTCGGAAGACATTAGGCTGTCGGCTTTACGCCACATCCAATCTGCGAGCTGTTGTCCTTGCTTGACGAGGTTTTTGATCCGTACAGGTTGCTGTGGTGTTTCTTCTGTGGCGTCACGCAGAGGGAGGTTGTTGAGATCAAGCGCGCGCAAGAAGTTGTATGCGTTTCGCGAGGGCGTGGGGAGATCGTTGGGAGAGCAATGATGGGCTGTACAGATCGTTTCAACTTGCGTGAGGAGTGTGCGGACATTTTCTTGGAAGGGTGCAATCTCTTCAGATGTGAGCCCATGTTGGAGCATTGTACGGATGTGTTTGAGGGCGCGGACAAGCCCTTTGATTCGGACACTCATCAATTCTTTTGACCTTTGTTTGGGAGATCAGCGTAAAACACAACGACGTAACCGTGCGATGCATGAGTAAGACCCTGGACCTGCTGGGCATACATCACAGTCCGAAGCGCCTGAACAACGGTGGAGACTTCCTTTGGAGCATGTCAACTTACCATTTGCACATAGGCTACTGCCCGTATAGCAATTGCTATCGGTGTATACGTAACATTTTTGGCCGGAGAGATCTTCATCGACACGCCCATCGCAGTCGTTATCTTTGTTGTCGCAGGTCTCTTTTGTTGGGGTGTTGATGGGGTTGCAGTTGATCGCACCCTGAAAGCACGTTGTTTTACCCGCTTTGCACTCTCCCTTTTGTGTGCTTGTGCAGCTTTTCCCCGCGCCTGGCTTGCCTTCATCGATGCGTCCATCACAGTTGTTGTCCTTGCCATCACATGTCTCTGTTGCAGGTCGCACGCTGCCGATACACTTGCCCCATTTCTCCGCGACACAGGTCTGTACACCATCCTTACATGTGCCTTTTGATCGGGTATTTGCGGGACCATCATAGCAGGGACGTGTCACGCCAGTCCGACACAAGGGTTGCTCTGTAGGGGAGGCTTTGTCTGTAGGCGCTTCTGTTGGTGGAGGCTCTGGTGGTCTCTCTGGAGGTGTGGCTTGTTCTGTGTGTCGCTCTTGCGCATCAGGGAGCTGCTCTGTCGATGCGTCTTGCTCTTGTGATATCGACTCCTCTGGAAGGAGCGTTGGTTCAGTGTGTGGCTCTGTGGCTGGGGATTCGCTGAGGGGGCGGCATGCGTAATCGACACAGCGTTGATCGAGCGCGCAGTCTTTTGAACCCAAGCACTCCACGCACTTTCCAACGACGCAATGTGGTGTGGGGACAGTACATTCGAAGTCGATTCCACACAATTGGGGGACACAACTCGTCTGGAACGCAAGACACAACATCACCACAAACACAAAGAGCCCGAAGATGAAAGGTCTCCATCGCGTATGTCGTGTGGTGGTTGGAGGATGTGTCTTCACAGAGCTTCTCTTTGCTGGTGTTGTGTCTGGACTGCCTTCTCGACAAAAAGGTACATCGTTCATCTATGAAGGTCAATAGAACGAAGGAGGAGGCTATGTCTTGTGAAGAGGGTGAGGGGAAATGGGGCACGTGTCTGATTTCTCTCATCTGGAAAAAATTTGAAAAAAATCCCCCAAAACATGTGGAGCGGAGATCTAACCAAGCAGATGACGATGACACTGGTCGTGAACAAGGCCAGTCCCAGAAAAAGAAGAAAGGAAAAGATGATGAAAAAGAGCATGTGTTTGTTTGTGATGGTGTTGGCGATGGTGTCAGGGATGGGGTATGCACACGCGCAGCTTCGTTTGGCGCTTGTGGAGAGGGTGGATGAAATAGGGACCAACAAGCAAGGTGATACAATCTATCGTATCGATGGGTTTTTTGCGGGCTCTCCTGACTTTTTCTGGAGTCAGCCTGGGGAGCTCGATGCACCCAAGAAGGGTTTCTTGGTGGTGTATTGTCGTGGCAACAATGGAGACTGTGTGAGGGGGATAGAGTTGATGAAGAAGGATCGGGATGCTGGCCATTGCAGCTTGATGTTTAGCGCGTCATCTATACGCTTGCGCACTTTTTGTAAGGATATTGGCGGCGAAGATGAAGTGACATTCTGCAAAACACCGATGATGAGAAGTGTCTCTATCCATCATCCATTTTGTCGCACATTGGTCTCTTTTGCGAAGAAAAACTTTTTCTACAACCCACCTAAGAACACGGAGTCGATCGGTTACAACGCCTCCGCAAACAAGATGCCTTATGTCCAACATAGAAAACCTATCGATGTGATTGGAAAGAGCGAGCCAAAGCCGACTTTTGTACCTGCGAAAGAAGAGACCAGCGCAAGAGGTTTCACTCGTCAACCTCCGAAGAAGGGCGTGGGTACACACACGCAAGCTGTGACACAGAATGAAGCGTTTCCACCACAAGCGGGCTTCACATGTTCGGCTGTTGGTGGGCCTAGTTCGTCGACACCCTGGTTCTCTATGTTTGCTTTGTGTGTGGGGTTGATGTGTGCGGGGGGGCGTCGTAACCGATGAGGTTCATAGGGTTGATGTGCGTGGGGGGACGGTAAGCGGTGAGGGGTGCGTGGGAGTAGGAATTGTTGAAAGGTTGGAGGTCTCGGGGCGTTGACTGTTGTGGGAAATTATCTATCCTTCTGAGGATAGATTCTTATTCACAAGGCGAGGTTGATGAAAATGGGTGTCCGGCGAAACCCTTCCAAGGTCAATAGACTTGATTCAGATGTGCATACTTTACTTCCAGGTGAGGTGTTGGTGAATGTGTTCCTACCACGCGATACAACGGGGTGGGATAGTGAAGACTTTCGTCAGGCACGCCTGATCTTAATGACTTGTGTTTTTGCGACAACTGCGACGCTTGTGTTGATGGCGCTGCGTTTCTTAATGCAGATCTTTCCAGTCGGAGGTGTCTCAATCTACCTGATGTGTTGCGTGCTCAACGTTTTGTTTGTTGTGTTGGTTCGGGTTGGAGGAGATCTTTTTCGTATCAGTTCTTTGTTTGTGTTTGCGTCTGTTGCGTTTTTTTGGTTGATAACTTTGTTTGATGGGGGGATTTTCTCGCCGCTCGTTTCTGGTTTATTTTTGGTTGTGATGGTCAGCTTTTTGATTGGACGCTATTCTATCCTTGGGTGGTTGACAGTTGGCCTTTGTTCCTTGTCGATCATGTCGTTGTGGTGGATGCATTTTGTGGGGAGCTTTCCCCCACACCCTCGTGGGAGTAACTTCGTGACGATCTGTGCGATGACGATCGTGAGTGTCTTCTTCTTTTGTGGTTTTGTGATGGATTTTGTGGAGCGACAGCGTCGGGCTTTTTATCACTTTGCGGGGGACGTTCTTGGAGACCTTGTGTTGGCGAGGGAAGAGGCTGAACAAGCGAATCGTTCCAAGTCCAGCTTTTTGGCGAGTATCAGCCATGAGTTGCGTACACCACTTAGCTCGATTATCGGTTACTCCGAGATCTTACAAGAAGATATTGTAGATGAGGAGGATGAGTCTCTTGATGGATTGCGTCGTATTCATCGCTCAGCCGAACATTTGCTTGACGTGATCAACGACTTGCTCGACATCTCAAAAATTGAAGCCGGCAAGCTCGACCTCTCTATCGGGACATTTGAGCTCCATACACTGCTTGAAGAGGCCATTTTGTTGAGCGAGCCGCTCGCGCAAAAGGGTGGAAATACGTTGCTGTTGGTCACAGATGTCACCAAAAAGACGATGCTCGCCGATCAATTGAGAGTACGTCAGATCTTATTGAACTTGCTCTCCAACGCCTGTAAATTTACGGAAAACGGAACGATTACGCTAAGGCTTGAAGAGATCGAAGGGATGTTTCTCTTTCATGTCCACGATACGGGGTGCGGGATCTCCGAGGAACAACAGGAAAAACTCTTTCAGCCTTTTCGCCAAGCGCACGAGAATATCGTCATTCAGCATGGTGGGACTGGACTGGGGCTGTATATTTGCATGCAACTTTGCGAGCTGATGCATGGTAGCATCACCTTGCAAAGTGAAGTGGGCAAAGGCTCTACATTCACCTGTTCACTTCCCCAGCAAGTCGAACTTGGATAGCGCTGAGCCGAGGCACAGTCGATCGACAATGGGTGCTTGGTTAAGTGGGGGGATGGGATTCTTTTGAGGAAGAGAGGGGCTCATATGAGGTTACGTTCCCCTTTTAGCTCCTCCTCTTGCATTTTTTCCACAACACCACCAACTTTGTGAGATACTCTTTCATCAACACACATGATATAGTGTCTGTTTTCTTTCCACCCCACCCCAAAGGAGGATCTCTTGGTTTCATGGCGACTGCCCGAAGAAGAACGAAACGAACTCATCTCATTCCGACGCGAATTACACCAGCACCCCGAACTCTCATGGCAAGAATTTGAGACCTCAAGGCGCGTCTTTGAGCGTCTCGAAGCGCTCGGTCTCACACCCCGCCGCATGGCCAAGACTGGTGTGGTCGCTGAGGTCGGAAGTCAGGAAGGTCCTGTCGTCGCTCTCCGCGCCGATCTCGACGCGCTGCCCATTCAAGAGGCGACAGATCTCCCCTTTGCATCCGAACACCAGGGTGTGATGCACGCTTGTGGACACGACGCTCACACCGCCTGTTTGATGGTTGTCGCGAAGAGACTTGTCGCCAACCCTCCTTCTTATGGACGTGTCCGTCTGATCTTTCAGCCCGCCGAAGAGGACACGGATGGTGCTGACATGATGATCCGTGAAGGTGTCCTCGCCGATCCCGAACCCATCGCGATCTATGGCGCACACGTCTGGTCCCAAATGCCCTCTGGCTATGTTGGTGTCAACGCCGGACCCACAATGGGTTCTGTCGATCATCTGGAGATTGAGATCACTGGACGTGGCGGACACGGCGCTGTCCCTCATACCGCGATCGATCCTATCGTCGCAGGTGCCAACCTCGTAATGTCCCTCCAAACACTCGTCAGCCGCCGTATCGATCCGATGCACTCTGTCGTCGTCTCCATCGGCCAATTTGAGGCTGGTACAGCCTTTAACGTGATCCCCGAAACGGCGAAACTTACAGGGACTGTGCGTACCCTTGAACGGGAAGCCTGGGAGCAGATCCCCGCCCTCCTTGAGACCATCGTACACCAGGCTGTCGCGGCACACGGCTGCGAAGCAAAGCTTACCCTCACGCGCTCCTTGCGTCCTCTGATCAATCACGAACGAGAGACCGAAGTCGTCCGCAAGGTCGCGCAAGCGTATCTGCCCGATGAGCGCATCCTCCCCACAAAAATGCTCGCAGGTGAGGACTTCTCGGCCTTTCTCGAACAAATCCCAGGCTGCTTCTTCTTTGTCGGCTCGGCTTTTGAAAAGAGCGAGGCCGACGCTATGAAAGCCGCACCCCACCACAATCCCCGCTTCATGCTCGATGAAGAGTCCTTCGATTTGGTCGTCCGTATCCTCGAAGATAGCGCTCGATATGAACTCAATGAGGCTCACAAAGCGGTCTTGTAGAGTGTCGCCTTCCACAACCCACGAACACCATTCATCAAGTAGATCTCAGCTCCGTCACAAAGCTCATCTTTGCGGATAACGCGCTCTTGTAGTGTGCCCTTGTCCAGTAAGTACGCTCGATATGTCCCTGGAAGCAGACCCGATGAGACTGGCGGTGTCCAGAGCTGACCGTCTTGTGCGATCGCGATGTTGGCGATCGTCGTCTCCGTCACCTCGCCACGTTCATTGTAGAGAAGGACGTCGTCTGCCTTTGGGTGTCTGTGCCGGGCCTGTTGGTAGAGATCTCGTTGTGTCGTCTTGTGATACAAGAACGTCTCGTCACTGTGGAGCGGTTGTGTGTCGAGAGCGATACGTCGTGGATGTTGTTGGGGGGAGGGCAAAGGGGTCGATTCGATGTGGAAGGAACCATCTTGTGCCACGAGTAGACGGAGTTTATGAGGGTTTTGTGAGAATGTTTGAGGTAGGGCTTTGAGTTGGGCTGTCAGGGCGCTCAATGGGAGCGGATACGAAAAGTATGTCGCCGATTGTTGTAGGCGTTCAAGGTGAAAATGCAGACGTGGATAGCCTTCTCCTGACGTCCACAGAAGCGTCTCCAAGAGAGAGAAGGTGCGTGGTGTTTGGATCAGCACACGGGTCTTGGTCTGACACTCTTCAAACTCCGCATGATCCTGGGAATCCCATACGATCCCACCTCCTACACCGTACTCCGCTTGTTTGTTCGTCTTGTCGACGCTGACAGTGCGGATCGCCACGTTGAATTGGGCCTGTTTGTCAGGCGCAAGCATCCCAATCGCGCCAGTGTAGATTCCACGGGGAGAAGGTTCGAGGTCTTTGATCAGCTCCATCGTGCGGATCTTTGGTGCACCTGTGATCGAGGCCGCAGGGAACAGCGCGCGAAAGATCTCGTGCAAAGAGGCCTGCGTTTTGGCCTCGACGAGGCTCGTCATCTGCCACAGTGTCGCGTACTTCTTGATGTCGAAGAGCCTCGTCGCGTGAACACTCCCTCTCTCGGCGATACGTGTGAGATCGTTGCGCACCATGTCGACGATCATGGTGTTCTCCGCGCGATTCTTTTCGGAGTGATGAAGCCAATCGGCGTGGGCTCGATCATCTTCCAATGTTGTTCCCCGTTGGACCGTACCCTTCATTGGTTCACTGTGGATGGTCTCACCATCACGCACGAAGAACATCTCAGGTGATGCGCTGCACAGCGCCCATTCTTTGGTGTGGATGAATGCGCCGTAATGTTCGTGTCCTTGCGATTGGATCATCCTGGCGAACAGGTGCCAGGGATCTTCGTGCAGGGTGCTTCTCATCCTGAATGTGTAATTGACCTGATATGTATCACCTGCCTGGATGTGTGCTTTGACCTTTTGGATCGCGTGGTCATAGTGTTCCCTTGAGATCGAAGGCGTCCATGTTGTTGAAGGTGTTGAGGGCGCAGGCCACTTGGGCAGGCAAGGTGTGGGAGGAGGGTAGAGACCAAACCACGCGAGAGGCAGGTGGGTGGATGGGTGGACGGCGAAGGCTTCGTCGAAAGCCTTCGCCGCTTCATAGGTGACAAACCCGGCGGCATGATAGCCTTCGTTTTCGACGAGGTGTTCGACGTCGTGAAGGAGCGTATGAAGGTTTTGTGGTGTGTGGGCCTGTTTGATGGCGATGGGCGCTTGAAAGTGAAGCCAATGTTGTCGCTTGGGGTCGTAGAGGAGGGATTCATTTTCGCGGATGGTGAGGGACACAGGTTGAAGGTGTGTGGTCAAGATGAACTCCAAAAGGGACACCCACCCAAGGTGATATGGGTGGGAGGGTCATTCGATCTGGCCACACGTTGGTCAGGTGGCCTCAGTGTTGTTTGCTACCATGAAGGTCTTTCCACCACAATCCCTGTTTTTTGAGATAGCGGTCAAACCACGCGATGATCGTGCGCGTCCAGATCAGGCGTTTTTTGTATCGCAAGACCCAGTGGTCGGCTTTTTTGACGACGACCAGCTCGACTGGACGCTTCAACAGACGCAGCGCTGCATACATCTGGTAACTTTCGTGCGGAGGGACGTTTGTGTCAACAGAACCGTGCAACAAAAGCAGAGGCGTTTTGACTTTATCAGCCGCGTACAAGGGGCTCTGGTTGACGTAGAATTCGGGATGACTCCAGGGATAGAGATTGGCGGCTGAGACGGAGTTGTAGAGGAAGCCCCAGAATCCACCTCCCCAATAACTCGTGATGTTGCTGATCCCGGCGTGGCTAATCGCGGCGGCGAAGATGTTGGTCCGTGTGGTCAGATACATCGTCATAAAGCCACCGTAACTCGCGCCGATACAGCCGACTCTCTTGGCATCTGCAAAGCTGTGAGCTTTGAGGAAGCGCTTGGTGCCTTCGATGATCTCATCGGCGACACGTGTCCCCCACTCTCCAACGTGGAAGGAGGCGAAGCCCTGGCCAAAGCCGATCGCGCCGCTTGGTTGGAGGATGTACACGAGGTAATTGTGTGCGGCCCATAGCTGCGCGGGGTAGCGACCATCAAAGCTGCGCGTGGTTGGGTATGTCCCGCCATAGTAATAGACGATCACGGGATATTTTTTGCGTGGATCAAAGCCCGGTGGATAGTAGACCCGTCCGTCGATTTGGCGACCGCTCTTGAGCCTGAAGGACCAGGGTTTGACCTTGGCGAGCTGCATACGACCAAGCCATTTGGCGTTAGGCGCATAGAGCATCTGTGGTTTGGGGTCGTGCAGCGCGAGTGTGAACAAGCGACCGGGGTGATCGATGCCGCTGCCGATGTAAGTAATCCGAGTGCTGTTGCTCGCGAAGCTGACGCGCAGAGCTTGATCGACACCGGTCTCGATCTGTGTGTACGTTCCAGTCTTCATGTCATAACGGAAGATGCGGTAGTATGTGCGATCGAGGACGTTTAAGTAGATCTGTCCATCGATCGGATGCCAGTACGCGCTCCTAATGGTCGGCGAGAAGTCACGACTGATCGCTTTGACCTCTTTGCGTTTGAGGTCGTAGATATAAGCTTGTGTGTCGTAGGCGTTTGGGATCACCTTGGCGGGCAGTGACTTGGCACGTCCGATTGAACCGAACAACGTCGCCGCGCCGAGCAGGAGCAGCTTGTCGCCTTTGGGCGAATACATCGCGCCATTGAGCCAACGCAGACCGGAGAGGATTTTCTTCAACTTGAACGTCTGAAGATCCAACTCATAGAGGTCATTGGTACGGAAGGGACGTTTACTATGATCGGGGCGTGAGCGAACAAAGAGGATCTTTTTCCCGTCTCGTCGCAAGGAGGGGCCGGAGGTGGTCCACTCTCCAGAGGTCAGACGTGTTTGCGTCTTTCCGTCGGCGCTCAGAGCATAGAGGTGGCTACGGTTGCGATACCAGGGCCAGCGATCTTCCATCCCACGAAGGCGTTTGACGCCAGCTTTGCCCGATTTGGTGAGTTTGATCTTGATCGATGCTGCGTAGAGGATAAATCGGCTATCAGGCGACCATGTGTAGTATTGGAGTTTGTGGATCCCTTTGCGCAGCAACGTGACTTTATGGGTGGCTCTGTCCACACGCCAGATCGAAGCTGTTTTGCCTGCGCGAGTTGTAAAGGTGTAGGACGTACTATCAGGTGACCAGCGGAACCCACGGATGAGTGAGCGCGGTTGGGAGGAGTGGAGAATGTGCCCATCTTTGAGGCGACGAACTTCGTGCCAGTAGTCACTCTTGCCATTGGTCTTTGTGCGCTTGTACCAGACGATCGCTTCGCGTCCATCAGGGGAGATGGAGCTGCCTGCGAGTTTGGTGCGGTTGAGCAAGAAGGTCGTCGAGTGACGCTCCTTACGCGTCAAGTGAAGCTGAGGTTTCGAGGAGGTCTTGCCTTTGAGGGACGCTTTGAGATCCCATGAGTGGAGACATTTGGACGTGTACATCGTCTTGATCACGATGTGATGAATCCCTGGAACCAGTGTCAGCTTCGCACGGAGTGTGCCGCGTTTGGGGGCGGCTTTGTGTGTAGGTTGTTGTTTTTTGAGCAGCTTACTCTGTGCGCGAAGTGTACGGGCCTGTTCGAGCAGGACCTTGTTTTGTTGCTTGAGCAGCTCTGTGAGCTGAAGGAGAAGCGCTTGTTGTCCTTTGGCTGCTGGTCGGCTTGTCGGTGCTGCAAAGGTTTTGGTGGCCTTCTTGGTGTTGGAAGCCTTCTTGTGTTGATGGCTTTTTTTGCCTTTGGGCGCCTTTGTACAACCCCACTTGGTCGCGACTGCCTTTCCATCGATGAAGACACGAAGTCTTTGATGGGAGCGAAGCTTGAGTGAGAGTTTTGTGTACTGGTCAACGGTGATGTAGGTCGAGAGGTAGGCGATCTGTGGCTGGTCACCGTCGATCTTGAAGGTGGCCTTGCCTTTGCGCCATGTCAGCGTTTTGTAGGGGAGCCATGTGTGGGAGGTGCCAGCTTTTGGGTGGAGGCTGGAGACGTCGGTGTGTGGGAAGGCGAACCATTTGCGCAGCTTGACACCACCTTCTTTGTCTTTATGGAAGATAGGCATGGGACTGGACGCAGGGCCGAGGCGAAACCACTCATCGAGGGTTTTGTTGAAGCGCGCGACTTTCTTTTTTTTCTTCTTTTTCTTTTTGGCTGCGCGTTTCTTCTGTGGTGCTGGTTTTTTGGCGCTTGCTGTGTTGGTGTGTGTCATCACAAAGCACAAAAGTAGCGATGAGAGCGCCAACGGGAGCCATGTGTGGGTGTGTTTTCGTTGAGCGTACATGAGCGAAACTCCTTTTTTCGATGTACGTACCGACGGGAACTTCGATGTGTGTGGGTGTATGGACCGTCGTGTGGAGTCTGGAGTGTGGTGGAGTGAGCGCATCAGGGGATGATGCGTTTGGTTTTTTTGGATTAAGAAGGTCGTTCGAGACGTTCTTTTTCGCGCTCTTCGGCTTTGTGTTTGGATTCGCGACCCTTATCAGGAGTGGGATCTTTGACGACACCGTAGGTTGCGAGACCTTCGTGACCTTCTGGGAGATATTCGGTGATCGGCATACCTTCTTCGTTTACGAAGAGCAGGCAGTGACAATATTTGTAGACTTTCATGTCTTCACAGGCGCAGACCCAGGTGCGGTGTTTGATCTCTTCTTGTTTGTCGGGGTAGAAGCGACACGGGCACAATGGGCGACCGATCTCATCGATGTTGGCTGCGAGGCCTTTCACGACGCTCTCGGTGACACCATCTACAGGGTGAAAGGATGTACCTGTTTTCTCTGCGTATTTCTCGGAAAACTTCCACATCTTCTTGAGTGACTTCTCGCTGGGTTCTTGGGACATCTATGTACCTCCTTCTTTTGCTGTGTGTAGAGACAGGTGTTCCGGACGGGTGCTGATAACAGCAGCTCGCGATGCAAAACATAACACCTCTACGGGGTCGCGTCTATGCCCAATGGATTCGATGTGTGTTTTGTTGGAGGGTGTATCAAAACACACATCTTTCGAATCTGTTGACAAAGCTCCATCATCCAAACTAGATTCGAGTGCACTGCAATTGCTCAGGTTGTTCTTGAGCATTCGGACACGATGGGAGGAGTCTCTGTGAAGGATTGGCGACAAAGTTACGACATACGCGAAGAGCCTTTTGATTTGGTTGAGTTTGTCCCTTCGGATGGGGTGGATTTGACAAGAGAGGAGAGGGAGAGTCACCTGCCTGGTGACTTCATGATCGACACTATCCACGATGGTACGTGTATCCCCAAGATCTTCATGGATGCGATACAAGGGACTTCCCATGCCCACAAAAGGGGACTTCGTAAATTTGACCAGAGCTACACGCTTGAGAGAGATTGGGGCGCGGATCTCGTCGCTCACCATCTCGCCTCAGAGCTTAATAAGACGGGCGTACAGTGTTTTGGTCATCATCGTGTGACCGTCGCGCGGATCTTGATGGACTTTGGTCGCTTCCCTGGTAACACGCCCCCCAAGGCCGAACACTTGCACCGCTTTGCGATCAACTATCCCTTCTCGCATCTGCTCGGCTATGAACACAAAAAGGTCTTGCTCGAAGATTACTACGATAAGATCTCTGCGCAATACGAACGTGTGATCACACAGCGGCGCTTTAAGATCGCGATCCACACCTATGACACCTACAACGAAGCTGGAACACAGCGTCCTTTGATGAGCATCATCACGCGCCCCATCGGGTACCAGACAAAGTCCGCGATGCCTGTGGACTTCTTTGATCCAATGTATCCTGCAGTGTTGAGCGAATATACAGCGGATCGACGTCTGACGTATCGCCTCTCCTTGATGCTCGAAAAAGAGGGCGTGCCGATCGCACACAACTATCCGTACTGCCTGCCTGATGGGAGCATTGAAGTGCGTTCACAGGTCTGGTTCTTTTTCGACTATCTCAAGCGTTGTTTTGAGCAAGAATACCCCGAAACCATCGAGAACATATCCTATAAAAAGGTTTGGCGTATGGTGCTCGATACCAACTTGCGCTCCACCGAGAGCGAGAACTTACGTAGCTATCTGCATATGTTCCGCCGGGCACCACGGGGAGAGGAGAAGTCCTTTGAGGACGCAGCGGAGGCGTACCGAGATATTCGCCGGTTTATGGACCGAGATGACTCCCGCCTCGTGAAGGAGTATCGTCGCTCTGTGCAACGACCCAGCTCACTTGGGATCGAGGTGCGAAAAGACTATGTGTGGGAGTTTGCTGACAAAGCCTGTCGTTACCCCATTGCTCCCAAAGAAGAAAATGCCCACAAGGTCGCGCGACTTTTGGCCAAAGGGATCGCGATCTATCTCGAAAATGACCGGCTCACCTATCCCTCCGAATTCGTCGAAATCTGAGCCGAACACACCCTCCGTCGACTGCTTTTGTCTTCTGCCTCGTCGTCAACTCCTCCCAATATCCCATGTGTAGACAATGAACGCCCTTCTTGTGTCTCTTGGGTCTCCATGTTACAGTATTTTGCATTGGAGAGACTAAATGGTAATACGTTTTGCGTGGTTGGTGTGTTTGTTGTTGTGCTGGTCGGGTTGTGTGGTCGAAGAGGGACCCCACTCTGGCGTTGTGCGTTCAGCGATCATCAACGGGCAGAAGGACTTATCATACCCGGCAGTGGGGGCGCTCGCACAGAAACAAGCATATCCCTTCTGTACTGCGACGTTGGTCGCGCCAACATGGGCATTAACGGCCGCGCACTGTGTGGACGCTGTGCTCAAGTATGAGGGACAAGGGCAGACCATTTACTTTCGCATGGATCGTCCCACTGGTACAGGTGGCTTTACGAGTTTGTATGTACCGATAAAGCGAAAAATTCGTCATCCCTCCTATCTTCAAAATCCGATCCCTGGCGTGGATATCGCGCTCCTTGAGTTGGGGCAGACTGTGACGGGGGTGACACCTGTGAAGATAAATGCCTCAGCTCCAATGGACGCAAGTTGGGTGGGAAAGATCGTGTTGAAGATGGGGTATGGTCTGATCCAGACGCGCCCACAGGCTGTGTTGACCAATCATAAGTATTCGACGAGTATACCGATCTATCAGGTCGGCGCGGACTTCTTTGTACATTTTGACCAACAGACCGCGAAGAGCGCCTGTCATGGCGACTCAGGCGGACCTGCGTTGATGTTGTTAGACGGCGCCTGGACGATTCTCGGCGTCACCTCCGTTGCGTTCCAGGCGACAAAGAATCCCAACAACAACCCACCGACGTTTTGTGATGGTGGTGCGATCGATTGTCGCGTTGATGTCCATTACAATGGATTTCTTGCACAGTATCTAGGCACACCAAGTTGCACCTCTGGTCAACAGCGAGCTTGCTACGATGGTCCCGCAAATACGCGCGCAAAAGGAGCGTGTAAGGATGGGACACAGGTATGCAGTGGCGGCAGTTGGGGAGCGTGTGTTGGCGCTGTGAAGCCTGCAACAGAGCGATGTGATAGTCTTGATAATGATTGTGATGGTCAGACGGATGAGGGCTGTCAGTGTACAGATGGCCAACAACGCTCTTGCTACACTGGCCCCGCAGGGACACAAGGACAAGGTGCTTGTCGAGCCGGAACACAGACTTGCACGAGCGGACAATGGGGTGTGTGTACTGGCGAAGTGAAGCCTTCGAGTGAGACGTGTGGTGACCAAGTGGACAACGATTGTAACGGTCAAGTCGACGACCTGTGTTGTGTCGAAGGCACCACAGATCCTTGCTACACAGGCCCTCAGGCTTCCTGGAACAAAGGCACCTGTAAGTCTGGTGTGCGTACATGCACACAAGGAAAGTGGGGCGCTTGTGTTGGTGATGTGACGCCAAGGCCCGGCGATATCTGTGGTGATCAATTGGACAATGACTGTGACGGTACCATCGATGAAGGCTGCGCTGCGACCTCTTGTGCTGCGGGCACGCAGCGACAGTGCTTTGACGGACCGGGAGAGGCGATCGCGCACGCTCCTTGTCAGGCTGGCACACAACAATGTCTCGATGGTCAGTGGGGAGAATGTCGGGGACAACTTCTCCCTCAAAATGAACTCTGTAGTGATGGGATCGATAACGATTGCGATGGCACCATCGACAACTGTGGACAGAAAACAGGTGTTGTTGGCGGTTGGCACGTACGAGGATTTGGTTGTAGTGTCCAATCGGACGTCCCTCCACCTTCAGTAGGGCTCCTGTTCTTGCTCTGGAGTCTGCTGCTGTCTTTTCGACGTAAACATTCTTTTTGATTGGACGAGCAATTATGCTACAAAGGCCCAATGTGTTGATGTAGTTCTTTCTTTTTGATGGGATATAGATGAGCGAACAATTGACTCCCTGGCATCGGTATTTGTTTGTGTTCTTGTGTGTGTGGATGTGTGTGGGAGAGAGTTCCTATGTACATGCACAATCAGCAGAGCCTACGGCTTTTCATCTTCAGCAGCTTCGCCCAAATGGCGATCCTTCAGGGCTCTTTCAGTCGCTGAGTGGGAAGGCGCTCGGTCAGTGGAGGCTGTCTTTTCAATTGACCCTCCACTACACCTACGAGCCTCTTGTCCTCGAATACAACGATGAGCTGGCGATCAGTGTGATGGAGCACATGGTCGGTGCGGATCTCGCGATCGGTGTGGGGCTCTTGCCGTGGCTGGATGTGATGTTGTTTGCGCCTGTCACGATCTACCAATTGGGGACGTTGGTCAAGCACTCCAGTTTGGGGACGGCGTCTGGCCGCGACATGTCTGGATTTCATGCACAAGACATCCGTCTACAGCTCAAGTTGCAGCTCCTCAACGAGAAGTCACACTTCGTGAATCTCGCGCTGGCACCGTATATTGCATTCCCGACAGGGGATGACAGGACGATGAACGGAGAGGGGGGGATCTCTGCCGGTGGGATGCTGTCTTTAAGCGTTCCGTTGCCGATTCCAAATGTCGACGTTCGCCTGTTTGGGAACATTGGGTTTCGCTACCAGCCAGATACAACATTGTTTGATGTGACGATTGGATCGGATATCCCGTACAGCTTTGGTGCGTCTTTTGGAGTATCGCCTAAATACGTATCCTTAATCGCCGAGTACAGTGGGATTATTGGCGTCGCAGGGAAAGTCGAGAGTTCGAATTCACCTGCGAGTTTACTCGCAGGCGTGCGCATCTTTCCGACTGGAAAACCGGAGTTTGCGATCAATATGGGTGCGGCTGTTGGTGTGATTGGTGGTTTTGGTAGCGCGCCCATTCGTATCTTTGCTGGCGTGACGATCGCGCCAGAGCTTGCCAAAGGAAGCTCCGCAGCTCCGAAAGATACCGATGGCGATGGTATCCCTGACAGTGAAGACCAATGCCCTGATCAAGCTGGTGCAAAAGCACTGCAAGGTTGTCCAGCAGCGGACTCCGATGGTGATGGTGTGCCTGACAAGGAAGATCAATGCCCGAAAGTACGCGGCGAAGTGATGAATCGTGGGTGTCCTATGCAAGACACCGACAAAGACGGTATACCCGATAATAAAGATAATTGCCCTCGTACACCAGGTGTCGCTGAAAACGCAGGCTGCCCTGCACAAACAGGGAGCACAACACAACCTCCCGCTCCAGGTGGGACGCCCCCCAAAGTTGGCGATCGAAATCCGAACGACTGGGATGGTGACAAGATCCCCAACCGCAGAGATCGATGCCCCTATCTCACAGGAAGTCGTCGTCGGAGAGGGTGCCCTTACCGTAAATATGTGACGCTCAGCTTGCGCAAGCGTCGGATCTATATGAGAAAAGCCGTGAGGTTTTACCGCGGCACACGTATGACGAGACGCACAAGGCGTATCCTGCGCCAGCTCGCAGAGCTTATGCGCAACCGGCCGACACTGGCGATTCGTGTAGATGCGACGACGTATTCACGTAGTCGACGTAAATGGGTTGCGCGATTGTCTCGTCGACGTGCACGAGCGATTCGTAAGTTTCTTATGAAGGAAGGGGTGGCGATCGATCGGATACAGTTCCGTGGATATCGGGCTCGACGTCGGAGGCGTGGGACCAAAACGATCTTCCGTTTCCGGGTGATCAAGAAATAAGCAGGTTGGCATTTTTGCGCTTTTTCTGTACACTGTTGTTCGACTACGATCGTATATGTTCTTCTCAACACAAGTATTTTCGGGATCTGGTTTATGCGAACATTTACAACATACAAAATCTGGGTTGGTTGTTTCGTCCTCTTCTTTGCGCTTCTTTTTGCGGAGGCCTGCACCAAGCCCAAAGCCCAACGGTGTCAATTTACCAACGAATGCCCCCGGCAGTACGTCTGTGTTCCCGATCTCTCCATTTGCATCCCTGTCTCGCTACCTGATGCGGCGGTGATCATCATCGAGCCTGATGATAACGTTGGTCCAGAACCTGCGCCTGTTGATCGCTCTGTGACACCGCCTCCTGACAAGCCTACCTGCCAAAATACTTGTACTCAGAATCAATCCAAGTGCACAGCCTCTGGGTGGATCTCCTATTGTGTCCGCGATCCTCAAACGGGATGTTGGGCCTGGTCTCCAGCCAAAGAGTGTCCAGCCAACTCGACGTGTGCCAACAACGCCTGTGAATCGAGCAGCGGTTGCAAGGATGCCTGTCTTGAGAATGAACGGCGATGTGTCTCAGGTAAGCAGCAATCGTGCAAAAGACAGCAAGACGGATGCACTGCTTGGGGAGAGCTGCTCTCTTGTCCCAGCGGACAGACATGTGTTGGAGATAAATGCCAAATCAGCTGCCAGAATGCCTGTACACAAGGGCAGAAAAAGTGCACAGGTTCAGACATTGTTCTGTGTAACAAAGGAAGCAATGGCTGTACTTCGTGGGTGAAAATCCAGCAGTGCAAAAGTGACGAGACTTGCAAGACAGGTACGTCAGGTCCGGCTTGTGAGAAAAACAACACGACGCCGACGAGCGATTGTGGGATGACGCAAGAAGAGAAAGACGTCCTTGTGCTCGTCAACCAAGAGCGCGCGAAGGTTGGCGCGTCTGCCCTGAAGTGCAACGAAAAGCTGCTTCAAGCTTCGCGCTCATGGTCTAAAGAACAGTGTCGTCAGAGACGTATCAGTCACGACAACATGTCATCACGTGTGCGTGCTACGGGATTGAGTTACACCGCTGCTGGAGAAAATGTCGCTGCAGGACAACGTAGCGCTGCTGCTGTGATGAATGGATGGATGAACTCTCCAGGACACCGTGCAAATATCCTGAGTACCACGTATACACATATCGGTATCGGTTTGGAGAGCGGTTGTTCTGACCAATACCGTTACTATTGGACACAGATCTTTGTGAGGATGCGTTAAGACAAGTCAAGGTGTGTGGGGGAAAGTGTTGAAGAGGGGAGAGGAAAGGTGTTTGGGGGATTTAGCCTGCTTCTGAGAAGAGCGCTTCATCGAACTCGATGTTGTGGTAGACCTTTTGGACATCATCGTCATCTTCGAGTTTGTCGATCAACTTCATCACAGTCTGGAAGTTTTTGGCGTCGGTCTTTTTGTTTGTGGTTGGGATCCGCTGAAGACCGGATTCTGTGGGCTCAATGTCCATGTCACTGAGCGCTTTTTGAACATTCCCAAAGTCTTCCATCTCTGTCGTGATGGTCACGATGCCATCTTCAAACTCGACATCTTCGGCACCTGCGTCGATCATCTCAAGCATGAACTCTTCTTCGTCGAGTCCTTCTGCGTTGAGTGTGAAGACACCTTTGCGATCAAAGATGAATTGCAAACAACCATCTTTTCCGAGGCTACCGTTGAATTTGTTGAAGTAGGAGCGCACATTGGCGACCGTTCGCATGTTGTTGTCTGTTGTGGCTTCGACGAAGATCGCGATCCCATCAGGGCCGTAACCTTCAAAGGTGACTTCTACATAATCCGCGTCGTCATCACCCGATGCTTTTTTGATCGCACGCTCGATATTGTCCTTGGGCATGTTCGCGCCCTTGGCGTTCTGAAGCGCAAGTCGCAGGCGTGGATTGGAGTCAGCATCAGGCCCACCTGTTTTGACAGCGACGACGATCTCTTTGATCAGCTTGGTAAAGATCTTTCCGCGCTTCGCATCTTGTGCGCCTTTTCTGTGTTGAATGTTCTTCCACTTACTATGTCCAGCCATATTTCAACCTCGTCTTTCAAGTCACTCCCTAAAGGCTTCTTTTAAGCCGATCTGAAGGGACCTGTCTATGTCCCTCTCTGTATTCTTTTGTGGAGAGAGGGGAGTCTTTTTTTGTACTTAACGAAAGGGCGAAGGGGCCGGGTTTATCCAGTCATCTCTGCACAGAGCAGCCCAAACGCACGCTTCAGACGAAGTCAATATACACGATCTCCAATTCATTTCGCAACAGCGAAGTCAAACAAAACATGCCTTTGACGCTCATCCTACGGTCGTTTTCTCCATACAAAGAGGCATCAAAAGGTGTAGGTCACTACGAACAACTCGACAAAAAGTTCACTACAATGTCAAATTGTCTGGAAAGGAGGGGGTGTGTTGAGAGAGAACAAGAAGGGGTAGAGCGGCAATTATTGGGCGACGGGGATGGTGTATTGTGTCTCTTCTGGTTGGCGGATGCGTCCCTTGAATTTTTTCTCGACCTCGTCGACCACCTCAAAGAAGGCTTTTTCCATCGCCGGACCGTTATTGTTAATCCCCTTGCCATCGACGTAGAACGTACCTTTATGGCAGTATTCAAACTTCGTGCGTTTGAAGGATGATTTCCCTTCAACGGGGAGCCACTGTTCACACGCGCCGTGGACGGCGACGAGGATGAATTTGGCGGCCTTTCCGTTCTTCATGTCGGGCATCAACAAGGAGAAGATCTGTCCCATATCGGGACCAGACATACCGTAGCCGTGGCCAAAGTAGACGACAGGGTAGCGCTTGTCTGGATATTGGTGGAACCCTGGAGGGACGACGACGGTGTACATGTGCTTGCGTCCGAGCGCTTTGGAGTCGTAGGTGTAGTGTTTGGCGACGCCTTCTCCTGCGGAGGTGTCGAGTTCTTCTTCTTCGAGGTCGGGGTTGGGCATGTGGTGTGTCACAAAACCAAAGAAAGCCTGCACACGCCAAATGATCTTGGCGCCGTGTACGTGGTCTCCATCTCCATCTGCGATTTGTTTGGGGGTCGCTTTGGGATCGCCATATTGGACATAGACGTGCTGTCCTTTGGTAGACCAATCGATGTCCTGATAGTTGAAGTTCTCTGAGCCTTTTGGCATGAGTGAGATAAATTTCTCGAACATTTGTACGCGGTTGGGATTGTCATAGCGATTTTTGAGCGCTGCGTACCAGTGCAAGGCCCCAACATGGAAGTTGAAGAGGTCGCGGATACCGCCATCGATGTAAATATTCACACGATCGAGCTGCTCTCGTTTGATTGTCTTGGTGATTTTGAATGGGTCTCGACTGTAGATGTATTCGAGTCCAGAGGTCATGGTCCACTTGCCATCACCTTCGCCTTTGTCCTTTGTGCCTGCGACGCCATCGATACCATTGTCATTAAATGGTTCTTTGTCATCGTACTCCATGTTACCTTCAGTACCCTTGGGATTTTTGATGGGATCGTAGTTATCTCCGTTGGGATCTTCGCCACCTGCGCCTGTTTGGCCTTCTGCGACACAACCACCTTTCCCATCTTCTCTATCGTCTTTACATCCATCGATGCCGACATCTTCGAATGGTTCGTGTGGTGTTGCGATGACAGGTTCGCCGTAGTCGCGTTTTCCGTTGCCATTGATGTCGACGGCGAGGATGATCTGTGCGGGCCAAGTGTGTCCTGCGGGTTTGTCTGGGTAGTACTTTCCGCTTCTTTCGGTGTTTCCGTCACAAAATGTGATCAGGTCGTACTTGCCTTCAGGGTTGTACTTCCAGTGTTTGATACCTTTGAAGCGCAGGGGGGTTTTGCAGACATTGGATTGTTTGTGGTAGTCCATGGGAAAGTCTGGCAAGGGCCAGTAAGTGCTCTTTGGGTTCTCAAAGCCTGGGTTACCAAAGGCGAGGATCAGATCTTGGAGCACACGTAGGATGGCTGTGCGGTTCCAGTTGCCGCCGGCGTCGTCATAATGCCACTCGTTGAAGTGGGAGGTGAACTCAAAGGGCCAGCGTCCCTTGAGGTCTGAAGACACACAGTACGAAGAGGCTTTGTTAAGGTCACCCGCTTTGGCTGCTGCTTCGAGCTTTTCGATGTCACAAAAGCCGCTGAGCATCGAACGATAGATATAATCGAGGAGGTAGGTCAAGTTATTGGGAGCACCCAAAGAACCGATGAAGTCAAACTTATCGGGGTTATTCATCCCGATGTATGACGCCATCCCGCCGCCCATGGAGACACCGGCGATCACGCGGTGAGTCCACTTGCGTTTGATCGTGAGCTTGTTGCTCTCGGTTTCTTTGATGGTGCCGCCGTCTTTGGTGCCACCGTCGGGATTGTTGTTGTTTCCATTTGAACAGCCTGGGCCTGTGAAGGCAAAGACGAAGAGAATGGTGAGCAACCCCATTCCACTCACAACAGACCACAGATTGCGCGCAGAGCGTGCTGTTTCAGATGTCGAGCGATATTCCATCAGACAATACCTTTCAAATATACAAATCTTAAGCATTGGGGGGACTGTGGGGATCTTCGATGCCACCTGAGGTAGCTACGACGTGGCGATCTGCGGGGGGAGGAGCGTTGAGGTACTGTGTGTACGCATGTTCGCTTGTAGGGTCGCCCTATCCATCCACGCTGAGGGGATGATGTGAAGATCATGTCCAAAATCTTGATCAATATACTCTCTTTGGGGACAAAAATCTACACACAGGCGCATGGTGGGAGGCGGGGGGAGGGAGAATGGAGCCTACAGGCGGCCTTTGACAGTTCGACATTGACAGATCAGACAGCCATTTTTTTCGACGAGGCCATGTTTGCAATAGAGCAAACACACAGGCCCACATACGCACTTTGGCGCACCTTTGACCATCTTGCACATCCGACCTTTTGGGCAAAGCATTTGTTTACAAGTGCGTCGTTTGGATCTTGGAGGGGGAGGCGCGAAGCGATGGTTGGGGATGGGGATACATTTTCCAGGCGTTTTACATCCACCGACGTTTCGCCATGTTCGTTTTGTACCTCTTGGGCATGGCATCATTCTGTAATCGGGGCATCTGAGAGGTCTCCTCATCGTTTTCCGTCGCTTACATTTGCCTTTGTGGACGACGCGGACATGCTTACAGGCTGCGCGGCATTTGTTCGAATAGGTTTTGCCATCTGCACCACAAACAGGCGCGTAAATCGTCGGACAGATACACGGCTTCTTGCGGAGTTTCGGCTTGCGTTTCCATCTCTTGCGAAGTGTCTTGAGCTTACTGCATTTACCTTTGTAAAGGACACCTACTCGCTTGCAACGAGCTGCACAATTGTTCGGGTAGGTCTTGCCATCTGTGCCACACACGGGGGCAAAGATCATGGGGCAAATGCAGTTCTTTTTTCCGCGTTTTTTGGGGACACATGGGCCTGGCGATGGACAGCCTCTTACGTTACCCCATACACGCTTCATCCCTTTGGGGCAGCGAAGTCTTTTGAAGGTTGGACATGGTCTTGTTGGCTTAAGATTGTTGACAAGGAGGGAGGGTTTGATGGTCGGCTTTTTTTTGGAGCTTGCATATGTGCTCGGTGCAAACACGAACAAGGTGACTGAAAGGAACAACACAAAGATACGCATAGAGGATTCTCCATTGTACGGGTCCGAGCAAAGGCACCTCTCCTTGAGACAAACCACTTTGTCCCTGTGCTTTTGCCTTTTCGTATATGCACGTTGCCTCCTGATAAAAGATTTATATGGGGAGGACACCGCACACGTTGCGATTGATGGAAGTACGATTGTAACAGAGTGTTTGCAGAAACCAAATGTGTCTTTTGCTTTTTTGTGTTCGCTAGGATGTGTGTTGTGTGTCTTGTGTGTCTTGTGTGGGGTGGAGTTTGGATGAGAACGTTTGGAGGCTGTCGAGGAGCTGAAGGAGGAGAGCAGAGGGGCCTTCTTGTGAAGAGGACATCCAGCGGATATCGCGGATTGGCATCTGTTGCAGCGCTGCAGAGGCTTTTTCGATGGAGAGACTGGCGATCTCTGCGTCTCGGACGGCTTGTGGTTTTTGGCTCTCTAGTTCGAGTTGTTGTTGTTGTTGTGTGTGCATGATTTCGTATTCGTCTCGGCGACGTTGCAGTTCTTTCTTCAACGCGAGATCTTTGCGCTCTTCTTGTGCGACGGTGATCGCTGTTTGGACCGCTTCCTCTTGTAAGGCTTCTTCTTTTCTTCTCGCGAGGGAGGCGAGCTTCATTTTGTGTTGGCGCTCTTCTTGGAGCGTTTTGAGGGCCGCTTCTTGCTCGATGCGGCGTTGTTGCAACTCCAACTGTTCCGTAAACAAGCGGGACTTCTCTTGCTCCTTGTCGAGCGCCATCTGTGCGAGCTCGACTTCTTGTTTTCGCTCTGTCTCAGAGCGTTGAAGGTGAAGCTGTCGCTGTTGTTCGAGGCGTAGTTCTTCGATCTCTTTGGAAGCTTGCAGTTTGATCTGTTCGGCTTCGATACGGCTTTGCTCGATGTACGGAGATTGTAATTGGTGAAAGAGTTCTTTTTGTGTGACATGTATGTCGGTAATTTCGGTCGATTCGATGAGTATTCCCCAAGATGATGTGGTCTCATCGAGGTATTGCTGGATGCTCTGGCTGAGTAGTTTGGGCTCCGAGAGGATTTGTCGCAGTGGGTACTCTGCTGCGGCGGTCCGCGCGAGCGCCTCGACACTTCTCCTGAATGCGTGATGTTGAGGGCGACTCAGCGCATGGTGAGCTTCTGGACGTTGGCCATCTTCTTGGGTCCGATTGGCGATCCCGAGCTTGGAGAACGCCTGGAAAGGGTGTCCTTCTTTGGGGGAGATGGACCACAAGAGGAAGCCGTGAACACGGATCTGCTGTTTATCTTGTGTGTGGATCTCTGTCTCGAAGGTCACTCGCTGCATGGTGCTTGTAAAGCGCGCGATGCTCTCACCTGGCCACAGCCATACCTGAATGCCAATCCCTGCCTGCACAGGTTTGCCATCGCGAAGCCTGATAAGCCATTGGTTCGGTTCGGCCGTTTGGTAGCGACTCTGCCACCAAAAGACCGCAAAAGCGAGTAAAAGAAAGAGCGCAATCAAAGTGATGAGTGTCCATTGCATGGTCTTCTCTCCTGTGATGATGGTGTTGAGTGAGTCAGAGTGTCGGGGTGTTGTGTCACGCGGTCAGCGGTCCCCCGAAGAAAGTAAGCTGATGCGATCACGCCGGTGATGCAAAGACCTGTCGCGAGGAGGAAGTGATGGGCGTATCCAAGTGAGGCTGCGGAGAAACCACTCACCGCTGCTGCCGAACCTGTCGCGATCACAACGATGCTCGCTTGTAGTGTGTAGTCTGTCGCTGCCTGATCTGGATGACAACGATCCATCATCGCCGTGAAGAGCGCGACTGTCGCCATCCCACCAGCAAAGTGTTCGACGCTACAGACCGTGTACAAGAGCCAAGTCGAGGAGGAGAGTGTGAGCAGTATGTACGCACCGACACTTGCGGCTTGAAACAATCCAAAGGCGATCAGAGAGCGCTTTCTTCCTAAGAGGTGAACACCCCAGCCGCCGACAAGTGCACCCAGCAAACCCGCTGTAAAACCAGCCGTACCGAGTAACCAGCCAATATCTTTTAGGTCCAATCCCTGACTTGACAGAAAAGGGCGGAGCATCCCTGTCGCAAACGCGTCACCGCCTTTGTAGAGGAACAACACGAGCAGCCAGACGAGCATCCCTGGGCGCTTGATGAATGCATACAATCCCGCAAAGTACGACGTCTCTTTTGCCTCATCCCAAGTCTTCGTAGCCTCGGGCTCTTGTGTCCAAATGATCGGCAACGTCGCGATGAGCAAAAGCAACGCGATCCCCATAAAGGTGACCCGCCACCCCATGTAGTGAAAGACGAGCAAGAGCGGTCCACCACCGAGGATCATACCAACCCTGTACCCTGCGACCTGAAGACCATTTCCGAGCCCTCGCTCTTCATGGGAGAGCAACGTGACAGCGAGACCATCCGTCGCGATATCTTGTGTGGCTGCGAGCGCGTTGGCTAACAAAAATCCACCACACACGATCCATAGACCTTCGTGGATATCCAAAAAGGATAACAAGAACATCATGAACGCTGTCATCGATTGTAACGGGATGATCCATCTTCGATACTTCCCCCATTTGGTGGTTTTGCTGTTGTCGATCAGCGGCGCCCACAAGAACTTACACGCCCAGGGGAGCGCAAGAAGGGATGTTAGCCCGATCAACTGCAGGGAGATCCCTTCTTTGTGCATCAAGACCGGAAGTGCCTGTGTAAAGAACCCAAAAGGCAACCCCTGGCTGAGGTACAAACTCGTTAAGACGATGAATTTTGTTGATGTTTTCATTGCTTGTGCTCCTCATCCTTGCGAAGACGCACGGATGCCGTGACGACTTCTGCCGTGATTTCGCGCCTTATGGAGGTTGTGTTGTTAGCAGCGTAGAGAGGCTTCTACGTGGATGATTCCTTCCCCTCACGCAGGGGTTGCTGCTCGATCAATCCGACGATCATCTGTTTAAGTGTTGGAGAGGCGTACCCTTGAGGTGTCAGCCCTGGGACAGCCATCGCGAGTGTATATGAGCCTTCAATCGATGCGAGCAGAACAGATGCGAGCGCCTCAATGTTGGTAATCTGACGCCCTTCATCTGCGAGGACTTCTGTAAGACGAAGCTTGATTTGTTCGAGTGTATCTCGCATAAACCGCATAAACGTCTCGCGAACCTCAGGCTGTCTGATGGCTTCAGCGCCGATCGAGACCCAACACGCAACGGCTTTTGGGTCGGCTCCAGGACCCAAGCCTACATACGCGTCGATGAACGCGAATAATCTCGCACGAGGAGCATCTTCGCTCTCTTCAATCTGTTGGATGTATCGCGTGTGTAAGCGCTGGCCCAGATCTTCGACCAGTGACACCAAAATCTCCTGCTTGTTTCCAAAGTAGTGGTGCACAAGCCCCGGATTGATCGAAGCCGCTTGTGCGATGGACTTGATCGATGCACGCTCATAACCCTTCTCTGCCATCACATCTTGCAATGCCAGGATGATCTGTGCTCTTCGCTCTTCTCCTTTTGATGCTCGACCCATACTCATTTCCTTTATGATGAAAATTGGTCACATGACCAATTAACATAGAGATGCAAGAAAGCTTGTTGTTTGACAGTATATGAATTGTTTATTGGTTGGTCAACCAATAAAATAAAAAATGGAGATATATTGAGAGATGAATGCTCATTCATCTAGGGAAAAGCTTACGATGCTCGTTATGTGGGTGGGGAGTTTTTGGGGTGTGGTGTCTACACAGGTGGGATTATTGTTTATCTGGTTCTGTGGGAAGCGTATGAATATAGCTACGATGGTTTTGTTTCGGTGGGGCTGGGAATTCTTCGGGTAGTTCGGCCTCGGGAGGGAGTGGTGGGAGAGGTTCTGCGTCTTCTGGTGCGGTTCGGATATGGATGATTTCTTCGGCCATTGCGATCGCTTGTGGGTGAAAGTGTGCGTGCTCGTGCAGGAGCTCTTCGAGATCGTGTGTGGTGAGAAAGGGGAGGGCGCGCAGGATCACGGGGATAGGTGTGTATGGGTTTTTGCAGAGGGCGAGTTTGATGTTGTAGCGGGAAAACCAGCGTTGGTGTTCGGAGACCTCTTCGAGGATGTCGGCTTGGTTGGGGCGTCTTGTGGTGATAAACAGCGCCTCTTTCTCTGTGATGCGTGGATTGAGCAGAAGGTTGCGGATCACGGAACGATCGGGGTCAAGGAGCAATTTTTCGAGCAGATAGATGTTGTGTTTTCGTGCGAGTGATTTGCGTTCACCGAGGGTCAGCCCCGAGAGCTGGTGGTGTCCTGGAGGAGGGACATCTGTATTTCCACGAACGGGGTTAAAGCTCAGAAACAGACGTTGCACACCTGGATAGTCTCTCTCACGGGCTTCCTGGTAAAGTGTGCGTGTTTGTTCGTATGAGAGTTGGTGTTTTGCGTTTTTTTGGTCTTGTACAGCGACGAGGAGGGGGGCGTTGGACGTATGGCTTGCGCTGTGTTCGACGATCAGTTGAAGGAGCTCGACCTGTACACCTGTTTCAAGTTGGCAAAGAAGTTCCCCAACGATCTCTCTCTTCATCCCACGTTCGGGTAGATGTGAGATGCGTTTTTTGAGGGTTCGAAACAGCGTCAGAGCGCGTTCACGTTCTTGTTGGAGAGTGTCGTCTTCTTCGTGGATTTCTTCAGTGATGTCGGCGTTTGTCGGTTCCTCTGGTGTGGTGTGTTCTTCGGTGTTGGGTTCGGGGATGTCCGTAGGGGTTGTGCTTTGGGGGGTTGGGGGGTCGTTTTCTTTGTGCGGTGGGGTGTGGTTTGTCATGTGTTGAAGATACTAGAGGCTTGCGGGTTTCGTTTGTTTAGGGGCGATGGGTTGGAGTTCGATGCGTTGAATGGGAGAGTTGAGCATGTAGATGATGTGAAATTCACGTTGCTCACCGCTCTCGATCCAGCGCCGATAAGATTGTTTGCTCTGGAAGAGACGGTACAATCGTTTGACGTGTCCTTTGTTTTTGACCCGGCTCAGCTGAAGCGTTGTAAAGAGCGCGCAACAGCGTGTGCGTTTGATGAGCGTTTTGGGTCGAGCTTCAAGTGTTTTGAGCTGGAGATCTGGCTCTTTGTGTCTTGTTTTGTCTGTGTTTTTGAGCTTCCCCCTGATGACGAGAAGTCTCTTGCGTTTGTTTTTTGTGGGGATGGTGTGGAGATGCACATCGCGCAGGGCCCATGGACCGTCTGTTGCAAGGAAGACACGTTTGACGGCAGTGACGGAGAGATTGGATAAGGAGAAAGAGCCTCTGCTGAGTGAGCTCCATAGCCAAACCGAGAACATAAACATCAAGAGCAGCATCACACTTCTCACGCCGATTGGACCGGCTGTGTAGAGAAGTTGTCGACGTTGTTGTTTTTTGTCCGTGAGGAACAGCTCGATGCGTGGGGCGGTACCAAACTCCGCAGGGGAGCTTGGTTGGTATTGGCTGCTTGGTGCGGATGTGGCAGGGATGCTTGTCGCTGCGGTTGGTTGGACGGCAGGGGATGGCTCGCTCTCTTCAAAGTCGAAGGCGAGATCTTCGTCGATGACACCTGTTTGTTGGTAAGAAGAAGGTGAGGATGTTTTGTGTTGGGCGGAGTGTGGGGCTGGGTCGACATTGGCAGAGGGACCTGATTGTGTCTCCATGACGTCGAGCGCGAGAGAGAGGGCGGAGGGGCCATCTGAGTCCGCAGGGATAGGCATGTTTGCGCCGGGGCCTTGCGCGACGAAGGGGCTTCCTTGTTGGAGTTGGAAAGGATCGTCGGAGAGGGCTGCACTTTGGACGCCGTTCTCTGTGAATTTGGGGACATCAAACCAGCTGTCTCGTCCTGGATCGACTCCTTTGCTTGTGGGGGCTTTTGTGGTGGGGGATGGGGCTTCGAGAGGGGTGGTCCCAAACCAGCTATCTTTAGGAGAGCTTGGTCCTTTCCTTGGAGCAGCTGGCGTTTGGGGAGCTTCTGGGGTGACCCAGAATGTGGACGCACACTTCGAACATTTGACGAGTGTGCCTTGCGGTGGGATTTTGTCATCTGGAACGCGAAAACGGGTTTCGCATTCTTCGCATCGGACGATCATGAGGGTTTGTCATCCTTGTATGTGAAAAGAGCGGCGAGCTGCTCTTTCGCTCCGTACGCTGCGTATCGAAGCTAGAGAGACCGCAAGTTTTGGATCTTTTCTTGAACACCACGGTAGTCGGCGTCGATTTGGCTGACCTCTTCAAAGCACTGAAGCGCTTGTTCGGCCATGTTGCCAAGCTCATACGCGCTACCTGATTCGAAGAGCAAGTCTACACGCTCAGCAGGCCTGAGATTTGGGTGTTCGAGCGCAAGTTGATAGCTTTGGATGGCTTCATCGATGCGTCCTTGTGCGATTTGACAGTGCCCGATCATCTTCAAGCTATCGATCTCGCGATAGCGTCCACGACGACACAGCTCAAATGCCTCGACAGCCTGTGAGAAGAGACCCATCTCTCGGTAAGCGATACCGAGCTCAAAGTGCGTTTCACCTTCTTCTTCGCCGACCTGCTCCTGGACAGCCTTTGTAAACTCATTGATCGCTTCGACAGCACGGGCTCTGGAGCGAGAGCTTCCAGGTGTCGTTGTGCCGAGCGCAGAGTCCAGATCGAATTCGATGGCTTCTGCACGTTGTTGTTCGCGTGCTTTGTTTTGTCGTTCGATGCCGATGAGGGCTTTGTCATGTCCCTCTCGCGCTTCTTTGTTTTCGGGATCTTGCTCAAGAACTTGTTGGTAGAGTTCGAGGGCGTACTCGTACTCTTCTTGTTCCATGTAGAGGATCGCTTCTTCGAGTTCTTCGGCATATTGGGAGAATTCGTCGAACTCTTCGATGATCAGATCGCCAGCATCTTCGACAAGCTCTTCTCCATCATCAAAGCCATCGAGGAGTCCATCGACATCGTCGAGTTCGAAGGACTCTTGGGTCGCTTGGTCGGAGAAGCTCGGGACGCCTTCAGCGGGTGTTGGGTCTGTGGCGAGAGGTTCCTCTATGCTGTCGATCGCCTCCATAGATGAAGTCGTTGTGTCTTGTGGAATCTCTTCAGAGAAGCTCGGAACACCTTCAGCAGGCGTGGCGTCGCCATCCAGCATGGGTTCTTCATCCAACATCGGCTCTTCGACGGGCTGCGACGGTGGAGGAGGTGTAAAGGACAGCGGTGGTGGTGCTTCCTCTTGGACTTCTTCCTGTGCAGTGGCCGGCGTCGGTGGCGCTGGGATGGAGAAAGGCGCTGGGGGGGGTGGGGTTGGAGGTGCGGCGTCAACTCCACCGTTCTCTTCTTCATCACCTTCTTTGGCACGGATAAGCGCTTCGAGCCGTGCGGCAGCAGCTTCCATATCGGAGACACCTTCGTCTCCCCAACCTGCGCCAGAACCTCCGGGGGTTTGTGGCTGCTCGACTTCAATCGGTTCGCTCAAAAAGCTCTCAAAGTTGCCCGTAGCCTGGTGGATATCTTCGTCTTCGATCTCCTGTTTGTCGCGGCTGCTGAGAAATTGGGCGAACGGGTCGTCCCCTTTTTCCTCTTCGGGGGGGGCAAAAGCGGGGGGGGTGTAAGGCGTCGAAGCTGCTGGTGGTTCTGGGACCGGGAAGCTCTCCGCAGGAGTGGGATCGGAGACTGGAGGAACAAAAGCTTCTCGGATGTCTGTTGTTTCGGACGCGTCGTCGTAGACTTGCGCGGGAGGTGCAGCGGGGATGGCTTCGAGACTCTCATGTGAGAGCATATCGATATCCTCGATCTCTTCGACTTCCTCTACGACTTCACTGACGCCCATCATCTCCACTTGGGAGGAGGGTTGGTAGGTGGTGTCATCATCATCATCGAAGTCGTGGTATTCGATCTCTTGCACTTCGCTTGCGGGAGCGGGGGTCGCGATATTTTGAAGGCTGACGTGCAGTTGATAAGCTTCTTCTTGTAGCTCTGCGGAGAGCTCTTCAAATTCGAGAATGGCTTCTACGCATTCGAGTCCTTCAGGGGTTTTACCTAACTCTCTCGCGAGTTGGAGGAGTTGGCTGGCGGCCTGCTCATGCTCATCCTGTTGGCGCAGTAAATCGATTTGCAATTTTCTCGCGCGGTAGTGGTTGGGCTCTTGTGGCAGGACATTGTCGAGTGTTTCTTGGACTTTGTGAAGCAAGCCATATTTGAGATAGACTTCGGCTTCTGCGACAAGCTCATCGATCTCCGACGTGCTCTGTGGTGCAGAGAGTGGTGCTTCTGTCGTGTTGTCCTCGAAATCGCTGACCTCTTCAACCTCGAAGTTATCGACTTCTTCGACTTCTTCGACGTCAAAATTGCTGACCTCTTCGACGGCGACAGCCTCCATCTCCTCGACACTTTCGGGGGGCAGTGTTTGCAAACCTTGGTGTGCGACTGCGTCGTTTGGATCGTATTCGAGGATTTGTTGGTAGACTTCGCGTGCTTTGTCTGTTGCATTGTTGCTGGTGTAGACTTTCGCGAGCTCGTGCAAGACAGAGAGGATCTTTTTGTGTTGGCCGAGTTTGATGAACGCTTCAGCGAGAAGTTCAAGTGTGTCGGGATCCTGGCGATCGATCTTGAAAGCCTGTTGCAGCTTGGCGACGGCCTTCATGGTGTCGTCTTCGTGCAGATAAAGCTCCGCGAGGTTTTTCAAGATGTCCAGGTTTTCGGGGTCGACAAACAACAATCTCTCAGCGACCTTGATGTAGTCGCTCCAACGTTGTTCGCCTTTGAGTTGAGAGAGCGCATCGAGAAACTCATCGATCGCCTCTTCTTGCGAAGAGGTTGAAAGATAGAGCTCTGCGAGTTTGACACGGATAGGGATGTTGGTTGGTTCGAGCTGGACCATCTCTCGAAAGACAGCGATACACTTGCTTGTGAGCTGCCTTGATTCGTAGGCTTGTGCGAGCTCTTGGTATTGATTGAGAGCATCACTGCGTCGGTCCAATGCGCCATACACTTCAGCGAGTCGATGTTGTAGATCGAGGCGCTCGGGGACGAGTTTGCTGACTTTTTTGTAGACAGCCAGTGATTTTTGAAAAAAGGACCGCTCGAAGTAAGTTTCAGCGACCTTTACGTATGCTTCGACAGCTTGTGGGAGCTGGTCCGATTTTGCGTAAAGGTCACCGAGCTTGTGCAACAAGCGCATATCCGTAGGATCTTTCTTCAGTGCGCTTTGCACTTCCTCGATAGCACGCTGGAGTTGACCTTTTCCCAGGATCCCGCGAACGCGACCGAATATCGAAGAACTAGGCTTCTTTGGCACTCTCCATCTCCTGATTTTCCGTGTCGTAGGTCGAAGACCTGCCGTGTTGGCAGGGAGATCCTACACTTGTTTGGGTGTCCGTTACTCTTTGACTCGTTCTACATAATCGCCAGTGCGTGTGTCGATGCGAATTTTTTCGCCCTCTTCGACAAACAGTGGAACCTGTACAACTGCGCCAGTTTCGATCGTTGCAGGCTTTGTTGAGCCGCTCACAGTGTCACCACGAACACCTGGATCGGTTTGGGTGATGACAAAATTGAGGAAGGTGGGCAATTCAATGTCGATCGCGCTACCTTTGTAGAAGAGGACTTCGACGTCGATATTTTCTTTGAGAAAGTTGGTCGCATCGCCGAGGTTTTCGGCGGGGATCATGATGGACTCATAAGTGGTCAGGTTCATGAAGTTGTAATCTTCGCCGTCGCTGTACATGTACTGCATTGCGTTTTTTTCGAGGTCGGGTTTTCCGACTTTCTCGCCGCTCTTAAAGGTCTTCTCCAGCACGTTGCCTGTGACCAGGTTTTTGAGCTTTGTACGGACAAAAGCGTTGCCTTTTCCGGGTTTCACGTGTTGGAAGTAGACGATGTTGTAGGGATCGCCATCGACTTCTATTTTCAATCCTCTGCGGAATTGGTTCGTCGAGTACATAAATAGGATTCTCCTCAAATCAAAATATAGCGCCAATCACAATCAGCGCGATGCACATGCGCCCTCCGAGGATGGACAAGGGAGGGACATTTATTCTCGTTTGAATGGGTCGGGTAGGGGGTGCCTTAGGAGAAGAGATCTTGCTCTAATCCCGCAGCTGTTGAGCGTAGGTAGTACTTACCTTTTCCTGTGTTTCCGTCCGATGTCAGGCTTAACAAAAGAAAGTATTCATCCGTCAAAAAGCGGAAGATCGCGATTTGATCCTCTGAATGGATGACAAACTCTGTGGGTTCGCCAAACTGTGTTTGGGATGATATCTGGCGGAGTTGGTGGAAAAGGCCCGTGTTTTCAATGCCAAAGGTGATGGGATCGAAGTTGCTGTGGGCGTTGGGTGCTTTGTAAGAGTCGATCGGGATCCCGTCGGACCCCATCAGTACACACGCGACACCACCTTCAATTCGTTCGACAAGGTGCTTCAACTTCTCTTGAAATCCCATGATATTCTACTACCTCACTTTCGCATGGTCCCCAAAGCAGCTTTTGGGGAGTTCACGTGGATTGGGCGATGGGAGGATCACAATGTTACGTGAATCTCTTCATTCATGCTTAACGCAAAGTCAACGAAAAGTCAACTCTTCGGCAGCAAAGCTCGGGAGGGGAGAATGTGTCGGGAGATCAAGAGAAGGGGAGGGGGGGATGCTCAGGGATCTTCGGTGGTGGTTTGTTCGAGACAAGCGTTGTCCTGTCCTACACAAGAGGTGGAAGCACCACTTGACGCACAGTTCGCGTTGGTCCCTTTTGAGTTGTCGAGACAACCATTACACACGAGGATAGGGTATTTGATGATGGGTGTGGAGAGCTTTGCACCTGTTCCTGAAAGACCAAAGAATTGAATGTTGGCCGTGACAGTAAAGTAGGGAAAGACCTGTGAGCCTGCAGTGATTTTCAACTCAGGCGCTGTTGTCCAGAGAGAAGCTGTCTCCACAGCGACAACAGGCAAGTTTTTGATGTCGACACTGTTGACAGTTGTCGTGGCTGACTGGCCTGCATTCGCTGTTGTCGAGTCAAATCCACCAACGACAGAGGGCTCAACTCGTGCGTAAAACTCTTGCACACGTGCGTTGTCTTCGGTTGAGTAGAGCGCGTCTGTTTCAGGAATCCCGAAGGTCTTTGGGTATGTGTACCATACCTTCATCTCGTTGATCTCGATGTAGTTTGTCTCTGGGACGAAGGTGTTGGGGTTACCTGAGACGGCCAACCAGTTGGAGAGGCTGACTGTCAAAGAATACTCTCGTCGGACGCTTACGTCGATTTTACCACCAGCGATGCTGCTACCATCACAGTCTTTCAATCCACTGACTTGCAGGGAGTAAGAAGTGGGGAGACAAGCAATCATCGCCCATCCTGTGAGCAAGAGCCCAAGGAGTAACGCGTGAAACGGCATGCGATTGCGTTTGGATGTTTGTCGAATCAAAGAAGTTTGCTTTTTCATTGTCGTCTCCCTCCGAGCGTTTGTGCACGGTTGATGATACGTGGTGTGACGAAGATGAGAAGTTCTGCGCGGTTGTCATTACGAGTATAGTTCTGGAACAACGCACCAAGCAAGGGGATATGAGAGAAAAATGGTACTTGGTTGCGACTCCAACCGACGTTACGTGTGTAAACACCACCGATAACCATGGTCTCACCATCTTTGATCAACATGTTGGTTTGGGCCGTTTTGGTTGTGATGGCTGGACCTGCCGCGCTACCTTTTGCGACGTCAGGAGCGTTATTGGTCACGTTCAACTGGAGGAACACTGAACCGTCTGTCGTGACTTGTGGTGTGACGTTGAGGCTCAGAGTTGCAGAGATAAACTGTGTGTTTGTTCCTGCTGCTGAAGCGCTCGTAAACGGAATTTGGAGACCTTGTTGGATGCTCGCGGGGAGTTTGTGCAAGGTGACGATCTTGGGTGCAGAGATAATCTTCACCTGTCCAGTGTTTTCTGCTGCACTCAGACGAAGCTGCAAGCTCGCGATCCCTGAGAGTGAGCCAAACAAGAAGCTGAGCGCCGAACCACGTCCCTGTCCAACCGAAGCTGGGAAGTTGACGATGTAGTTTGGTGTCCCGAAGGTCCCCTGTCCGCCTTGCGCACCACCGGCTGCGCCACCGCCACCACCAGCACCACCAGCTGCACCATCAGGTACACCACCGCGGACACCGACAGGGTTAGGGAAGGCGAGACCTGTTGAGTTACCTGTCAAAGGACTGAACAGCAAGTGTCCACCCCATTGGATACCAAATTGTTGGTCAAAGTCGACGTTCGCTTCGACGATACGTGTCTCGATTAAGACCTGTGGTGTTTGTGTGTCAAGGCTCTTGACGAGTCCTTCGGCACGGATCAAAAACGCGACATAGTCTTTGACAATCAGGACGTTTGTGCGGTTGTCTACAGTCACTTTTCCGCGCGGGCTGAGGACTGTTTTGACTTGCGCTGCGAGCGCCGTGGCCTGTGCGTAGTTGACAGGGATGAGGCGGATTTTTTGAGGTTGCTCAAGCAGCCTGGATTGCAACAATCGCTGACGTTGGACCTGCTCTTGTTGGAGCTCGGTGAGGGTCGCGATGCGGATGATGTTTCCTTCTCGCTCCATCCCCAGCTTGAGTGTCTTGAGGACGAGGTCAAGCGCTTGGTCCCAAGGGACGTTTCGTAGCTTGAGTGTGATGCGTCCTTTGACATTAGAGGAGGTGATCACGTTGAGCCCGCTGATCTCGGAGAAGAGACGGAGCAAGTTGTGGATCTCGACCTTGCGGAAGTACATGGAGATGCGTCGACCGCGATAACGCTTTTTACGTTGTCTTCTCGCGAGGACTGAGAGCATCTGCTTGGTGTTGGGAGTTGTGAACGTCCGTCCACTTCCGCCACCTCCGCTGTTGTTGTCAGCTTGTCCAACTTGTTGTTGGTGGTATTTAATGTTGTATGTGGGTTGTTTACGCAGTGCGATCTTTGTCTTTGCGAAGGAGGGCAGATCAAAAGACCACTGTAACAACGTTCCGTGTTGTTTGATGCGATGTTTGACTCGATCTCGGAGTTGGACGACCAGGCGAACGTCGCGGCCTCTTTGGAAGGCCTGGATGTGCTTGATGGCGCCTTGGAAGTCTCGTGTATTGAGTTGACGTTGTGCAGCCTTGAGGGTCGTTTTTTTCAGGTCAAGTGAGAGGACTCGACCTCTGCGACGAATGCGGCGACGAACGTCGGGGCGGCTCAATTGGATGGAGATCGTAGAGGTTTGGTTGTTCTCGCTGAAGCCAATGTCTTCAACGCGACGGGCTGTCCATTGCGCGGCAAACCTCTTTTGTGGTGCGAGCTTTTTGCGGAGCGCGCGTTTTGTGTGTTGGCGAAGCGCTTTGCCTTTGAATTCGAAGCGAAGTTGTCTGGAGGACAGACGTTTCACTTTCCAGGTGACACCGTGATGGAGGTGAATCACCAGGCGTCCAATGTGGACATTGGCGCTTGAAAATTGTTGTACGCTGATGCCTCTAACCGGACCTTCTTCGGGTCTGGCAGGTGCTTTTACACCACGCAAGCTCGCTTGTTGGATATCCAAGACAAGACGAGGTGGATTTTGAAGTGGAAGGGTCGAGAAACGCAAAGCTTTTTTTGCTTTGAGTGTGATATGGGTATACTCGCCCTTGACTTTGAGACCAAGTGTTTCAATTGTATTCTTGGTGTGTGTAGATGAAGCATTCGCATCAACGTGAAAAAGCGGCATCAAAAACAAGCCGCCACAGAACAGATAAATAACAACCAATCGCATCAGCATCTTCATGTCATGGTTCCTTCTCGAGGAAAGGTCCGCGCTGTCAATCAACCTGACCCCTTTCGTTATCGAAGATAGGGTGTCCTCACAGAGGACCGTGTTTTGCTCCCTGTCGAGATTATGGTGTCTCAAGCCTTTGCTCCCTTTCCTGGCTTTTTCGCACTGGCTCTATGTCTAATGACTGGTTATGGAGAACCAACGCCTCTTTTTTTGAAGAGACGGTTGGTGCGAGATTTGAGGCCAGAGCTTTGCTGTGAGTAGCGGATGCGACCTCCGTCGAAGATCACTTTTCGTCCACCGATCACGACGGAGCCGGCCTCTTGTTTCTGACTTTGTTGCAAACGAAGCATCACGCGGTTGGTGACGCGTTTCCCTGTGACATCTCGGTACACAAGGGAGATGATCAAACCATCTGGATTGATCCGTGTGACACGACCACCATTTCGTCCGATTAACGTCCCACGACGGACCATGTGTCCCTTGCCTTTTGGGTCTTCGACCATGGCGACGGGGTTGGCGACACCAGTGACGATAGCGACGACCTTGAGCTGGTCGAGCTCAAACTCTTCGAGTGGTGTCTTGGGGCGTTGTGGGATGATGGGCGTCGAATCTTTGACCTTTGTGATCTGTGCGCCTCTGACGGCTTTGGTCAGCCAGTTGGGGCGAAATGGATCACGCTTGTTGCCTTTTTCGTAGACAAACTTGATCGCAGTTTTTTTGACCGTCAATCTCTCTTTCGGGCGGAGTCGGATTGGTGGTGATCGAAACTTTTTGGTAAAGATCGGATCTTCTTCACACCCTGCTGTGAGTACCGTGAGAGCGGCTAGACAAATCCAGGACCACCTTGCACTCATCAGTTGCTTCATATCTTATCTCCCTAGCGTTTCTTTTTGCGTTTTTTAGCGCCAATTGTGAATCGGTACGTCAGCAATCGGAAACGCGCAACCAAACGAAGCTTCTGGTTCTTGAGCTTGGGGGATTCCAGACGGATTCTCTGCACGTTTACAATGCGGTCGAGTTTGCTGATGGAGTCAAAAAAGAACATAATTTCGTAAAATGTTCCGTTGACCTCCATCTCCATGGGGACTTCATTGTAAAAGTTCTTTTTCTTTTCGTTTTTAGGGCTAAAACGTACAACAGAGAGGCCTGACTTTTTGCTCAAGTCATCAATTTTGCGCAACAGGTTTGGAATCTCTTTTGACGTGGGGAGCAAAGTTTGAGCCTTTGCGAGTTCTCCACGCAGACGAGCTACCTCTGCCTCCCAACGAGGGAGGTTGTTGGCAATCGTTTGGTGTTTGATTCGTGTGTTACGTGTCTTGCGAAAGCGATTCGCGAGACTTTTGTATTTGGCGTTTTGCTCTTCGTAGAAGGTGAAGTAGTATCCCACACCGAGCGCACCCCAAATCAAAATAACGAGAAGGAACTTTCCCGCGAGAGGAAACTTGTTCCACTGATCCCAAAATTCATCCATGGTTCCATCCAAACAATATGTTCAAGGACATGTTTTGATGTCCGCAGTCTGCCAAAAAAGCACGCCCAGGGCAAGAAAATGGTTGCATTTCTCCATTGTTTGTCCTGGGATGCGCATGCTCAAGACGCGAAAGACACGATACATTCTAGCCTGAAACGTTGACGCTCCAAGTCTTTTTCCGTGCCAAAAACCGCACCTCTGACCTTGAAAGTAAACTTGAGATCCACGGACTGAAAGTAGGGTGAGTCTTCGAGTTTTTTATGAAACAAGGCGACCCATTCGTTGCTCTCCGCGTCGCCACTGATGGTGAGCTTGTTCCCCCGCTGGACCACTGATTTGATCCAGATCTGTTTGGGGATACGGATGCTCACTTCATCGAGGACACGGACCGGACCTGTCTTGGCGCGCTCGAGGTTTTGGATGACCTTCAGTTGTCGCTTAAGCAGCTTTTTGGTCGCCTTGTATTTTTTGACCATCTTGATCGCGACTTGCAGACGCTGGACTTCTCGTTGCTCCTGCTTGAGCTTGTGTTGCGCAAAAGCGATCTTTTCTTCGTTGGCGTACCAAACCGAAAACACAATTCCCAAGCCCACGAGCACCATCAACACAAAGATGACAAACTCGACAATGTTTGGACCATCACCGCCTGTGTCAGTTCCTTGCTTACCTATTAAGTTGATACGAATCATCGTCGTTCGCCTACCCTTCTCAATGCGAGACCTGTCGCGACCGCCGCCATCGGTGCCACGTCGCGAAGATACTCAAGATCAAATCGGCTGCCATCCACTTCAATGTTTTTGAAGGGGTTGATAATCTCGACAGGAACACCCAATTTCTGTTCGATGATGCGATACAGGGAGGGGATCTTGGCTGTACCGCCGCTCAGGTAAATACGGGAGATGTGGCTGTCTGCGCTTGTCGCAGTGTAAAAATCCAACGAGCGTTGAATCTCCGACGCGACGCCTTCAGAGACCGCGTGAATCACACGCTCAACCTCTTGTGGGACAACAGCATCGGCATCAGCACCAAGCTCTCCGCCGGCTTTCAAAATCTCTGCTTCTTCATAGGAGACATCCAATTGCTTTTGGATCTCTTCTGTGTAGAGGTTGCCCCCAAGGGGGGAAATGTCCCTTGTAAACGTCGTAATGCCACGTGACACAATGTTGATGTTGGTGACACTTGCCCCGATGTTAATCAAGACGACCGTTTCGGTCAAGGGGAGCTCGTAGTTTACCTCAAATTGGTTTTGGACGGAGAAACAGTCCACATCCACTACGCGAGGGATCAGACCGGCTTCCCTGACGACATCGACATAATCACTGACCATGTCTTTCTTCGCAGCGACCAACAACACATCCATCTGGTTGTGTTCGACTGATTGCGTGTTGAGGATCTCAACGTCCAGGTAAACGTCATTCATATCAAAAGGAATGTATTGCTCTGCTTCCCATTGAATGGACTCTTGCAACTCTTCCTGGGTCATCGGAGGGAGGACGATTTTTCGGATGATGACGGAGTGGCCGCTGACGGAAATACCGACCTCTCGACCACGTACGCGGTGAGCATCGAACAACTCCCGCAATGTATCGACAATGGTGTTGGAGGCGATCAGCGCACCGTCGACGATCGTCTCTGGTGGCAACAACGCCAAACCAAAGTTGACGAGCTGAAAGTTGCGCTTGCCCTCCTTTAACTGGCAAAACTTGATCCCGCTGGTTCCTATGTCCAGCCCGATCAGGAGCTTCCCTTTGGCCATACACCTTTCCTTTCGTGCTAGGTGAGCATCACTCTGACTGGTTCTCGCTTGATCTCCTGTGCGCTTTTAAGGACGATCTTGTCAGACAACACCATCCTCTCACTCATCAGGATTCTACTTCTTCGTCGTCGAAAAATACCTTGTTGCGATCCGATAACTTTAGCCCCAGGGCCAACAAAATCTTGCGCTTGGTATCCATACGACAACGATTGCCTCGCTCGACTCTATCAATTGTCAATGCTGACAATCCTGCTTTCCTGGCAAGCTCAGCTTTACTCATTAATAACGCTTCTCGAAGTTTTTGTACATTGTTTTTCGGCATTTGATCTCCCCTGCACAAACAGGTACATCTTTTCCTACCATGTATACCGCGCGATGTTCGACGCTTCGGCTATGCAAGCCAAACAGAAGATGATTGCTCTCTCTTCTCGTTCCAAACATTGCCTACTTGTCCTTGCGACGCGTTTCGCTTCGGTTGTTGTTTTTACGTGCTCTGTTGGTGTATGTTACCTGCCAGGAAACACAACACAAACTGTACACGTTTTCTTCCCAACTGAATGTCCCATCGTGGACTTTTTTTGAAACATTGTCAAGAATATTTTCTATCACTTAGGTATAAAGTATATAACTTTATATAACTTTATATAACTTAAGCGTCTTAAGTGGCCCAAAAACATACAAAGTTACCTCGAAACATGGACTCCTCTTTGCCACGTATCCTCATCGTCGATGACGAAGAAAATGTGCGCCACTACCTGCAACTCCTCCTCAAACGAGAAGGCTATTGTATTGAGGTCGCACCCCACGCCGACGATGCCATCAAAAAGATCGACTCATTCGATCCCGATCTCCTCCTCTGTGATGTCCGCATGCCAGGGGATATGGATGGTCTCGGCCTGCTCGATCTGCTCCAACAACGCGCCGAACGCTGCGAAGTCATCATGATGAGCGCATATGGTAGCCGCGATCTCGCGCTCAAAGCCGTACAGCGCGGCGCATACGATTACATCTCCAAGCCGATCGACCGCGAAGATCTCATCCTCACCCTCCACAAACTCTTCGAACGTGAAAGGCTCCGGCGCGAAAATCGACGCCTGCGCGCTGCCCTCGACCAAACACACTACGAAGATGGTATCGTCGCCTCCTCAAAAGGTATGAGCGAGATCCTGAATGATGCCCGAAAAGTCGCGACGTTCCCCACCACCGTCCTCATCCAAGGAGAAAATGGCACCGGGAAAGAGCTCCTCGCCCGCTTCATTTACCGACGCTCCCCACGCGCTGATGCACCCTTTATCCCTGTGAACTGTGGCTCCATCCCTGGCGAGCTCTTTGAATCCCAACTGTTCGGACACAAACGTGGCGCCTTTACCGGTGCACATGAAGAACATATCGGACTCTTCGAAGAAGCTGACGGTGGGACTCTCTTCCTCGATGAGATCGCTGAACTTCCACAACCCTTGCAAGTCAAACTCTTGCGGGTGCTTCAGGAAAACCGCATCAGACGTCTCGGCGAAAATGTCGAGCGCAATGTCGATGTCCGCATCATCGCCGCGACCAACAGAGACCTCAAGCAGGAGGTCGAAGCCGGACGGTTTCGTGAGGATCTCTACTACCGACTCAAAGTCTTCATGCTCTCCATCCCACCTCTACGTGAGAGAAAAGAGGATATCCCCGCGCTCGTTGAGTTCTACATTGAACAATTTAACGCTCGTTTTGGCACAAGCATCGAAGAAGTGGAGCCTGACGTCATGCGGCTGTTTATGCAATTCTCTTGGGATGGTAATGTCCGACAACTCAAACACACGATTGAGAGCGCGATAATCCTCTCTGATTCACATTGTTTGACAGTCTCCTCTCTTTCCGATGAGCTGCGTACACAAAGCGCTGACACGACACATATCTCGGATGTCGATGCTGTTTCCATGGACACCTTTTCGATCAAAAAAGCGACCAAAGAGCTCGAAATACGTCTCATTCACAAAGCACTACGTGAGACAGGTGGCAACCGAACCGCTGCTGCCAAGCTCTTGGAGCTGAGTCATAGAGCGCTGCTTTACAAAATCAAGGAGTATGGGGTTGAGCTTTGAGGGGAAGAGGAGGGGGGTTAACTTGCACCTCGTTGATCGCAATTGTCACACACACATTCTTCTCGAAAATCCTCTCCTTTGACGATCTTTTTCAGTGGCTGGAAGGTTCGGCATTGTTCACACATCAAGTATCCTTTGTCGAAGGCACCTTGCATGATTTTGATCGCCTGTGAGGTCAAAAAGGGAGCTTTGGCGGATTGTTGGATCAATTGGTAGATGCTGCGGTGGGAGACTGGAAACCCTTTGAAGTCGATAGGGCTCTTGTCTCTTTCATAGCGGACTTTGTGGGACAAAAAGCATCGAAACTGTCCCTCTGGAGCGGGGTCCATTGAGTAGTAACGCTTTTCTCGACAATTCGGGCACATCCCTTCGTTGACGTCGGTCTTTGGCCAGTTCGTTTTGCAAACCTTGCAGGTCTTGAGTTTTCCTTCGAAGGGTTGGATCTTCTCGACGTGTTCTTCGTAGTGGAATTGGCAAAGGTAGAGTATGTCATCTTCGCGCCAACTGCCGACCTTCTTTAAAAAGGATAGAGGGAGCATTTGTTGACACACATCACACGCGATCTGTGCACCTGAACCATTCGACTGTGCACGGATCGTGTCAATATCCCCAAGGTTGATCAACGTCTCTTCGACGATCGCGCGCAGCTCTTTGGAGCCTTCGTTTTGGATGTCTTTGAGATGTGGGATCGCGTCTGGATCGCGCAACCGAGTCAGTGTCCGCGCTGCTGCGACTTGGACCTCTTCCTCGTCGTCGAGCATGGCGAGCAGGGGCTTGATGTACTTGGGGTTGGGTTTTTTTTCAATCGCTTCGATGCCTGAGACCCGCTTTTCCAGGAGCTTATCACCCATTTTACGAATGTGTGTCTCACCCCACAGCGAACCGAGGCCTCGGAGTGCTGCCCACTTGACCTCCCACTCCTCATCGAAGAGGGCTTGGATCAATGCTTCCTCTGCCTCCTGTGACTTAAAATTGTTGAGCGAGTCCACCACTGCGAGTCGGACGTCCATATCTTCGTCTGTTGCAGCATGTAGAAGGAGCGGCAGGGCTTCATCTTCGTACGTGCCTTTCAATTTGCGCGCTGCGTCCTGTCGTATCTCGAATGAGGGATCTCGCAAGTGATCGAGGATTTCTTCGACTCTTTGGGGCACTTGCATACTCGCTCCTTTTGCTCGTTCGCCTTCGTGTCGCTTGTCTTTCTCTTGCTTTGTGCTATCTTGTGGACTTAACGTACACCATCAGTCCCGACAAATACGAAGTGTTTCTCTGATCAAGAATCATACCCTGAAAGATACCATAAGATGACTGCATCTTCCAAGAGTAAGTCCGTATCCCATCCACCGCAAGAAGATGAGGCTGCCTCTGATACGCAAAATCCCTCTTCAGTCCGGGACCTTCTCTCTTCTGATGGAGGACTTTTTTTTGATCAACCTATCCCCACTGAGCGCGAAGAATCCAAACGTGACCTTGTCGAAAACGTCGATTCCAAGGAGGCTCCTGTCGATCTTTTAACAGCGGGGGAGCTCGTACAGCACTTTAAGGTGCAAAAACGACTCGGTCACGGTGGGATGAGTCAGGTCTATCTTGCCCAAGATATGCGACTCGCGCGTAAAGTCGCGCTTAAAATGATCCATCCCAAACACATCGGTCATTGGGATATGTTGACTCGATTTTTGCAAGAGGCACGCGCGACAGCTCGTTTCAATCACCCACATATCATCCAAATTTACGCAGTGGGAGAATTTCAGGGGGCGCCATATGTCGTCCTCGAATATCTCGAAGGTCTCAATCTGCGGGCGTATTTGTTTCAGCGAGTGCTCTCTTTTCAAGAGAAGCTTTCATTCTCCGTCGCGATCTGCGAAGCGCTCCTCGAAGCACATCGTCATCAAGTGTTACACTGCGATCTCAAGCCCGAAAATATCATCATCCCGCAAGATAAGCGTCTACGTGTTCTCGACTTTGGACTCTCGCGACGTCTTCGCTCGACGACCGGACGCGAAGGAAAGGAAAGTCTAGAGGCGATTGAGTTACAGGAGCTCTCCACACCACTTGTCACACAGATCCGAGGGACACCCGGATATATGGCGCCTGAGCAGTGGAAAGAAGGGGGCGTCTTGTCGACGGGGACAGACGTGTGGGCGTTGGGGGTGTTGTTGTGGGAACTCTTGACTGGAGAGCACCCATTCAAGAGCGAGACGTTGTTGGAGCTGCGCACGCGAGTGTGTCAAGAACAGCCAGATGTCTCGCTTTCATCCACTGGCGCTGACGTTCCTCCTGTCCTCGAAGAGTTGCTCTTGTCTTGTCTTCAATACGATGCTGCTGTGCGCCCCTCCGTTGAACATATCCTGGGTGTGTTGCGCTCTTTTGTCTCCGAAGAGAAGGACGCTGATGCTTCGGGGGCAGGTCCTTTTGTGGGTCTTGTGCCGATGTCTTTGGAGCAGTCCTTCCTGTTCACTGGGCGGGAGTCTCTAAGAGAAGACGTGCTCACGGAGCTTGCAGAGTCCACATTCGTCTCCATCGTGGGGGCTGCAGGTGTTGGGAAGTCTTCCTTTTTACAGGCCTGCTTGTTGCCTGCAGTTCTGGAGGAAGGCAGGTGGGAGCCTTTGTCGATGCGTTGTGGAGAGCATCCTCTTCGTGATCTTGTCTCCACGATGCGTGCGTCGTTTGCGGAAGTAGAAAGCGACGACGCGGTAAATAGTTCGTTTTTGTCGGATATTCAGTCCGATCCAGGTCTCTTACGTGCAGCATTCGACAGGCTCGCGACTTGCCACGAGAAGGAAGGTGTCTTGTTTGTGCTTGATGCGTTCGAAGACATTGTCTCTTCGCCTCTTGAGGAGCAGCGGTTGTTGATTGCGCTGTTCTCTTCTTTGCAGGGAAGCGCTCATCGTTGTGTTCTTAGTGTACGGGAAGATCGGCTCTCTGAGTGCACGCAAATCGAAGGCGTGAAGGCTTTTTTTGTACGCTCTTTGTATCTCTCTGCGCCTACAGCTCACGTGCTTGAAATGTGTTTGCGGCATATGCTCACGCAAGTTGGTGGTGTGATGTCACCGCTCGATTTTTCCTCGCGTTTGTGTCGGGATATTGGTGAGAACGGACATGCGTTTTCGTTCCTTCAGATCGTGGGACAGCGTTTATGGGAGAATCGCACTCGTGAGCTGACGCTGACGTACAAATCACTTGAAGACGTGAGGGGGGTTGCGGGGCTCATCGTGACACATGCCAATGAGGTGTTGCATCGATTTTCTCCCACAGACAAACAGCTCGCATTGCGTTTGTTGTCTCGTTTCGTTACAGGACATGCACAACGTCGTTGGATCGCAAAGGAGAACCTCTTTGAGCAAAGTGACGCCGAACATTTGCGAGTCTTTGAGCGTCTTGTGGAGGAGCGATTGGTTGAGCTTCGGGTGCGCGCTGATGGACTTACAGGTCTGGACGCCTCACTCTCTCATCCAGTGCTCGCTTCGGAGTGGTCGCTTTTGTCGTCTTGGACGAGAGAACACTCTGTAGAGCATTCTTTACTACAAGAGATCGAGTGGAGTATGGCGCTCTGGGAACAAAGAGGCCACTTGCCTGGCGATTTGTTACGTGGAAAGCGGCTGCGTGATTGCCTGACCTGGATGGGTGAGCAACCTCCTGAGCTGACAACACAGATGATTGAGTACATCCTGCTGAGCGAGCAAGATGCTGCGTTTCGCGATGTCGCCCCTTCCCAAAGAAGGCGTCCTGTGCGCTGGTCGAGATGGTTTGCCGGACTTGGTTGGCTGTTCTTCTTGTTCTCTCTGTTGTGGACGCTCGTGGCTCGATCTTGTTGAATGATATTCAGAGAGGTCCATTGATGGATGAACTGTATTTTGCGGTTGTGGGTGATGTGCACGGCTATCACAACAGGATGGTGGCACAGCTCAAAAAGTGTGAAAAGAGACTTGGTCGGACATTCGACTTTGTCTTGCAAGTTGGGGATTTTGAGGCGCACCGTGACGAAGATGATCTGCGCACGATGTCAGCGCCTTCAAAGTACAAGCAGCTAGGGGATTTTCATCAGTATTGGTCTGGACGTGTGCGTTACCCTTGGCCGATATACTTTATCGGCGGAAATCACGAACCTTATGGGTTTTTAGAGTCTTATGTGGAGGGCGGTTGCTTGCTGCCTCACTGTCATTATCTCGGCCGTTCACAGAGTCAAGAGATCGGTGGATTGGAGATCGCAGGGTTGACTGGAATTTACGCGGAGGAGCGATTTGAGCAGGAGCGACCCGTGTGGGGGGCGAGATCGGGACAGTCCAATAAAGACTTTATCTTCTTCGATGATCGCGATGTCATGGCCTTGATGGAGCTGGAGCAGGTTGATATTTTGTTGCTTCATGATTGGCCAGAGGGGTTGTTTGAAGAGGGAGGGGAGGTCGCGGCACGAGGTCGCTTGGCGCGACGAGAACGTGGGAATCCGTACGCCAGAATGTTGGTCGAAGAGCTCAAGCCTAAGTGGGTCTTTTGTGGGCACATGCATACCCGCTATAAGGCTTCTTGGGAGTGGGAAGATGAGACAAAGACCCACTTTTTGTGTCTGGCACATATTCTGGAGGGGGCGGAGGCGATAGGAGCCTTTCGTGTGAAGAGAGGACAGGGGGCGAGGCTGGAGCAGTTGTGTTAGGAGGTGGCGTTTGTGTGGAATCGATTTAGCAGTTTGTTCGACATGATGCACCGGTTGCGTCGCTACAACAGAAGCGTCCTCCAGGACACGATATCTTGAGCCACTTGGTTCCGTCAGATGAACAAGTCTCTTGCTCGTAGAGTCCTCTACATCGTGTATCTCCAGGATAACAAGTCACACATTTTCCACCGAGACATACTGGTGCAGTGCTGGGGCAAGGGTCACTTTGCCAGTAGAGGCAGGTGTTGTTTATACATTTTTGTCTTGTGTTTCCCACACACTGAAAGCTCCCTGCGCTTGTACAGGCGTTTGTGCTTTGGCATGCACAGGCCTTTGTCGTGGTGTCGCAGTATTGGTTTTTTTGGGGATCGCAAGTGGTCTGTGTCCGCCAGCCACTACAGTCGGCTTTGCACTGTTGCAGTGTATTGTTGTTGCAGCGCTTTTGATTGGCAGTACAGGCACATGAGACGCACTTGTTGGTTGCACATCGTTGGTTACTGGCGCAGGCACAATCTTTGGCGCAGGTGCCACAGTGCTCGCCTTTTTTGGGATCACAAGTCCCATCACCACAAGCCGCACCACAGCTTCCATTTTGGCAGGTTTGGCTTGCGAGGCAGGGGCAATCTTGCGGACATGAGGAGCAGTTCTCATTTTTTGCGGGATCACAGGTTCCATCCCCGCAAGCGTTGATACACTTGCCACCTTTACAGCTTTGTGTGTTGGGACAGCCACAATCTTTGGGGCATATATCACACGTTTCATTTTTCGCGGGCTCACAAACACCATTTCCGCAATCAGCGACGCAGCTCCCGTTTTGGCAGGTTTGTCCTGTGATACAAGCGCAGTCCTTTGGGCACGATGAGCAATTCTCTGTCGCCGGATTGCAGCTTCCATCCCCACAAGACTTATCTACACTACATTGTCCACTCGCGTTGCAGATGTATCCACTTTGACATTTGCAGTCAGCGGGACATGAGTTGCAGTTTTCGTTTTTGGTGGCTTCACATTGGCCATTACCGCAGCTTGGGTCGTTGATGCACTGTGTACCCTGACAGATCTTTCCGGCTGGACATTTGCAATCTTGTGGGCAGGTGGCGCAGTTTTCGCCTTTGGTGGGTTCGCATGTATTGTTGGGGCAGTGGGGGGCTTCACATACGCCTGTAGGACTGCATGTTTCGCCTGTTTGGCAGAAGCATTCGTTGGGGCAGTTTGCACAATTTTCGCCATTTGCTGTGTCGCAGACTTGGTTTCCACATGTTTGTGGGGTTGAGAGGGTGCACTTGTTGTTTTGGCAAATTTGTCCGACTTGGCAGCCACAGTCGTTAGGACAGGTTGAGCAGTTTTCTCCACCAGAAGGTTCACATGCGCTGTTTCCGCACTTGGCTTGGACTTGGTTACACGCACCATTTGAACAACCTGCGCCGGCACAGTCAATGATGAGATCTCCCTTGTATCCGCAGCTATCAAACCAATATAGGATATTGCCTTCACAGGCTTTTTTGGCATTGAGCTGGCACTGTCCACCTGTTTTGCATTGTCCTGTCGAGATGTCGCAGCTTTGTCCTGTGCTGCAATCTCGATCACTGGTGCAGCCATCGATACAGTATCCTTTATATAGGTCACAACGAGCGCCAGGAGGACATTCTTCTTTGGAAACACACGGTGTTTCACTCGAACACCCCGCTGAGAGACTCACTGCGAGACCTAGAAAAAGGACGACTCCACGTACGATGTGGGTTTGTAAAAGCGTCTCAAACATCATTTTTTCCCGAAAATACGGCCTCTTTGATGAGGCACACGCAAAACAATACCTTCTGAACAGGTGACATCATGTCTATAGGATGTCTCGTCTATATCGTGGTTGTCAAGATTGGAGACGATTTTTGTATGGGAACAAGGGTGTTTACGTGAGCAGGGGGGATTCTGTTGGGACTGTGTGGACGGGAGGTCTGGGAGGTGTACGTTTTGTCAGTAGAGGGTGGGGTTTCGTTCGAGAAACTTTCCTAGTTCTTGGAGCGCAGCGCGTACTTTATCGACTTCTTCTTGTTGATCAAGTTCTTGCCATTGGCTGAGGGATAGTTGGTAGGCTTCTTTGGCGCGTTTGAATTGTTTGGCTTCACAGGCGAGGTCACCTGCGATAGAGGTCAGACGTGCGATATCTGCGTCGAGAAGGGAGGTTTGTTTGAGGATCTCTTTGGCTTGGAGTTGGTGTTCATCAAAGGACTGCCAGTAGCGATGGTACGCGAGACAGGGGAGTAAGAAGGCGTGGACAGCGCCGATAAAGCCTTTTCGTCCTTGCTCTTCAAAGATCTCCAGTCCCTCTTCGAGCATGGAGAATGCTTCTTGGTATCGCTCTCGTTCGACAAGTACGAGGCCGAGATTGACTTTTGGGACAGCGTCTAGACCCGTTCCAATCATGCGATAGATATCGAGGGATTTTCGGTAGCTGTTTTCAGCTTCTTCAAGTTGTCCACGAAGTCGCGCGACCTCACCGAGCACGTTCAGACAATTAGCGACGCCGGCGCGGGAACCAGATTCTTCGAAGTAGTGCAGTGCTTGTTCGAGGTGGGCTGCCGCTTGTGCGTACTCGCCAGCTCTCGTCGCGACGGAGCCGAGTCCAAGGCAGCTCGTCCCTGCGCCGATGGTGTCGTTGATGGCGTCGAAGTCACTGCGTGCACGCTGAAAGGAGTCCGTCGCTCGTGAGAGCGCGCCTCGATCCAACAGGACACGACCCATGTCATGGCGACAATTGGCGAGCAGTTCTTCATCTCCGATGCGTTGGGCGAGGACTTCTGCTTCTTGTAATCTTCGCCACGCTCGTGCGATCTCGCCTTGTTGACGTGCGACACGTCCGCGCTCTCTCAAGGCGTGTGCGCGGACTGTTTTCCAGTGAAATTGTCTCGCATCTTTTTCGACACGTGCTGCCCAGTGATCGGCCTGATCCAACGAGCCTTGTGAGAGCGCGAATTTACTCCACAAGATCCAGCCATGTCCCCAACGTTCGTCGTGGAGGGGAATGCTGAGGTTTTCCATGGTCTGTTTCCACTGACTGAGCAGCGATTTGACGATCTGTATATCGCCCAGCTCGATGCGTTTACGAGCACCGTCGAGGAGGTGTTCGAGTGCTTCCTCTTCATGACCTGAGGCGAGCAGATGGCGTCCCAACCTCTCAGATGTCCACGGTCCTGTCGGTTGTTCTAACAGCATTTTTGCACAGAGGTGTTGGTAGAGTTCCCAACGGCCGCCTTCTCGTGCGCGTCGCTCAAGACTCTCGCGAAGCATACTGTGTACAAAGGACCAACCTTGGTGATAGGTGTTTCCTTCGCTACGTGCGAGTCGTTGTGCGATCAACTCTTCGACGAGATCGAGTGGAGCTTCCATCAACGCCCGGTTACAGACTTCATTCCACTCTTTGGTGTTGACCTCTTGCCCTAAAACCGCAGCCACTTCGAGCGCAAAGCCGTCACTCTCTTCTCGTCCTTCGAGAATCCTGTCGATGCGAGCAGTCCAAAACTCGTGTAGGCCGTCTGGTAGCTCTGCTTGGGCTTCATTTTTCAGGCGGAATCCGTACTCACCAAGCTCCAGCAATCCGCGTTGTACCCAGTCTCCCACAAGCTGGACCGCAAAGAGAGGGTTTCCGTTGGTCTTTTCTTCGACCAACACAGCAAGTTCGCCTTCAAGCCCCAAGAGCTCGCGGACCAATTGTGAACGATCTTCTGGGGCGAGGGGGCCAATATCCATCGATGTCGTTTGGCTATATTCGACGATCTTTTCGAGCTCTTCAAGCTCTGTTTGGCGTTCTGCGAGGGACTCTTCACGGGCGGTCAGGACGAACAGGATCGGTGCATTTTGAATCTTCTTTGCGTGTTCGAGGATGGACTGGATGTACTGGAGACTTTCAAGTCCCCACTGCACATCATCGACCCAAACGAGGAGCGGGCGTCTTGCGGAGACCCTGAGCAAGAAGCGTTCGAGGAGCGCATGTCGTTCTGCTGGACTACTGAAGTGGATGCGTCGAGCGCCGTGTGCGTAGTCTTCTTGTGTGGCAGGTCGGATCAACTCTGTGAGAGCATGTCCTTCGTCTTGATCTGTGATGCCTTGTTCTCGGAGCGTTTCGGAGATGCGTTCATAGCTCTCCTCGCGAGAGAGTCGGCTACATCGGAAATAGCGAGCGAGCATTGGGATGATCCCGTCTGCAGAGCCCGATTCCGGACTGTGAATCGCCTTGAGTACGTCGACAGTGCCTACCTCGTGGGCGCGCTCACAGAGCCACTCTGCGAGGCGACTTTTCCCACACCCAGCTGGTCCTTTGAGCAAAACAGCGCGAATATTTCCTGTCTCGCGAACTTCTCGAAGTGTATGCCACAACAGATCACGCTCGATCTCTCTGCCTACGAGAGGGATCGAACGTAGCCCGTACAATCCGAGGCCGACCCCGAACATCTGACTTGAGGTTGGGGGAGTATATTTGTTGCGTCGCCATGTGAGCGGCATTGGAGGCAAAGACACCCAACCTGGGACGACAAATTCAGAAGAATCAAACTCTTTTGGTGTATCGAGTTGTACCGTATCAATCTCAAAGCCCGGGATGGTCTGTGATTCTTCTTCGGAGAGTGAGAGCAAGTCACCAAAGCCAGGCATTGTCTCTGAGTTGAGCTCTTGGTCGTGTGGGAGTGCGTCGAGATTCGGAATGGTCTGGGAGGACTCGTCGTGTTGCGAGAAGCCAAAACTCTCGAGTGGAGTTGTCTGGCTGTCATCGTGATAACCTTCCAATTCAAAGCGCTCTTGGAGTTGGAAGAACTCGGCAGGGATAGAGGTATCGCTTTGTGTTGAGGGAACCGTTGCGACAGGTTGGTAATGTTTGACAGGAGGTGGGTCGAGATTGAGCAGCGCCCAAGCTGCATCGGCAGCGCGCCGAAAGCGATTTTGTGGATGTTTTTCGAGCAGGCGACGCAGCCATGCTTCGAAACCTTCGGGCATTGGAACTCGCGTCTCTAGTTTGGGAGGGGCTAGGCGTGTGTGCGCAAACATCAACTTAGCGACAGGTTGTGCGCCATTAAAAGGAGGTGAGCCACTCGCGAGCGCGTAAGCCAGACATCCAAATGCGTATAAATCGGTCCAAGGTCCGTAATCGCGCCAACGACACTCAAACTGCTCGGGCGCCATGTAGGCCGGTGTCCCCATAACCGTCTCTTCTTCCCATGGAGACAGCACTTCTTGTTCGAGCGCGTGTGCGAGTCCAAAATCTGTGATCATCCACGCGTCACGTTGGCGACAAAACAGCACGTTTCTGGGCTTAAGATCCCGGTGGATCACACCTCTCGCGTGGGCGTGCGCGAGGGCATCGAGGAGGGATAAGAGGATATGACGAAGCTCGCTCCAATTGAGCTGACCACAAAGCGAGCGCAGACTACCGCCGTCTGCGCGCTCCATCACAAGATATGGACTCTGTTGACGTAATCGGTTGTTGGAGGCGTTGGCTGATGTTTCTGACACCTGTCCATAATCGAAGACCATCACGATGTTAGGGTGTGTAAGCCCTGCGACCGCGCGTACTTCGTTTCTGAACGCCGAGAGAAACAAGGGATCTCGTGTCTTCTCGCTGGTCAACACCTTGACCGCGACATCCACACCCTGTTCTCGGTGCTCTCCCGCCCATACTTCAGCCATCCCACCTCGGCCTATGGGCTTCTTGAGTGTAAATACCTCCAGCGGGATCAAAATCAGCCTCCCGTTGTCCCGTTTTGCAAACTTCTGCTACCGATCACCATAGCACTTGTAATGGTTCAGTTTCAATAGACTTGCCCTGAATTCTTTCCTTGCAGGGCCGAAGAAACTAAGGCTCTGCTCTGTAACTTGCAAGCTCTTTTTTCCAGAGTGAGCAAAAGTAGGGGAGCTTTGTCGAGGAGAGGGGGACGAGGAGGATCAGTCAGAAGAGTCCGAAAGGTTGGGTTTGTAAAGGGTTTTGCTTCCCAAGCTTAGGACAAAGCGCGTCAGGGGACGTGGAGAGAGACGGCTGAACCATAAAAGGAATTTGGCTCTCCAACCCGGTACGATCAGAGCCTTTCCTTTAGCAAAGCCTCGCAATGACTCTCTCGCACAGTGTTCCGCTGAGATCTCCAAAAAAGAGGGTACAGAGTGCTCCAAAGGGTTTTCTGCGATGGCTTCAAATTCTGTGGTGACGGGTCCCGGACAGACTTGGCTGACTGTGACACCAAAGCCCGCGACTTCACAACGTAGACATTCGGTAAAACCTGTGACGTAGTGCTTGGTCCCGACGTAGACTGCAAAGCCCGGCATAAAGCTGAGTCCAAACCCCGAACTGACGTTGAGGATACCACCACTTCGGCGTTCTCTCATCGGCTTGATCAGTCGGTGGGTGAGATAGGTAAGTCCTGTGATGTTCAGAGCGATCATGCGTTGCAGCTTGTCCCAATCACCAAACTCAAACGCGCCAATATCCCCAAAACCTGCGTTGTTGATCAAGATGTCGATCTGTGGCGCTTGTGCCTTGAGTTGTGTGAGGAGGTCATCAATCGCGTCTGTATCTGTAAGGTCACAAGGTGCGACGATGACTTGTAGGGTGGCGTTGCGTTTGAGCAGCTCGGCTTTGAGCGCTTCAAGGCGTTCTTGTCGTCTCGCGACGAGGATCAGACAACGAGCTGTTGTGGCCAGTTCGTGAGCCATGGCCCAACCGATACCCGCAGATGCACCCGTAAGTAAGATCGTCGCTTGCTGAAGTGGTGGTCGCACGTATATTCCTTTTGCTTGAAAGACGAAACCCAAGATTTCGGATTCCGTAGGTGTAGAATCTTTGTTTGAAAGATGACCTCATTGGCCCTTTGGAAGGATTGTTTGTGTGACGATCTCGAAGCGGTGTTTGCGTTCGAGTTGTTTGCGAAGTGCCCAGGCAAAGCCATTGTCTTTGGGGCGAAGTCTTTTGCGCGTTTTGGGGTGCCTGATGCCACTACGTTGAAGCGCTGCCACAATACGACGCAGCTTCTTTTTGAGCGTTGGTCGCGCGCTGATGTACCGAAGGGAACCTTGCCCGATCATAATATGTCCCATCCACTGCCTCCGCCATGCGTGTCGTCCCCACTTACGTGTGTACACGACGAGTCGGATCGTCTCGGGGGCATCGTCGGCTGTCTGTGGTTTTGTCCCCCCACGTCGACGCTCTCTGAACGTTTTGCCTTTGGGGTTGGCTGTTTGTGGAGAGGTTGTCTTCACTGACAGGAATGCTTTGGGTGTATCTCCGCCTCTTGTCGGTGGTCGATAACGTCCTTTTCGTTTGGCTGGCTTCTTGCGAATGAAGATTTTGGGGTACACGTTGAACTGCTTCAGGTTGAGGCCTGGAAGCTGAACGATCGGAGGCGCTGGGACATTCTTTTTCTTTTTAGCCATCACAGGGGATGAGGTCGACCACATCCCCAAAACAAAACATCCCAGACATAATGTCATCTGTAAGGTTCGCATCACTGCTCCCTGTAAAAAGGCAGATATCTGCCTTCGATAATGAGGTCAAAGGCCATCCCTTATGATGGGATCACTGCGTTCGTTGTGTCAATGAGACTTCCTTTTTGTGAGTGAATTGTCTCACCTCTTGGTTCCAGTTTTTGTCCAGCGCTAGCTGCATGACCAGCGAAAGGGGGCGGAGTGGAGAGCCTGTCTTCCTTTTGCTGTGATCTCTTCGCCATGATATCCTTTGGCAGAGTGCTTTTCTATCATAGGAGATCGTTTGCAACTGTCAAAGTAGGTCGGTTGGTACTTTACCTCATCGTTTTTGTGTAAGAAGGGAGCGAAAAGATGCCTGTCAGAGTTGAAAAGAATGGGTATGTGACGACTGTCATTTTGGATCGAAAAGAGGTCCGCAATGCTGTCGATCGTCAAACAGCACAAGCGCTCGCGGATGCGTTTCGCGCCTTCGATGAGGACGAAGAGGCGCGCGTGGGTGTCTTTTGGGGGGCGAACGGGACGTTCTGTGCAGGGGCGGACCTGAAAGCCGTGGCGAGGGGGGAGCCAAATCGACTCGAAGCTACAGGTGATGGGCCGATGGGACCGTCTCGTATGCTCTTAAAAAAGCCCGTGCTCGCGGCGATCTCCGGTTACGCTGTCGCAGGAGGGTTGGAGTTGGCGTTGTGGTGTGATCTGCGTGTTGTCGAAGAGGACGCAATCATGGGCTGCTTTGAACGACGTTGGGGGGTACCACTGATCGATGGTGGGACGATCCGTTTACCTCGTGTGATCGGTCTTGGAAGAGCGCTCGATCTGATCCTGACTGGGCGCCCTGTTGACGCGCAAGAGGCCCTCCTGATGGGATTGGTGAACCGTGTCGTCCCGAAAGGGAAGGCGCGCGAGACTGCCGAGGAGATCGCTGCTGAGATCGCTGCATTTCCGCAACGGTGCATGAGAGGGGATCGGCTCTCTGCCTATGAACAGTTCGATCTTTCGTTCGATGAGGCGATTCAAAATGAGTTGCGACATGGGCGGCAGGCGCTTGAGGAGGAGACTCATAAAGGGGCGTCGTTGTTTGCAGACGGTGCCGGACGTCATGGTGATTTTGAAAAGAAGTAGGCGCCTTTACACACCCAAAAAGGCCCGCACAGTCTGTGTGAAGGCTTCTGGTTGTTCGAGGAAGGGAAAGTGCCCGCTCTCTTCGAGGATTTCGAGGCGGCTGTTGGGAAAAGCTTTGTGTGTCTTCTCTTGGGCTTCGACGACGAAGAAGTCGTGTCTACCTGCGAGCACAAGCGCAGGGGTTTCGACCTGATTCATCGCGGGTTGGAGATCGTATGCCTTCATCTCTGTGGAGATTTGATCGGCCATATCGACAGTATAGTCGAAATGCAGTTGAGGTAGCAGCGCGAGATCCGTCAATCCGCCGGAGAGTCCAAGTGTGACCGCTTGGACTTGCTCTTCGTGAGTCCAGGGGCGTTTGCGACGGATCTTATTGAGCTGGATAAGATCCCACTTGAGATCTTTGTCCATCTTGGCCAGTCGCCCCATTAACGGATCGTGTTCGGCGACTTTGGCGATGGGGGACGCTGTCAACAGAACCACTTTGTCAACAAGCGCCGCGTGTTCCTTGAGAAAACACATCGTCTCCACTGCGCCGAATGAGTGACCCATGATGTAGACAGGCTGATTGGGATTGTTCTCCTTGGCCCATAACACCAACTCCTTGAGCAGATCGACTTCACGTTGCATGGTGTATGTTTCCCCCTCTGGGAGGGGTTGAGAACGACCACAACCTGTCTGATCGTGTGCGATCACCTTGTAGGATTCCGCAAGGGGGAGCATAAAGGGGGTCAGATATCGACTGCTGAGTCCTGGACCACCGTGGATAACGAATAAAGAAGGGCCTTCACCTGTAGTTTCGACGTGCACATCGAGGCCGCGAAACTGGAAGGGGATGGATGTGTAGTGCACGAGGCGCTCCAAAAGGTTGTGAGATGGAGGTGATATCGTTGTGTCGGCAGAAGGTTATTCTGTAGGGAGCTGTTCGACAAAGTCGAGATCTCTAGGTACAGCGATGCCTCCGATTTTTTCTCTGATGAATGCTTTGAGTTGTTTTTTCAACTTGAGATCGGGTTTGATACCGTCTTCTACGACGATGGAACACGCGATCGCTTCCGTTTTGATCTTGTCTTCTGCGGGATGCCCTACGACGGCTTTGACCGAAGGGTGAGAGCGAAGGATATGTTCAATACTTGCGAGCGCGATCCGGTGTCCGGCAATGTTGACAATACGGTCATGTCGCCCAAGCAGCTTATACGTTCCATCTTCTCGCATCATCGCACGATCAAAGGTTGAGTACATTCCTTCAAAGTGCGAGAAATAGGCATCGTAACGCTCTGGTGCACCCCATATATCCGCGAATGTCCCTGGTGGCAGAGGCGCTTTTCCGATGAGCAGACCTTCTGTCTCTGGGGGGAGGGGAGTGCCTGATTCATCGACGACTTGGAGTTGCCATCCCAGACAGGGGCGTCCTGCACTACCGGCGGTTGGTGTTTGTGAGGCGACCCCCATGTGAAGACCTGTGATCGACCATCCGCTCTCTGTTTGCCAGTAATGATCGATGACAGGAATGCCAAAGCGCTCTGTGCTCCACTCCTGGATCGCAGCATCACAGCGTTCTCCTGCGAGGAAGATGTAGCGCAACGAGAGCTTAGCCTTCTCGATACTATCTTGAGGATAGCGTTTGAGGATCCTCATGGCTGTGGGGGCGGAGAACATGATCGTCACATTGTGTTTTTCCGCGACCTCCCACCACACACCTGCGTGAGGGAAGAGAGGTGTACCTTCGTAGAGAAGGGTCGGAATTCCGTGTAGCATCGGACCATAAGCGATGTAGCTGTGACCGACAATCCAACCAATATCGGAGGTGGACCAAAAGACATCGTTGGGACCACAATTGTAGAAGTGCTCCATACTCGATGTGATCGCGACGGTGTAACTTCCTACTTTGTGGACAACACCATCTGGGCGACCATCACTGCCCGCTGTGTAGAGAATAAACGCAGGATCTTCAGCGTCGATGGTTGCGCAGGGGAAGTCTGGTTGGTGTTGTGTCAGAAGTGCACGCCAATTGTGTTGGTGTCCCTGGTCGAGTTGGAAATCTGGATCGATTTGTCTATCCCAGACGAGTGTCGGGAGTGTACGATCGAGCTGTGTATAGGCTTGTTCGACGACCTGATGGATGGGGATCAAGCGCCCACCACGTTGTGTATTGCATGCTGTCAGTATGAGGCTCGGTTCTGCGTCGGCGATACGTTGTGCGAGAGGCGTTGATGGGTAGCCTGAGAATACGACGACATGGATGGCACCAAGGCGAGCACACGCGAGCATCGCGACCAGCGCTTGTGGGATCATCGGCATGTAGATGACGACACGATCGCCTTTGGAGATGCCAAATTGATGATGCATCAATGAGGAGAGGCGTTTGACCTCATCGAGTGTCTCAGAGAAAGACCACACCTCACTGCCTGAAAGTTCCGGGCATTCCCAAATGATCGCAGGTTTGTCGCCAAGTCCAGCTTCTACATGTCGGTCGAGTGCGTTGTCACAGAGATTGAGCTGACCACCGACAAACCAACGTGGGCGGATCGGATTGTCTGCCTGAAGGACTTTGTCGTAAGGGCGCTGCCATCGCAGTGTTTGCGCATGTGTATCCCAGAATGTATCGGGACTTTCGATGGACTGGCGATAGTACGGGAGATATTCATTGTGATTTTGCACAGCTCTGCTCTTCCATAATGGTCGGACGTTGTTGGGTAGAGGGAAGGAGAGAATGTTTGGTTTGTCGGAGGTGAGGAGGTAGGGGTGTCATGGAGTGGGGGATTACTGAACGAATTTTTCCACAGTGTCCACACAGGAGTTGAGTGTCACCATGTTGGGGAATTCTTCTTCAGGGATGGAGATCTTGTATCGTCGTTCGAGGGTGGACAATACTTCCAAAAGCATCATGGAGTCGAGGCCGAGGTCATTGATAAAGTGGACCTCTGGTTGAATGCTATCCATTTCGTCGATTTCACCGACTTCTGCGATCACTTCACGAATTTCTTCCATAAGCTCTTGTCGACTGACTTCCATTTTTAAACTCCTTGCTCAGGGACGAATTTCTCTCTATGGAGGGGCTCATCCTGGCCTATTAAATCATAATGTATAGCTCTTTGTGCGGGCTTTTGAGCATGCATATACTTGTGTGTTGCGCGAGAGGGAATAGCACAGTTGCTACGAAAAGGTCAACAAGATTTATGCGTCTTTTGTCGAGGCTTTGAGCAACATCGCGGAATGGTTGCCGGTCATCCCGCAAGAAAGGACAAGCGCGTATTGAGATTCTCTTTTGAGGGGTTGTTGTGGAACCCAAAGCGGAAAATCTTCTGTGACGTTGTGTACAGAGGGAGTTGCGCTGACTTGTTGTGTGGACAAATCGTGGACCGCAGCGGCGAGCTGAAGTGCGCTTGATGCCGCGAGACATTCGCCAAAGTAGGCTTTGTGTGCGACAACAGGAATCGATGACAACGCGTCACCAAATGCTTGTGAGAGCGCCTGAGCTTCGTGTCGATCGGCTGCAGGATAACCATTGGCGCTCGAAGCGATGAAGCCGATCTCACTTGGTGAGACACCTGCTTCTTCGAGTGTTTGTTTGATGACGTACGTCGCGCCTTCGGCGTCAGGTGAGATCGGTTGCTCGGCTGTTCCATCAAAGCAGGTGTGGTAGCTGACGATCTCTGCGAGAGGTTGTGCATCACGTGCAGCAGCATGTGCGGCTGTCTCCATGATGAACAGCGCGGTCCCTTCTCCTAACAGAAATCCATCGCTGTCTTTATCAAATGGGGCCATACTATGGGACTTCGAGACCATTTCGTTGGTTTCGTAACCCACGCAGATATGGTAAGAGAGCTCCTCTGAACCACCTGCGAGCATGACCTCTTCGTAACCACTGCGGATCTGGTCTGCAGAGAAGATCACTGCGTCGAGACCGGAACCAAAGCCGTTGGAGATCGTCGTACTGGAGCGCGTCAGGCCAAAGCGGTTGTTTCCTTGACTCGGTGGGGAGTTGATCACGAGGTTCGGGAAGTGCATGGGGTTGAGCGACTTGAACCCTTCTGTGAGATACAGCGCGGTAAAATCTGCGAGAGATGTGAAGCTACCGAATGTCGTCCCAATGGTCAGTCCAAACTTTTCGGGACCAATGGCTTCGATGGTTTCGGCGAGATCTTTTTGGATAGAGGCGAGGACGAGTAGGGTGTTGCGATCGAGGGTGCGCAGTCCTTTTCGTCCGAGGATCTCTTTGGGGGCAAAGTCCCAAACTTCTCCACCGTGGATTTCTTCGTCAAACAGAGTGACTTTTTTGAGGCGATGTTCACTTGCCTGGAGACCCTGACCAAAGGCCTCATATCCGATACCCAAGGCCGAGAGGACAGCGGACTTGGTGATAACAATTGATTGTTTCATGAGGGTGCCTTTTGTTACCTTTAAGCGAATTTTTGGAAGATCAGCGTCGAGTCATTCCCACCGAACGCGTAGGCGTTTGATGCAGCGATTTGGACATCTCTTTCGCGCGCTTCGTTGGGTACGTAGTCGAGATCGCAGAGGGGATCTGGAGTTTCGTAATTGAGGGTCGGAGGGATGATCCCGTGCTGGAGTGTCAGGCAGGTGGAGACAGCTTCGATGGCGCTAGAGGCACCCATACAGTGTGCGATCATGGCTTTGATCGAGTTGACGGAGCACTTGTAGGCCTGGTCACCGAGGACTTCTTTGATCACTTGTGTTTCGATCTTGTCGTTTTCTTGTGTACCTGTCCCGTGTGCACAGACATAATCGATCTCGCTGGGGTTGACACGTGCGTGCTTGAGAGCGTTGACGAGTGCGATCTTTCCGCCCACACCATCTGGGTGTGGGATGCTCATTTTAAACGCGTCACAGCCGAGCCCGTAACCGAGGAATTCGGCGATGATGTGTGCGCCACGTTTTTTGGCATCGGTGTAACGTTCGAGGACGAGCGCACCAGCACCTTCGCCAATCATCATCCCCTGGCGGTTTTGATCGAATGGACGGACGTGATCGGGGGACATCGCGCGCAGCTTGTTAAAGCCGACGAACGCGATACGTGAGAGCGCGTCACTGCCGCCTGCGACCATGACATCGACGCGACCATTTCTAAGCAGGTCAGCGGCGTAACCGATGGCGTAGTTGCCTGCTGCACATGCTGTGGGGATCTGGAAGTTGGGACCTTTGAAGCCCTGTGCATATGCGATGTTGTTGGCGATTTTGTGGTTTGGCAGTTTGAGCCACAGGTCAGGGGGGACGTCTTGGGGGCTCTGCTCAACGCTGATGTCGAGGATCTTATCGAAGATCCCGGGCTCTCCCATTGTCGTTCCGAAGGACACACCTGCGCGGTAGGGGTTGAGCGTCGAGGTGTCGACACCTGATTGCTCCATCGCTTGCTTGACAGCTGCGATCGCGAGGTGGGAGGCTCGTCCTGCGCGTGCAGCGAGCTCTGCGGACATGTGTTCTTCGGGCACAAAGCCCTCGACGGAGCCTGCGCGGTGGGTGTTGAGCTGAGATGTATCGAAAGCCGTGACTTCGCGGATGCCGATATGGCCTGTCTTGAGACTATCCCAGGTCTCTTGGACGTTGTTGCCGATAGGGCTGACGACGCCAAGTCCTGTGACCACGATTCGCGAATCATCGTCGTGGCGAGCTTTGACTGACATGGTGTTTTCCTCTCTACACGGTGTAAATGTAAGAGTCTGGAGGGGAGGTGTTGTTGGGTGTATGGGGAGACGCTGTTAACAGGTCATCCCACCATCGATGACAAACACCTGGCCCGTGATATAAGACGCCTTGTCGGACATAAGGAAGGCAGTGATATCTGCGACTTCGTCTGCATTTCCAAAGCGCTTCATTGGGATCATCGCGAGGATTTGTTCGCGCATTTTCTCGGGAACACTCGATACCATGTCTGTGTCGATAAATCCAGGTGCGACAACGTTTACACGGACATTTCTCTGCGCACATTCCTTGGCAAGAGAACGGCTTAGTCCGATAATACCGGCTTTTGATGCTGAGTAGTTGACTTGGCCTGCGACACCCACGACACCTGATACGGATGACATATTGATCACCGCGCCGTGCTTTTGCTTGAGCAGGTGTGGTACGGCTGCACGACACATGTAGAATGTGCCGTTGAGGTTTGTTTGGATGACATCGTGCCAGTAGTCTTCAGGCATCATAAACAATGTGCGATCCTTGTTGATACCAGCGTTGTTGATCAGCGTATCAAGTCCATCCATGCGATCTTTGGCTTCTGCAAATAACTCTTTTGCTTGCGCGAAGTCGGAGACATCCGATTGGATGGCCTCTACCTTTCCTGGCGCGTCGGATAACTCTTCGACCAGCGCATTGGCCGCTTCCTCGTTGGAGCGGTAACTGAAGATCACGTGCGCGCCTTCTCGTGCGATACGTTGGACGATGGCTTTCCCTATGCCGCGACTTCCCCCTGTGATCAAAACCTTTCGAGTGTTCATCGTATGTTCCCTCGCCTTGCGTGTCGGTTATGCCGAAAGAATCTAGCATCTCTTTCGTCGTGTATACTGGTCCAGTTTTCAAAAACCGGACCATCATAGGTGTCTTGTCTTTGGAATGCAAGGTCTTTCTAGCTTCGGTGAATTGACACGTAGACGCTCCTCAAGTTATCAGTGAAAGCTGATCAAAACCCGAAGTGTCAGTGGAGGCATATGGATGGCAAAAAGACATCGCAGTCACAAACAGAGGAAAGAAACATCACAGACCAAGAGTTCATCCCCTTCTAAGGAGAGGGGAGGGCGGGATGAGCGTGGGCGTAAAAAGCGCGCGTATGATCCGCTACGGAGGGATGTTGCTCGTCATGACACCGCCGAAAAAGAGGAGCAGCGTACCGATGAGAAGGAGTGGGTGTACGGTGTGCATCCTGTCGAGGAGTGGTTGTCCGAGCGTGCTGACAAGATCGAGGAGTTGTTTCTCTCTTCTGAGCGCAAGGATCAAGTGGTCGCGAGGATGATCCGTCAGGCAAATGACGAGGGCGTGTTGATCCGGCATCGACCCCGTACCTATTTTGACCGACTCTTTCCCCAAAAAAACCATCAGGGGATCGCGATCCGATGTCGACAGTTTGCGTATGCTGCGTTTGATGACTTGATCGGACAGCTCGATCAAGGTCCGATCGTCTTTTTGACGGGGATTCAAGATCCTGGAAACCTCGGAGCAATGATTCGATCTGCTCGTGCTTTTGGTGCACACGCTATCTTGTTAAGTCAGCGAGATAGTTGCCCCGTGAATGGGACTGTGATCAGGGCTTCAGCTGGCGCGACTGCATCTCTTCCGATCGCACTTGTGAGGAACGCAAGCCAGGCCGTGAAGCAGCTCAAAGAGGCTGGTTGGTGGATTCTTGGACTGGCTCTTGGCGGCGCGCCTTTGGCCCAATTTGATCTCGATCGTCCAGCTGTCTTCTTGCTCGGAGAGGAAGGAAAGGGGTTGAAGCCTTCATTACAAAAGAACTGTGACGCTTTATTGGAGATTCCCATGGCTGATGGGTGGGATTCTTTGAACGTTGCGACTTGTGGTGCGGTGGTTTTGTACGAATGGGCGCGACAAACTGGATTTGCGAAATCTTAGACAGGACAGTCGATTACAGGAAATGACAGTGGAGAGCGAACCCTTTTTTATGGGGCTGCGTCTTAATGAAGGCTTGTGGAGAACGATCTCTTGCTCGATCTTCTGTCACTGAGATGGTGTCCTGGATACCTTCTGACAGTCGATCTCCCCAAAACGACCCCAGAGCAAGCTTTACTCGATGAATAGAGCGATTCTGAGGCTGGTAAAAAAACACAATGTTTTTAAGGGGAAAGAAAAACTTGAGAAAAAAGTCTTGACTTTGAGAATCGAATCCGCTAATAACAGGCGTCCAACGACGAAGAGTCACAAACGAGACTTTCAAAGCGTTGGAAGCTTCATTCAAAAACAAGTGTGTTTTTCGAGTGGATGTAATGCTGGCATAGCTCAGTTGGTAGAGCAGCTGATTTGTAATCAGCAGGTCGCAGGTTCGACCCCTGTTGCCAGCTTTTAACTTCTTTGTTTTAGAAGTTTCTTTGAAAAAAGAAATCGGAGGAGTTCCCGAGTGGCCAAAGGGAACAGACTGTAAATCTGTCGTCGTACGACTTCGAAGGTTCGAATCCTTCCTCCTCCACATGCGGGAATAGCTCAGTTGGTAGAGCGTCAGCCTTCCAAGCTGAATGTCGCGAGTTCGAACCTCGTTTCCCGCTCTTTTTTTTGCCTTGCCCCATCTTTTGCGTTTTTGAGAGATGGGGTAAAATTGTTGCCTATGTAGCTCAGGTGGTAGAGCACATCCTTGGTAAGGATGAGGTCACCGGTTCAAATCCGGTCATAGGCTTTCGGCAAAAGGTCGCCTCCCTCTTGTAGGTGACCCAGCAGCGAATCAAGTTTCTATATATCCTTTATATAGGGTATCTCACCATCCTCCGCCTTATCATGATGTATATGGTTGAGATAGTGACATAGGGGTAGAGAGCAAGGTGCAAGCCTGCCTGGCCCATCACAGTTCGTTCCGTTAAGCTACCTTGTTGTAAGGTGGTTTGGCGGATTTCTGTATATTTACAAATATCCATTTTATACCCTCTTGTCAATTACGGAGTCAGGGCACGATGTCAAAAGAAAAATTTGAAAGGAGCAAGCCTCACGTCAACGTTGGGACCATCGGTCACGTCGACCACGGCAAAACAACTCTTACTGCGGCTATCACCAAAACTTTGGGAAGCAAAGGATCGGCTGAATTCGTTCCCTTCGATCAAATTGACAAAGCTCCCGAAGAGCGTGAGCGTGGTGTTACTATTAACACTTCCCACGTCGAGTACGAATCTGATAACCGTCACTATGCACACGTTGACTGCCCCGGTCACGCCGACTATATCAAAAACATGATTACCGGTGCGGCGCAGATGGACGGTGCGATTCTTGTTGTTTCTGCTGCTGATGGTGCAATGCCCCAAACACGTGAGCACGTTCTCCTCGCTCGTCAGGTTAACGTTCCTTACCTCGTTGTCTTCTTGAACAAGTGTGACATCGTTGATGATGAAGAACTTCTTGAGCTTGTCGATATGGAAGTTCGTGAACTTCTTACCGACTACGAGTTCCCCGGAGATGACACTCCTGTTATCCAAGGTAGTGCACTCGCTGCATTGAACAGTGATGACTGGCAAAGTGATGACTGCAAACCCATCATGGAATTGGTTGATGCACTCGACACTTACATCCCCGAGCCAGAGCGCGCAATTGACAAAGCTTTCTTGATGCCAATCGAAGACGTCTTCACCATCTCCGGTCGTGGTACTGTTGTGACTGGTCGTGTTGAGCGTGGTATCGTTAAAGTTGGTGACGAAGTTGAGATCGTTGGTTTCCAAGAGACTCGCAAGATCGTCGTCACTGGTGTTGAAATGTTCCGTAAACTTCTCGACGAAGGTCGTGCAGGTGATAACTGTGGTATTCTTCTCCGTGGTATCAAGCGTGATGAAGTTGAGCGTGGACAAGTCCTCGCGAAGCCCGGAAGCATCACTCCTCACACCAAATTCAAGTCTGAGGTTTACATCCTGAGCAAAGACGAAGGTGGACGTCACACTCCTTTCTTCAAAGGATACCGTCCCCAGTTCTACCTCCGTACAACTGACGTGACTGGCATTATCCACCTTCCCGAAGGTGTTGAGATGGTTATGCCTGGCGACAACATCGCAATGGAAGTTGAGCTCATCACTCCAGTCGCGATCGAAAAAGAACTTCGCTTCGCAATCCGCGAAGGTGGTCGTACAGTCGGCGCCGGTGTTGTGAGTGAAATCGTCGAATAAGATTTCGATTTGAAGGTGTCATGAGAGTGACATTTTCAGTAGGCTAGTAGCTCAATTGGTAGAGCAACGGATTCCAAATCCGTAGGTTGGGGGTTCAAGTCCTCTCTGGCCTGTTTGGTTAATGTGAAGACCGCATTCGTCGAGTTTGATAGAACATCCCAGGTGATACACCGCCTGGGATTTTTCTTGCTCAGTCGTCTGCGGTTTTCGTGAATAAAACGAGGCTCTCTCATATGAATACAAATACACGTTGGGTGTTTTTGGGTTTCCTTGCCATTGGAATGTTGACCGCCTGGGTTTTGGGTGAAGGTCTTCAAACTCTTTTCTTCTGGCTTCGTCGCTACAATGTTCGTGATGTTGAGATTCTCGGCAGCGCGTTTACATTGGCAAGCTTGCTTGGTGTTGTGATTACTGCGGTCGCAGGTTTCCTGTTGTGGAAGAACGACAACATCAACACCTCCTCTCACGAGGTTGTCGAAGAGTTGCGCAAAGTGACATGGCCCGATGGGAAAGATACCCAAACATCAACCATCGTTGTGATCATCACCACTATTATTATGTCCGCGTTGTTGTGGGGCTTTGACTTTGTCTGGGCCTGGGCAACTGGATTGATCTACGGTGGTGGTGCCGGCTGAGAATTCTCACCTTTGACCTTCGGAGGCCTCTATGTCAGACGACATCAAGCTCAGATGGTATGTGGTAAACACGTACTCTGGGTATGAAAAGAAGGCAAAACTAAGTCTTCAAAAACGTATTGAAACAGAAGAACTTGAGCAGTTCTTTGGGGATGTTGAGACTGAGATCTTGATCCCTGTAGAGACCCTCGAAGAAGTTCGCAAAGGTGAGAAGAAGAGCTCCGAACGCAAATTTTTTCCGGGTTACATGTTCATTCGTATGCATTTGAACGAAGAGACATGGCACTTGGTGAAAGATACGCCTAAGATCACTGGTTTTGTGGGCAACAAAGATCGTCCAGTGCCAGTGAGCCAGGCCGAAGTCAACCGAATCAGACGTCAGATGGAAGAAGGGATCCAGCGTCCCAAACCATTGGTCGAATTCGAGAATGGGGAAGAGGTCCGCGTTATCGACGGTCCTTTCACCAACTTCAATGGCGTGATCGAAGAAGTGAAACCAGACAAGGGCAAGGTCCGTGTTATGGTCAGTATCTTTGGTCGCGAAACACCTGTCGAACTCGACTTTATGCAAGTCGAAAAACTCTAACTCCGCTGTGTCCCAGCGGAGTGAAGATGTGCAATGTAAAAGGAAGGTATCATGGCGAAGAAAGTGATGGCAGAGGTCAAGCTCCAGTGTCCCGCTGGAAAGGCAAACCCCTCTCCACCAGTTGGTCCTGCATTGGGTCAGCACGGTGTGAATATTATGGAGTTTGTCAAGCAATTTAACGCCAAAACTGCCAAGCAAGAAGGCATGGTGATTCCAGTTGTGATCACGATCTATGCGGATCGTTCATTCACATTTATCACCAAAAGCCCACCAGCTTCGATTTTGATCAAAAAAGCTATCGGTCTTCGCACTGATGGAAAACCTGGTACAGGTGCCAACAAACCCGGTAAGGAAAAAGTTGGTACAATCACCTGGGATCAACTCGAAGAGATCGCAAAGATCAAGATGGAAGATCTGAACGCCGTGGATATGGAAGGCGCAAGAAAGATTATCGCAGGAACAGCCCGCTCCATGGGTGTTGATGTCCGATAGTCCTACTTCTTATCCCCGCGAAATAAAGGCCGGTTTGTGTCGGCCTTTTGTCTTCTAAACGAACCCATTACAATGTGTGGACGTCTGGACTACCTCCCCAACCAGCGTTGTTGGGATGAGACTGGATGCCGAACCACTGGTAGGAGTCATACACAATGCCAAAAATCCCCAAGAAGCGAGAGAATGCCGAAAGCGGCCGTCGTCTCAAAAAACGTCGTGGGAAAAACAGCGTTAACGCAAAGAAAATCTTTGACGCTCAAAAGCTCCACACTGTAGACGAAGCAGTTGAGCTGTTGAAATCCCCCGAGTTTAACAAAGCCAAATTTACACAGACCGTCGAAGTGGCTGTCCGCCTTGGTGTGGACCCACGTAAATCCGACCAGATGGTCCGTGGTGCAGTTGTCCTTCCTCACGGGACAGGAAAGACTGTTCGCCTGTTGGTCTTCGCAAAGGGCGAAAAAGCCAAAGAAGCAGAAGAAGCAGGTGCGGATATCGTAGGTGGTGAGGATATCGTCGAAAAAATCCAAAAAGAAGGTTGGATGGACTTCGACAAAGCGATCGCAACACCTGATATGATGCGTCACGTTGGTCGTATTGGTAAGCTTCTTGGACCTCGCGGCCTGATGCCCAGTCCAAAAGATGGAACCGTCACTTTTGACGTGTCCAACGCGGTCAAAGAGCAAAAAGCTGGTAAAGTCTCTTTCCGTGTCGATAAAGCTGGTATCGTCCACTCTGCCATCGGACGTGCTGACTTTACCGAACAACAAATCAAAGACAACTTGCTTGCGTTGGTCGGGACTCTCATCCGACTCAAGCCCCAAACAGCCAAAGGGATTTACATGCGTCGAGCGGCTGTCTCGATGACACAATCCCCTGGTGTTCGACTCGATACTTCCGACTTGCAGGCTGCTGCAAAAGGTAAATAATCTATATACTGACTTCTTTCTTTGTCGTAGACCGTAGGTCCCTTTTTGGGTTAATCGACACCGTCGTCCTACCGAGACAAGGAACGCAGGATGTTCGTTTTACGTATCCACTGGATGCATAACTCGCGGCTGCGATAAAGATCGACGTCTTTTTGTCCATGAAGGAGTGACGATGGAAAGATCAGAAAAAGAACAAGTCGTTGCTGAACTTCACGAGGAATTTTCAGGGATCCAAGGCGCAGTGATCGCTCAGTACCAGGGACTCTCCGTCAAGGAGATCACCGAAGTACGTAGAGCATTCCGTGCCGAAGGTGTCACGTTCAAAGTGTTGAAAAACACGTTGGCACGTATCGCATCAGAAGATACTCCTTTGAGTGTCGTCTCCGAAGATTTTGTCGGTCCAATTGCCTTGGCATACAGCCAGGAAGATGCAATTGCGCCTGCTCGTGTTGCAAGCAAATGCGCAAAAGACAACGATAAGTTTGAGCTCAAAGCAGGCTACATCGACGGCACACGCCTCGATCTCGCAGGCATTGACTCGCTCGCGAAGTTGCCAAGCAAAGACGAAATGCGCGGAAAACTGCTCAACGTCTTTATGGCACCCGCAACAGGCCTTGTACGCGTGATGAACGGTGTGCCACAAAAACTCGCACTCGCCTTGTCCGCATACAAAGACAAAATGGATGGTGGAGAGTAAATCTCTCTCTTTCCTATACAAACAAACGAATAACAAGCGTAACTTGAAAGAATTCATAGGAGCCAAATCATGAGTTTCCAAAAAGAAGAATTGATCGAACAACTCAGCAACCTCACTGTCCTCCAAATCGCAGAGCTCGTGTCCGATCTCGAAGAAAAATGGGGCGTCTCCGCACAAGCAGCTGTTGCTGTTGCAGCTGCTCCTGGTGCTGGTGGTGGTGGCGAAGCTGCTGCTGAAAAAACTGAATTCGATGTCATCTTGACAAGCTTCGGTGACTCCAAAATCAAAGTCATCAAAGAGATCCGCGGTATCACTGGTCTCGGACTCAAAGAAGCCAAAGCACTCGTCGAAGGTGTACCCAAGGCGATCAAAGAAGGCGTCGAGAAAGACGAAGCTGAAGCAGTCAAAAAACAACTCGAAGGAGTTGGTGCTGCAGTTGAAATCAAGTAAGGTTTTCCTTGCTTCTTGTCACAAAAAGGGATAGTATCCCGGCTTGTGCTACACTACCCCGATCCGAACAGATCACATCTGGCTCGGTTGGGGTTTTCGTGTCTCTACTCTCCGAATTTGAAAAACTTAAATGATTTTCAATGATTGAGAGATGTTGGGTGGAGGATGAGTTCTCTCTCTGCTCCACTCAAACGTAAAGAGGTGTGACGCCTCTGCACATCCTCCAAACATGAGGCTGACGATTATATCAACGTATGCATCAAGATGGTCTTTAAGACAATCCAAGACCATGTGACATCGAAATGATAGCTTGATTGCCAGTGCGTATCTTTTCCTGTCTGTTGAACGTGTTTCTTTTGGACACTTTCAGCGAAAAAACAAAAAAAGATATGCCTGGCTTTCTTGCGTGGTGCGTAAGGAGCTTTTTCTGAATGTTTGAAAAAGTTTTTGAAATCAATGCTTTGTGTTTTGAAGTGATGTGCCGAGATGGACGTCATAACTCCCAACTTTTGCCCCTTACTTTTCCTGATAACATAAAGAAAACAAATACTTCTCTTTGTGTTTTCCTGTTCAGTTCATTGAAGAATGTAAAGTCATGGTTGGTCCGCAAGGTCGTCGCACACTCGCGGACGCAAGAGCTTGTTTGGCTTACCTCTACTGACTCGAATCAGAGCGCCTGAAGGAGGGTTGATGGCGACCCAAATCCAGAAAAATTTCCGGGCCCGAAGAAGCTTCGGTAAAATCCCAGATGTCATCGATATCCCTAACTTGATCGAGATCCAACGATCTTCATACGAGAAGTTTTTGCAATCCGATAAGCTCCCACACGAGCGCGAAAATATCGGCTTGCAAGCGGTCTTTAAAAGTGTTTTCCCCATCAAGGACTTCAACGAGACATGTCAGCTCGACTTCGTGAAGTACCACCTTGAGCCACCAAAGTATGACGTTCTCGAATGCCGACAGCGGGGGATGACCTACGCTGCCTCCATTCGTGTCGTGATCCGGCTCGTGATATGGGATGTCAACGAAGAAAGTGGAGACAAACAAGTTCTCGACTTCACCGAACAAGAAGTCTATTTTGGTGAGATCCCTCTGATGACTGAGCAGGGAACTTTCATCATCAATGGTACTGAACGCGTCGTGGTCAGTCAGTTGCACCGTTCACCTGGTGTTTTCTACGAACACGACAAAGGAAAATCGCACTCCTCCGGGAAAATCCTTTATTCGGCACGTGTTATCCCCTACCGTGGTAGCTGGGTTGACTTTGAATTCGATGCAAAAGACATCCTCTATGTCCGTATCGACCGACGCCGAAAGCTTCCCGCGACTGTCTTGCTCCGTGCACTCGGTTACACGACTGCCGAGCTGCTCAATGAGTTTTATGACAGCGAAGAGATCGAGCTCGTACCACCTTCGCGCAGTGAGGTTGAGTTTGTCTGGTGTCTCGATGCGATCGCAGACAAAGACGTCAAACTCGGCGACGAATTGATCGCTGCAAAAGGCGAATCTCTACGTGACACGTTGACCCCTTGGGTTGTCGGAGAGATGATCAAAGCCGGTGAAGAACCTGTCTACGTTCGTGGTGAGAACCTGATCGGTGCTGTTGCCGTTGAAGATGCATATGACAGTGATGGTGAGCTTTGTATCCCCAAAGACACTGTCCTTGATCGTGCCTCTCTCGAAAAGCTTCATGAAAATGGCGTTATCCGACTCATGGGGAAAGTGAAACTCCCCACTGATTACGCCAAAAAAGTCAATTTCGAGTTGTTGATCGGTCAACGCGCAACACGAGAAGTTTACCTTCCCGATGGTTCACGACTGGTGAAAGTTGGCCAGAAGTTTGGAACCAAGATCACCTCCCCACGTCTTCGTAAAATGCGTGATAACGGTATCACAAGCATTCCTATCAACGAAGATTATGTGATCGGGAAAGTTGCAGCCGAAGACATCTTCGACCCAATCGAAGGTGACGTCCTCGCCGAAGTCAACGAAGAGATCACGCCTGAAGTCCTCAAAGAGATCGTCGAACGTGGTATCACATCCTTCAAGGTTCTGTACATTGACAACGTGAATGTCGGTTCCTTTTTGCGTGATACCCTGAACCTCGACAAGATCAACACGCCTGAAGAGGCCATTATGGAGATCTACAGACGTCTCCGTCCCGGTGAGCCCCCAACAATGGAAACGGCTACCAACCTCTTCAATAACTTGTTCTTCAACCCTGAGCGCTACGACCTCTCCAACGTTGGTCGACTCAAATTGAACCACAAGTTTGATCTCGAAACGCCACTCTCCAAAACAGTCCTGACACCTGTCGACTTGATGGAAGTTGTCCGTTACCTGATCAATTTGCGTAACGGTAAAGACGGCTACAAAACAGACGATATCGACCACCTCGGTAACCGTCGTGTTCGTGCCGTTGGTGAGCTCTTGGAGAATCAATACCGTATTGGTTTGGTTCGTATGGAGCGCGCGATCAAAGAGCGTATGGTCATCCAGGAAGTGGAATCGATGATGCCCCACGACCTGCTCAACTCCAAACCTGTCACTGCTGTCGTCAAAGAATTCTTTGGCTCCTCACAGCTCAGTCAGTTTATGGACCAGACCAACCCATTGTCCGAAGTCACGCACAAACGTCGACTTTCGGCTCTTGGACCTGGTGGTCTGACCCGTGATCGTGCAGGCTTCGAAGTCCGTGACGTTCACACCACGCACTACGGTCGTATCTGTCCAATTGAAACTCCTGAAGGTCCAAACATTGGACTTATCGCGAGTTTGGCGACATATGCCCGCGTCAATGAGTTTGGCTTTATCGAGACGCCTTACCAATCCATCAAAGATGAGAAATTGACCGGTGACGTCCGTTACTACTCAGCACTTGACGAAGAGAAATATGCGATCGCACAGGCGAACGTTAATCTCGGTGAAAATGACGAGTTGCTCGATGACATCGTCACCGTTCGTCAGGCTGGTGAGACGATCATGGTCCCCAAAGAAGAGGTCCAATTGATCGACGTTTCGCCAAACCAATTGGTCTCTATCGCGGCCTCATTGATTCCATTCTTGGAGCACGATGACGCAAACCGCGCACTCATGGGATCAAACATGCAACGTCAAGCGGTGCCATTGCTTCGTACTCGTGCTCCTCTTGTAGGGACCGGTATCGAACGCATCGTCGCCCGTGACTCTGGTGTTACGCAGGTCGCAAAACGAGACGGTATCGTCGACTCTGTCGATGCATCCCGTATCGTCGTGCGTGTTGATACAGATGACCCACAGAACGATCTCGGCACGCAAGTCGACATCTACAAATTGGTCAAGTACCAACGCTCCAACCAAAACACCTGTATGAACCAAAAACCCATCGTCAAAGCTGGTGATAGGGTCTCACGTGGGGACATCATCGCTGATGGTCCTGCTACAGAGTGTGGTGAACTCGCGCTTGGACAAAACGCTGTTGTCGCGTTTATGCCCTGGAACGGATACAACTTTGAGGACTCCATCCTGCTCAGCGAGCGGATGGTCAAAGAGGACGTCTACACGTCGATTCACATCGAAGAGTTTGAGTGTATCGCTCGTGATACCAAGCTGGGGAAAGAAGAGATCACTCGTGATATCCCCAACGTCGGTGAAGAAGCACTCAAAGATCTCGATGAGAGTGGTATCATTCGTATCGGTGCGGAAGTTAAACCACAGGATATCCTCGTCGGTAAAATTACACCAAAAGGCGAAACACAACTCTCCCCTGAAGAGAAGTTGTTGCGCGCGATCTTTGGTGAAAAAGCCGGTGATGTCCGTGACACCTCACTGCGTGTTCCCCCCGGTGTTGTCGGAACTGTTATTGACGCACAGGTCTTCTGTCGACGCAAAAACGAAGATGTAGACTCTCGCACAAAACAGATCGAAGCCATCGAAGAGGCCAGGTTCCGCAAGGATATGAACTCCGAGTTGCAGATCCTTCGTCGCGCCGCGAACGAAAAGATCGCCGGGTTGCTCGATGGTCAGACGACCTCCAACAAAGTCGTCCACAACGGCGAAGTCTTGATCCCCAAAGGGAAGAAGCTCACACCTGAGCTGTTGCAAGACGTACCCCGCACAATGTGGACTGAGATTCCTATCGCAGATGATAACATTCAATTCCGTATCCACCGTATTGAGCGTGCTGTTGCTGAACAACAAAAGTTGGTCACCAAAAACTACGAAGCACGTATCGATCGTCTGAAAAAAGGCGACGAGTTGCCCCCTGGTGTGTTGAAGATGGTGAAGGTTTACATCGCTATCAAACGCAAGCTTCAGGTTGGTGACAAGATGGCTGGTCGACACGGTAACAAAGGGGTTGTCAGTCGTATTCTTCCTGAGGAAGATATGCCATACCTCGCAGACGGTACGCCCGTTGACGTGTTGCTCAACCCACTCGGTGTTCCTTCACGTATGAACGTCGGTCAGATCCTCGAAACACACCTCGGATGGGCTGCGCTCGGTATCGGCTCGGATATCAACGAGTTGGTCAAGGGGATCTACTCCGACGAAAAAGTACGCGAAGATCTCAAGTCAGTGTACGAGCCTCATGCAACTGTTGAGCTGCACGGTGGACGTGTTAACATCCACGAATTGCTCGATAGTATTGAGGGCGATGAGCTGCGTTTCTTTGGTTACAAGTTGAGACGTGGTGTACACGTGGCAAGCCCCGTTTTCGATGGTGCTTCCGAAGAAGAGATCCGCAACAAGCTTGCGTTCTGTCGTTATCCAGAGGCCGGACAGACTGTCCTGATCGATGGACGAAATGGTGAAGTCTTTGCACACAACGTCACTGTTGGTGTCATGTACATTCTGAAGCTGCACCACCTCGTCGACGACAAGATTCACGCACGCTCCATTGGACCGTACTCGCTCGTTACACAGCAACCTCTCGGTGGTAAGGCCCAGTTTGGTGGTCAGCGTCTCGGAGAGATGGAAGTGTGGGCGATGGAGGCCTATGGTTGTGCATATGGCTTGCAGGAATTTCTTACGGTGAAGAGTGATGATGTTGTCGGACGTACTCGCATGTACGAAGCGATCGTCAAAGGCGACAACGTCCTCGAGTCAGGTCTTCCCGAATCGTTTAACGTTCTGATCAAAGAACTTCAAAGTCTCGCGCTGGATGTCGAGCTCCTCGAAGATGTCGAAGATCCCTACGAGCAACAAAATCAATAGATAGATCGTCGATTCTTCGTCGAGTAGTTCATCCAATCACATCCTTCAACTTTGACTTGTGAGGGAAGTAGCCTTGAAAGATATTTTCAGCTTTTTCGAAAAACCTAAAGATCCCTTGAGCTTTCGTGCGATTCGGATCTCATTGGCTTCACCCACCAAGATCTACGAACTCTCCCATGGAGAGGTTAAGCGCCCTGAGACCATCAACTATCGTACGTTTAAACCCGAACGAGATGGTCTGTTTTGCGCCAAGATCTTTGGCCCCATCAAAGATTATGAGTGTCTTTGTGGGAAATACAAACGGATGAAACACCGCGGTGTCGTCTGCGAAAAGTGTGGTGTTGAAGTCATCCAGTCAAAAGTCCGGCGCGAGCGTCTTGGACACATTGGTCTCGCGACACCTGTCGCGCACATCTGGTTCTTGAAGAGTTTGCCCAGTCGTATCGGTAACTTGCTCGATATGACCCTGAAGGATCTTGAAAAGGTCCTTTACTGCGAGGCTTACGTCGTTATCAACCCCCGTAACACCACCCTCGAACGTGGTGAGCTGCTCAACGAAGAGCAGTACGAAAATGCACTGCTCGAATTTGAAGGGCAAGCAGATGAAATGGGGATCGCATTCGATGCTGGGATGGGCGCAGAAGCCATCAAGCAATTGCTGCTTGGGATGGATCTGCACACGCTCGGTATTTCCTTGCGGAAGGATATGCGTGAAGCGACTTCAGAAGCCAAACGTAAGAAGTTGGCCAAACGCCTTCGTGTCGTCGAAGCCTTCCGTGAGTCTGGAAACCAACCCGAGTGGATGATGCTCGAAGTCATCCCCGTGTTGCCTCCCGACCTTCGTCCTCTCGTCCCCCTTGAAGGTGGACGCTTTGCGACGTCGGACCTCAACGACCTCTATCGTCGTGTGATTAACCGTAACAACCGTCTTATCCGACTTCAGACGTTGATCGCTCCTGAGATCATCGTGCGTAACGAAAAGCGCATGCTGCAAGAAGCTGTTGACGCTTTGTTTGATAACGGTCGTCGCGGAAAAACCATCACCGGTCCCAACAAACGCCCCCTCAAATCCCTCTCCGATATGTTGAAAGGGAAGCAAGGGCGTTTTCGTCAAAACCTTCTCGGTAAACGGGTCGACTACTCCGGTCGTTCTGTTATCGTTGTCGGTCCCAGTCTCAAGCTCCACCAATGTGGTCTGCCCAAAAAGATGGCGCTCGAGCTGTTCAAACCCTTTATCTACAATCGTCTTGAAGAAAAAGGGTACGTTACGACCATCAAAAGCGCCAAGAAGATGGTGGAGAAAGAGAAGCCCGAAGTGTGGGATATTCTCGAAGAGGTTATCCGCGAGCACCCCATTATGCTCAACCGGGCACCAACACTTCACCGTCTCGGTATCCAGGCCTTCGAACCACTTCTGATCGAAGGAAAGGCGATCCGACTTCACCCTCTCGTTTGTACTGCGTTCAACGCTGACTTCGACGGTGACCAGATGGCTGTCCACGTTCCTCTGAGCATCGAAGCCCAGATGGAAGCTCGTGTCTTGATGATGAGTACCAACAACATCCTCTCACCTGCACACGGGAAGCCAATCATCAACCCCACACAAGATATCGTCCTCGGGCTGTATTACATCACCCGTGAACGTCCTCGTGTTGAAGGGGAAGATCGTATCTTCAGTAACACTGCTGAAGTACGTATGGCTTACGACTCTGGAGAGATGGACGTTCAGGCCAAGATCAAAGTGCGCATGAACCATGTCCGCTTTGAGCCTGGTACGACGACTTTGACCGAGAAATTTGAGCTTGTTGAGACAACTGTTGGTCGTGTGATCTTGAATGAAGTGTTGCCCAAGCAACTTCCATTTGAGTACATCAACCGCGTCATGGACAAAAAGGCTCTGCAACAGTTGATCGACCAGTGTTACCGTCTCGCAGGAAACAAGGCGACTGTTATTCTCGCCGACCGTCTGCGCTCACTCGGTTTTGCTGCTTCGACGGCTGCAGGGATTTCGATCTGTGTCGGTGACATGGCGATTCCACAAGCTAAGCAGGTCCTGCTCGACAAGGCAACCAACGAACTCAAGGAGATCGAATCACAATACCAACGTGCGGAGATCACCCAGGGAGAGCGTTACAACAAGGTTGTCGACGTTTGGTCGGGTATCACCGACGAAGTCGCCTCGCGTATGATGGAAGAATTGAAAGAGGACACGCTCACAACGGTTGATAACGAAGAGATCATCCACGAGTCCTTTAACTCCATTTACATGATGGCGGACTCGGGTGCTCGTGGTTCGCAACAGCAGATTCGTCAGCTCGCAGGGATGCGTGGTTTGATGGCCAAACCCTCCGGTGAGATCATCGAAACACCTATTACTGCGAACTTCCGCGAAGGCCTGACAGTCCTTCAGTACTTTACATCGACACACGGTGCGCGGAAAGGTCTTGCGGATACCGCTCTCAAGACCGCCAACGCCGGTTATCTGACACGTCGTCTCGTCGACGTTGCGCAGGACGCGATTATCACAGAGTACGATTGTGGAACGACCGAAGGTATCAACATGACCGCGCTCCTCGAAGGTGGTGAGGTCATCGAATCCTTGGGTGACCGTATCCTCGGTCGTGTCGCGATTGATGATATCGTCGACCCCTACTCCAAAGAAGTCATCGTTGAGTACAACGAAGTCATCGATGAAGAGAAGGTCGAACGCATCATGAACGCAGGTATCGAGAGCGTTTACATTCGCTCCGTTCTCTCCTGCGAAGCAAGACATGGTGTTTGTGTCCAGTGTTACGGTCGTGACCTCGCACGTGGTACCATGATCAACATCGGTGAAGCGGTTGGTGTTATCGCTGCACAGAGTATTGGTGAACCTGGTACACAGCTCACAATGCGTACCTTCCACATCGGTGGTGCTGCGACACGGGCTGCTGAACAGTCTACACTCGATAACCGCAACGATGGACATCTTCATTACGACGGTGTCGTCACTGTTGAGCGCAAAATCTCCGACCACACTGGTACAGAGCAAACTGTTTGGGTTGTCATGAACCGAAACGGTGACCTCGTCATCCGTGATGCAAACGGTCGTGAGCGTGAGCGTTATCGTGCGACATTCGGTGCACACATCCACTTTCCTGAAGGTGAGTTTGTCAAAGCCGGAACCATCATTTCTTCATGGGACCCCTACTCCAACCCGATCCTCGCGGATATCCCCGGCAGCACCTCTGGTGTCGTCAGCTTTAAGGATATCAAAGAAGGGATCACCATGGAGGAGCAGGTCTCCGTCACTGGTCTGAGCCAAAAGGTTGTCATCGAATCCCGTGACTCTTCGACGCGTGCTTCACTTGTGATTCGCGCTGAGATGATGGACGGGAAGATGAAGAGCTTCCCCATTACGCTCCCCATCGGTGCAAACATCATGGTGGAAGACAAACAAGATGTCCTCCCTGGTGATGTTCTCGCGAAGGTCCCCCGTGAGACGACAAAAACAAAAGACATCACCGGTGGTCTTCCACGTGTTGTCGAATTGTTTGAGGCTCGTAAGCCGAAAGAACAGGCCATCATCTCCGAGATTGATGGTATCGTTCGCTTCGGAAAAGAGACCAAAGGGAAACGCAAGATCGAAGTCCACCCCGAAGGCGCTGGTGATAGCACGAGTTATCTCATCCCCAAAGGGAAACACATTACCGTCCACGAAGGTGACCGCGTCAAAGCAGGTGAACCACTCATGGATGGTTCGATCAACCCACACGATATCTTGCGTGTCCTCGGTGTTCACGAACTCGCGAAGTATCTCGTCGATGAGATCCAAGAAGTTTACCGACTCCAGGGTGTGAAGATCAACGACAAACACATCGAGGTCATCGTACGTCAGATGTTGCGTCGTGTTCGTATTCAGGACGTCGGTACTACACACCTCGTTGTCGATGACCACGTGGAAAAATATCGCGTTGAAGAGGCCAACAACGTGGCGATGTCCCACGAAGATGGTGTTCCCGCCACTTGGGAACCCCTTCTCCTCGGTATCACCAAAGCGTCTCTCTCGACAGAGAGTTTCATCAGCGCGTCCTCCTTCCAGGAAACCACAAAGGTCCTCACTGAGGCTGCTGTTTCCGGAAAGATCGACCACCTTCGCGGCTTGAAAGAGAACGTCATCATGGGACGTCTCATTCCCGCCGGTACAGGACTCGACCTCTACAACGCTGTTGACATCACTATCAACGAAAACAGCGAGATGCTCGAATCTGACGAAGATGAAGTCGAAGAGATCGCACCACCCATCGTCAACTAATCCCCTCCCCACACAAACGGACACTGTGACTTGTTTGCTTGTCCGCTTGCAATCATCCTCCTCAACAAACCTCACAATCCCCCAACCCCTTTCTCTCCAGCATTGGGAGAAAAAGGGGGGTTTTATCCGATATATACGGGGGATACTTGAAATCTGATCCGGCGGACGTTGCACCAGCGGGCGGCCGCTGGACCCCGGTTGAACCCCTTCGGGGTTGGGGCTTTACCACCTACAATGCTCTTCTTGCAGAGGCTTTTCTTCGTG